>PDWI01015337.1_pt1 | contig 14574 bp, 11 predicted proteins | sample 1430891 | NCBI WGS metagenome assembly PDWI01 (sample SAMN01162508, study PRJNA174530) | Oral metagenome, whole genome shotgun sequencing project. | biome: Marine environment; feature: Marine mammal; material: Swab sample of the gingival sulcus; isolation source: swab sample of gingival sulcus... | reverse complement strand
CATTTCCATAAGCATAACTCTGAGCAAATTCTTTAGCTTGTTGAGGGTCGTTTTTCGCAATATTTAAAATATCATCACTAAAGGCATGATTTATGCTTTGGGCGCTTATTTGTTCGCCCTCCACACTTAAACTAACAGTATCTGTTGGAGACTTCATTATATTACTCCTTGCCTGCACCATATCATTAGGCTTATAATTATTTATATTATTCAAAAACGTATAATCAGCCTTTAATATTTCCATAAGAACCTCTTCCTATATTATTGATGAGTTAACGATGGTTGTTGATTCTATATTGCAACAACGGTACCATAAAAATAAAAAATATGTTAAAAATCACAACTATATATATTTACAGCATAATTCGCTTTATTGCTACTACTATTCATCATCAATATTCAGTAGCCACAACTACGAAAATTGCCGCCTTTTCAAAAGGATATGAGAAAATTTGTCCCATTGAAACAGTGATATCTAAAATCTTCGTAATTTCGCCTATGAGGACTATCGGGGACATTTGTACAAAAAGGTACGGTTTGAAACGCAACCACGAGAGCAAACCCCATAAACTCCTACTTTGCCCTTCATGACAGCCTCGCTTCCACTGGGTATAGTAAAACACATAATGTGAGCCCAGCTTACCTCGTAGTAACGTATAATTAGAGCCCAAAATCTGAATTATTCCGAGCCCTGGGCGTTTTTATTCCGGGCCGCTACAGCTATCAAGGCAGTTGTTCAATGCGGGCATTTTTGAAAGGATGACATCAATGATCAGAACTCGATACGAGTTTATTCATACACCGTATGACGGCGTGGATCAAAAGCTTCCCTGATCCCCTCACCGATGAAGGTGACGGTCATCAGCGTCACCACCAGGGCGGACACCACAGCTGCGGAAATCCACCAGGCTTCCATGTTCTGCCAGCCCTGGGATAAAAGTTCTCCCCAGGATGGCGTGGGTGCAGGCAGACCAAAGCCGAGGTAATCCAGGGAGGTTAAGGCCACAATGCCGCCGGAAATGGCAAAGGGGGCATAGGTGACGATCACGGAAATGGTATTGGGGATAATGTGCCTGAAAATGATCCGCATGTGCGATGCGCCCAGGGATCGGATCGCAAGAATATATTCACGTTCCTTTTCCCGGTAGGTCATGGTGCGCATGACCCAGGTAATGGAGATCCAACCGAAAAAGGCCATGATCAGAATCAGGATCATGAAGCTTGGCACGACAATGGAGGAGACGATGATAATCACGTACAGAAACGGGATATTGCTCCAGATTTCTATGACCCGCTGAAAAAACAGATCAAATTTTCCTCCGAAATACCCCATAGCACACCCTATAGATATCCCCACACTATAATTAAGAAACAGCAAGCCCAGGGAAAAAAGAATGGCTGTGCGAAATCCGTACACAAGGCGGGCAAGTACATCGCGCCCGACGTTGTCTGTGCCCAGGAAATGACGGCGGGAAAAAGAAGGCGGAAACGGTGGGTATTCATTAAGGCGCAGGTCATTTTCACAGGGATCATACGGTACCGGCGGCATGATCACAAAGCCTGAGCCCTGGCTGGCCATTTTCTGTTTCAATTCCCGGTAATTGGTCTCATAGGAATAATCCAGTCCAAAGGTTTTTCCCGGGATCATATCTGTGTAGGTGGGAAAATAAAATTCATCCTGATAACAGACCACAAGGGCCCTGGAGTTAATAAACACTTCGGCAAAAATGGAGATAAACATCAGAACCAGGAGAATCACAAGGGACCAGAATCCTCTTTTAACACGGCAAAAGCGCCGCAACTGTGCCTTTGTCACCGGATTCAGTACTGCCATGCGGCACTCCTATTTAAATCGAACCCTGGGGTCAACGATTGCGACACACACATCAGACAAAATATTTCCCACCATAAACAGCAAGGATGAGATCACAAGTATCCCCATCACCACCGGGTAATCCCGGTCCAGAATGGACTCATACCCCAAAAGCCCCATCCCGTCGATATTAAACACCTTTTCAATGAGAAATGATCCCATCAGAAGAATGGAAATATTGTTGCCAAAACTGGTGGCAATGGGGATCAGGCTGTTACGAAGGGCATGGCGGAAGATCGCCTGTTTAAAGCTTAACCCCTTGGCAATGGCCGTACGTACGTAATCTGCAGCCAGGTTATCCATGAGCGTATTTTTCATTAAAAGGGTCATGACGGTAAAGGAACCGATGACATAAGACAGAAGCGGCAGTACGGTGTGCCATGCCACATCCCTTATTTTTTCCCAGGGTGTCATATCTGGAAAATAGTCGGATGCAAGTCCGCCCAGGGGGAACAGATCCATGCGGGAAGCAAAAACCACCAGGGTCATGACACCGGCCACCCATCCCGGAATGGCGTAGCCTGTAAAAATAATTCCGGAGGTTATATTATCAAACCCGCTGTTGTGGCGTACAGCCTTGGCCACGCCCAAGGGGATACAGACGCCGTAGATGACGACCATGCTCAATACCCCGAAATAAAGGGATATGGGAATACGCGCCTTAATCATCTCCCACACCGGATCCTGGTACCGGGTGGAGCGGCCCAGATCCCCCTTGAGCACCTTGAAAAGCCAAATGCCATAGCTCTGGAGCACAGGCTTGTCAAATCCGTAATAGGCTTCAAGTTTCTTGATCTGATCCCCGGACAAAGGCTGACCCTGGCCTGCCTGGGCCTTGGAACGGCCCCCCTGCTCTCCCATCTGCATGGCCCTGGTTTCGGCAATAATGCGCTCTATGGGGCCGCCTGGGACAAAACGGGTGATGGTAAACACCATAATAGTGATGCCGATGAAGGTGGGGATCACCAAAAGGAGCCGTCTGATAAAATACGCAGTCACAAGCTGGCGACGGTCTCAAAGACTGATTCCAGGGCCTGGTCCAGGAATTCAGGCCTGGTGCCCCCGGCCTGGGCCATGTCCGGCCGGCCACCACCGCCGCCGCCCACAATACCGGCAGCCGTTTTAACAATATTGCCGGCCTTAAAGGTCTTGGTCAAATCCTGGGTAACCATGGAAATAAGCAATGCTTTGCCCTTGGATTCAGCACCCAGCAACAGCACGCCAGAGCCCAGCCTGGTCTTAAATTTGTCTGCCAGGTCCCGGAGCTGGGATGGATTTTCAATATCCACCCGTTTGGCCAGCACCTTGACCCCGTTGATCTGCCTGATATTGTCATCAATCTCTTCAACGGATTTGGACGCAATTTTGGCCTTAAGTGCAGCCAGTTCCTTCTCCACAGCCTTTTTCTCGGCCACAAATGTTTCAAGCCGGTTCACCACATCGTTTCTGCCGCTTTTCAGAACCAACGCCACCTGTTCCATGGCAGACTGATCTGCATGGACTGTTTCAAGGGCAGCAAGCCCTGTCACCGCTTCAATACGGCGCACGCCCGAGGCAATACCCACCTCGGAAAGAATGCGAAACAACCCGATGTCGCCGGTGGCACGGGTGTGGGTGCCGCCGCACAGCTCCTGGGAGAAATCGCCCTGGGAAACCACCCGGACCACATCGCCATATTTTTCCTCAAACAGGGCTGTGGCACCGGACCGGACCGCTTCTTCCATGCCCATCTGCGTTATGGTGACCGCATGATTTTCTATGATACGGGTGTTGACTTCGGTTTCAATGGCGGCAAGCTCCTGGGCCGTGGCAGCGCTGAAATGGGTGAAATCAAACCGCAGCCTGTCCGGGGTAACCAAAGAGCCTGACTGCTTGACATGGTCGCCTAAAACCTTGCGAAGCGCTGCATGCAGGATATGGGTGGCGGAATGGTTGGCAGCCGTGGCCCGGCGACGTGCTGCATCCACCTTAAGGGTAAACCGATCCCCTTTTTTGCAGTGACCCCTGAGGATCTTTCCTTTGTGAATAAAAAGACCGGAAGGATCCTTTACCGTATCTGTGATCTCAATTAAACAGCTATCATTTTCAAACAAGCCCCGATCTCCGACCTGGCCTCCGGATTCAGCATAAAATACGGTTTCCGGGGTAACGACCTCAATTTCGTCATCCGTACCGGCGCTATTAACTTCAGCATCATCCTTGACCACAATGAGCAGTTCACTTTCCATTTCAATGACATCATAACCTTTGAATACGGTTTTCACACCTGACGAGGTCAACGGTTTATAGGCATCCCCCACACCAGCAAAGGTTTTTTTAGACTTGGACCTGGCTTTCTGTTGAGCCATGGCTGCATCAAATCCGTCCAGATCCAGGGTAATATCCATCTCCTTGACATGGTCCTGGATAATATCCACAGGGAATCCAAAGGTATCGTAAAGCTTGAAGATCACATCCCCCTGGATGATTTTCTCATGGCGTGTTTCAAGATCGGCAATGGTGGCCTCCAAAAGCTTCATACCCGTCCCAAGGGTTTCAAGAAATTTTTCCTCTTCGTTCTTCACCACGTTGAGGATAAACGCAGCAGATTCTTTAAGTTCTGGATAAGCCTCATCCATAATGGAGAACACCGTTTGAACGGTTTGATGTAAAAAGGGCTCGGTCAGTCCGATGCTGCGGCCATAACGTATGGCCCGCCGCATGATCCGGCGAAGCACATAGCCACGCCCCTCGTTGGAAGGCAGCACCCCGTCACAGATCAGAAAGGCAGAAGATCTTGAGTGGTCGGCAATGACCTTCATGGCCACTTCTACGTCCCTGGATTCCCCCCGTTTTTTACCGGCCAGTTCCCCCACCCGCTCCATGATCGGAACAAAAAGATCGGTATCAAAATTAGTGGGCACATCCTGAAGCACGGAAATGATGCGTTCCAGGCCCATGCCGGTGTCAATGCTGGGTTTGGGCAGCGGTGCCATGGTGCCGTCCTCACTTTTTTCAAACTGCATGAACACCAGGTTCCACAACTCCAGCCACCGGTCACAGTCACACCCCACAGCACAATTGGGATCATCACACCCAAACTCTTTGCCCCGGTCAATGTGAATTTCGGAACAGGGACCGCAGGGACCCGTGTCCCCCATGGCCCAGAAATTTTCCTCCTCACCCAGCCGGGAAATACGTTCAGCAGGCACGCCAACCTGCTTATTCCAGATCTCAAAGGCCTGATCATCATCTTTATAGACAGAGACATACAGCTTATCGGCATCAAACCCGTACCCATTGGTGAGCAGGTCCCAGGCAAAGTCAATGGCCTCTTCCTTAAAATACTGGCCAAAGGAAAAATTGCCCAGCATCTCAAAAAAAGTATGGTGGCGCGCCGTGTATCCCACATTCTCAAGATCGTTATGTTTGCCCCCGGCCCGCACGCATTTTTGTGAGGTGACCGCAGTGGTGTAGTCACGTGTTTCATCCCCTGTAAACACACGCTTAAACTGCACCATACCGGCGTTAACAAACAACAGGGTGGGATCATCCTGGGGAACCAGTGACGACGAACGTACATGGCGGTGGTTATGTTTTTCAAAATATTCGAGGAAAATTTTTCTGGCTTCATTACCTGTCATAGTATTATTAGCTCCTGCTCAGCTGTACCGGTCTCCGGTTTCCTTTCTCCGGTCTCCTTTCTTTTGGCTAACGTTGCGCTTCCGGCTGACTGTCCTTTAGGGCGCCGGCTGCTGTTCTGGGCGGCTGCGGTCCGGCAATGCCAAGTTCGGTTCTCACTTTAAGTTCAATGGCATCAAAGATATCGGGATTGTCTGTTAAAAAGGCCTTTACATTCTCCCTGCCCTGGCCGATGCGCTCGTTGTCAAAGGAATACCAGGATCCGCTCTTGTTCACGATATCCAACTCAACCCCCATGTCCAGAAGGTCGCCGGTCCTGGAGATCCCCTCCCCGTACATCAGGTCAAATTCAACATTTTTAAACGGCGGGGCCAGTTTGTTTTTCACCACCTTGACCTTGGTCCGGGACCCGATCACATCTTCGCCGCTTTTAATGGCTGCCGCCTTTCTGATCTCAAGACGCATCGACGAATAAAATTTCAAGGCATTTCCACCGGTGGTGGTCTCGGGGTTACCGTAAACCACGCCGATCTTCATACGGATCTGGTTGATGAAAATCAGGGTGGTGGCGGTTTTCCCGATGGTGGCGGTCAATTTACGTAAGGCCTGGGACATCAGTCGTGCCTGCAGCCCCATGTGGGAATCCCCCATATCACCTTCAATTTCTGATCTGGGCACAAGAGCTGCCACCGAATCCACAATCATGATGTCAATACCACCGCTTCGCACCAGCATATCCGCAATCTCAAGGGCCTGCTCTCCGGTATCGGGCTGGGAGACCAATAGTTCATCACAGTCCACGCCCAGGCGCTTTGCATAGGCCACATCCAGGGCGTGCTCCGCATCAATGAATGCGGCAATACCCCCGTTTCTCTGGGCCTGGGCAACCGCATGCAGTGCAAGGGTTGTCTTGCCCGAAGATTCAGGGCCGTAAATTTCAATGACCCTGCCTCTGGGATATCCGCCCACCCCCAGGGCCTTGTCCAGGGCAAGGGATCCGGACCGGATCACGGGGACATCTTCCACCTCCCGGCCGCCTAATTTCATGATCGAACCTTTGCCGAACTGGCGTTCGATCTGATTCATGGCGGTCTGGACAGCTTTTTCCTTTTCCTTGTTTTTCAATGAGAACCAATTTTCACAAATTTTGTGTTAATAGCCGGACTATTGACAGAAAATTTGGGGGAATTGGAGCCATTTTCATGGGATTGCAGCCGATTCACCAATTATCAAACAGGCTCTTAATCATACCATAAGGTATATCGCTTTAAGCAGGAAAGCAGCCAGCACCCCTGCCATTATATCGTCCAGCACAATACCGGCACCGCCGGAAAAATTCTTTTCAAACCAGCGGATGGGAAAAGGCTTTAATATATCAAAACATCTGAACACAATAAAGCCTGCGGCCAACGTGAACAGGGTCACCGGTACCAGGGTCATGGTCACACAGAAACCTGCCATCTCGTCAATAACCACAGCCCCCGGATCTTTATGGCCCATCAACATTTCAGCCTTTTGGGAAATCCAGACCGTACAAAGGATCATGCTCACTATAAACAGCGCCACAGCACCGGGGGTAGACGCCCTTGACAGCCACACCATGATGCCGATCAGCGGCAGTCCCGAAAGGGTGCCAAAGGTTCCGGGGGCCACAGGTATCCGTCCCAGGCCAAAGCCTGTGGCAATGAAGAGTATCCCTTTTTCCCCCATCCGCTGAATTCCTTTCCGATCTTTTACTCGGTCATCAAGGTTTATAACCGGCCTGTCTAGCTGTCAAGAAAATTTGATTCAGCCAGAATTCGTTCATATACCTGATAAAAGGGCAAGGCCTGTTCCTGGGCAATGCGTTGGCACGCATCGTATTCGGGCACAATCCGCACCTGGCCGTTTGGTGCTGTGACCTTTTTGGCGTTTACCCGGCCCATGCTTGTCGCCACCACCACAGATTCTCGCCTTAAAATCATCCGGTCACAACTGTGGTATCGAATTCCGATGGTTGTGGTTTCGGAGAACAGGAGCTCGGAAAGCACCCCAAGCTGATCCTTGTGGCAAATCACCTCAATGCAGGTGCCAGGCCTGTTTTTTTTCATGAATGCCGGTGTGAAACTGACATCCAAAGCGCCTTTGTCCAGGAGGCGGTCCATAACAAAGCCAAGGCTCTCCGGAGTCATATCATCCACATTGGCATACAGCACATGCACCTGGTCCGACAGGATGTTCTCTCCGGAATGTTTTACGGCCCCAGGTCTGCCCAGCACCAGGCGCAGAAGATTGGGAACAGATGCGCCGATGTCGCGTTTGCCGGCCCCGTAGCCCACCTTTTCAATCTGCATGTCCGGCATCGCCCCGAACTGCGGGGCCAGGGTTGCCACAATGGCCGCGCCCGTGGGCGTGACAATCTCGGTTGTAGCATCAGACCCTTTGACTTCAAGGCCTTTGAGTATGGCCACAGTGGCTGGAACCGGCACGGGAATGGTGCCGTGGGCGCATTCAATGGTTCCTGATCCCAGGGGAACCGGTGTTGCTGCCACCTGATCCACGCCTAAATAATCCAGGGCCAGAAAACTGCCGATAATGTCCACCAGGCTGTCGATGCCGCCAATCTCATGGAAGTGGACCGTTTCAATATCCTTTCCATGGATACGGGCTTCAGCCTGGGCAATATGCTTGAAGGCGGTCAGGGCATTGGCCCGTACCGGGTCCGGCAGATCTGCAGATTCGATCATTTCCCGTATATTGGTGTAATGGCGATGGGTGACATGGTCGGTCACATCCACATACAGATTAACGGCCCGAAGATGATGCCGGAATACAATTTCAGTCCGCAGATCAAATCCGTCCAAAACAGCTGACAATTTTTCTTTGAGCCACGTCTCAGGTACGCCAAGGTCCACCAGAGCCCCTAAAAACATGTCCCCGGCGATGCCAGCCATCATATCAAGATAAAGAATCATGCGTTCACCTTTCCTGTTGCATGAATTTTAAGAATTTCAAGGATCAGTTCGGCACAATTGACCATATCTTTCAGGGCAATGGATTCTTTAAGGGTATGCACATCTGTCATCCCTGTGCCGATCACCCCTGCGGCAATGCCTCTGGCAAAGAAAACATTGGCATCCGCCGCCCCGCCACTTGTTTTACAGACCATGTCCCGGCCCAGATTGGCAGCGGCTTTTTGGGCGAGTTTGATCACCAGATGATCTTCTGGAATGCAGGTATTGGGAAAGTCATTTTCCACGATCATTTCCACCCGGGGAAGGGTCTCCCCCTGGGCCTTAAGTTCTGCCATGGTATTTTCAAAGGTAGAGACAATAGTATGGATGACCTTGTCCAGTTTTGCAGGATCATGGGAACGGGCTTCGCCGTGAATTTCCAAATATTCCGGAACGATATTGGTGGCAGTGCCACCGGAAATAAGCCCAAGATTACAGGTGGTTTCCTCATCAAGGCGGCCCAGTTCAAGTTTGGCAATGGCACAGGATGCCGCATAAATGGCAGAGATTCCGTTTTCAGGCGAACCGCCCGCATGGGCGGCCCGGCCGTATATTTTTGCACTGATCTTGTCTGCTTTGGGGGCACGGTTCACAATACCCTGGGTGTCTACGGCGTCCAGAATGTATCCGAACTTTGATTTCAGCTGACTGTAGTCAAGATGTTTGGCGCCCAGAAGACCCTTCTCTTCAGATACTGTCATGACCACCTCAACAGGAGGGCATGGCAGATTATTCTCTTTGACCACCTGCATCACCTCAAGGATGACGGCAAGGGCAGACTTGTCATCGGCGCCCAGGATCGTTGTGCCGTCACTTTTAAACACCCCGTCTTTAAATATGACGTTAACCCCTTTGCCCGGCACTACCGTATCCATGTGCCCGGAAAGCATCACCGGCTCAACATCTATATTGCCGTTAAATGTAGCGATAAGGTTACCGCAGTCACCGTTGGTCTTGGCTCCTGCATTATCAAACACCACGGTTGCCCCAAGGTCTGTCAGTTCCTTTTCAAGAACTTTTGCGATCAAAGCCTCATTTCCAGATTCGGAATCAATCCGGGCCAGGGCTGCAAAGCGCTGCCCCAGGCGCTCTTCATCAATCATATTCTATCCTTTATATACGTATGCCCACCAGGAGCATTTAAACAAGTGGGATAATATACTAGAATTTATCTGTGAATACCAGTCCCTGTCGTCAGTAAAAACCATGGGCCTAACATCATTTAAAATTTTCCCATTGACAAAAACGCAATTTCACGATTAGGTAGGAGGTTAAACAAATCGTCAAATCAAGCACCATAATTGAATCCTAAATTTATTGCGATTAGGTATACAGCTAATGCAAAAACACGCTAAAGAAAAAAGTGGTAAAGATGCAATCTCGGCATTGAATTTATGCAAAAATGCGCGAGCCCACATTCGCAACCGAAAGCCCGAACAGGCAGAACCTTTATTGCTGGCCGCCCTGAAAATATCACCTAAAAATCCTTATGTACTGGTTGCTTTAGGTGACACCAAGCGAATGCAAAAACAGTTTAAAACAGCGGCAAAATATTACCAAATGTGTCTTGAAACAGACCCATTGAATCCTTTTGCCATGTCCGGTCTTGGGGACGCATACAGGGGCTTCAATAATCTGGACAGCGCCATTAAAATTTGGACCCAGGCCCTGGACGCCTACCCTAAAAATCACCTGGTGATGACTCGCTTGGCTGATGCGTTGACCAAAAAAGGAAAGCTTACCCATGCCAAACAAATCTATATAAAATCCATAAAGTTAAATCCTGATGATCCCTTTGCCCTGTCAGGTCTTGGCAATCTGTATATCCGCCTCGGGGAATTTGATCGGGCCGGCCCGCTGCTTGAAAAGCTTGTGGAAAAACAGCCCCAAAACCCCAGAGCCATTGGCGCATTGGCCAACTTTTACCGCAGACAAAAGGATTTCGTCAGCGCAAAGACGCTGTTCGAACGGATCCTGGATATTGATTCCCGGAATGTCTATGCCATGGACGGATTAGCAGATTGTGCCCGGGGCGATCAGGAATACGAAAAGGCAAAAAAGCTGTGGGAAAAAGCCATGGCAGCAGGAATGAGTCCAGTTATCGCAAAAACCCGCATTGCAGATGCATGTCTGCACATGGAACAGTTCGACCAGGCAAGACGCTATTATGATCAGGTACTGTCTGTGTCCGAAGATAAATTTGCCTTATTTGGACAACTGCGCCTCATTCAGATTGAGCCGGGAGATGAACGCAATAAGGTTATTGATGCGGCAAAAATTTTAGCCCGTCTGTTTGCCCTCAATCCATCTGATGACCGGACACTTCGTGAATTAAACGTATTCAGGAACCAATATCCGGAAATTGATACCTATATTCAGGCCTGATTCGTACCTGTGACCCCTGGTTTTAGGCCCTGGTCAGAATTAAATCTGCCACAGCTGCGCCGGATTTTAAGTCACCATAAAGGCACGCCAAAGAAAATAAATTGGGTATGTCTGTCCATTGTCGTAACGCCGAGGGTGGTTAAAAGACAAGCAGATGGGCGATTTTATTTTGATCATGGGCGTTGCATATCCAGCCAAAAGGCGCTTGCATTTTTTAGGCACAAATTTTTTATGCACCTTGCAGCTGGGCAACGTTTCACCCCAAATACAGGTTCTTCTGTTTACTGAGGCTGGTTTTTCAACGTGTTAACCAGTTCAGACACCAATTTTCCTCCGGAGGTCTTGGCTGTTGGATTAATGTTCACCAGTTGCTCCCAGGCCTCAATGGCTTTGGGAATATCATTAAGGTCATGCATATAAATGATACCCTTATTAAACCACGCGGTTTCAAAATCAGGCTTAACAGCAAGAACCCTGCTAAAGGCTTCCAGGGCTTTTTCAGGTTCATTGTTTCGCCGATACATCACCCCAAGATCGGTCAGAACATGTGGATTGTCCGGTTGAATGGACAAGGCCTTACTATAGGTTTTAATCGCATCCCCAAAACGGTTCAGATCAAAAAAGGCATTGCCCAGTTCAATCCAAGCTTTGGCATGATCGGGATTTTCTTTTAAAAATGCCTGCAATTTCTTAATATGTGGATCTGCCATGGTTGAAAGGTTGGTTTTCCCATCGTCACCATCCCCTTTTTCAGTCCCAGGCATTCCTTTGGGCATATTACCCATCCTGGCTGACGGCATATGTCTTTTACCTGGCGGTTTTGAATCCGCCAGCTTAAACGATGTATATGCAGTGCCGCTCAAAAATCCCAGTGTCAGGGAGATGAGAATGGTAATATAAAAGGTCTGGCGGGGGATCATTTTCTTGTCTTGTTTTGCAGTCTGATTCATTCAGAATAAAATCCTGTCTATGCCTTCCTTGGCACCGAGAGGCAAGCCAATTGCTCCTCCCGGAACCTGGTAATCTCTTGGGTTAATGCGTATCAGCGTTGAATTTAGTATGTTTCTGCTGATACGCTCGGATTGTAACCGGACCGTAGGTACAGCACGGCCTGCCCCCATTTCAATAATGGCTAATTTTGCCTCGGGGCTGTTGTTGAGCTTTTGAAGCCATTTATGGAAACGTGCTCCCTGTGCATCGCTACGATGCGCTACCCAGTTCCAGTCTCCAAACATCAAAATATTGGGACGTGCCAATCCCCCACAGTTTATACATTTTGGAAGCTGACCTGTTGCTTTAAACACCTCAATATCCACATTGACTTTTTCTTCTCCAGCGTCCCAGATATCGTTGGAACATGGCTTGGTGCATTGAAAATGATGGATAGAGCCATGACACTCTTCAATACAGGCATCGTCAAAGCCGGCTTTTTGAAACTGTCCGTCCACATTTGAGGTGAATACAAAATATCCGTATTGCTTCTTTTTTCCTAGCTCAAGTAATCTTAAAAATCCCTCGTGAGGAACTGTTTCACGATAAAGGTTCAACCTGTGCCCATAAAAAGCCCAGGCAATTTCAGGATCTTTGTGAAACCAAACAGGATCTGCCATTTGACTGAACGATTTGCCCAGTTTTGCTATGGGCGGATAAGCTTTCCAGAAGCCTGAATTCCCTCTAAAATCAGGTAGACCTGAATCTACTCCCATACCGGCACCGGCAGTTATAAAAAGTGCGTCTGCATCTTTTACAGCTTCGGAAGCACGTTTGATATCCTTTTCTAGGTTGTCCATAGAATCAAGGTCCTTTTAGGCCCATGATCAAAATAAAATCGCCCATCTACTTGTCTTTTAAGCCACCTTGGGCGTTACGCCAAAGGACACATATTTTAATATGCTTCCATTGGCATGCCTTGATGGTGACTTAAAATCCGGCGTATATGTGGCAGATTTAATTCTCATGGACCTTAGCCAGGCGCGGCACTCTTTTTTTCCAAGCACCTAATCTGACATGTTTTATGAATCCGTTTTATAGCCTGTTTTTAGGTGTAATTACAACCATTCGGATAGCCACTGGCATATCCATTCAGCCTCCTATCTACTATGCAGGATAGACCAGTTTCAAAGTAGTGTCCACCATTTAAACAAAATATTCTTTAATCGGGCAATAGATCATAGAAATACATCATGGCATCGGACCGGGTGATGATACCGATAATTTTCCCCTCTTTCATGACGGGAATTCTTCCGATATCATGCCTGATCATAAGGCGGGCTGCTTCAAAGGCACTTTTATCATATTCAATGGTGATAAGTTTCCGGCTCATAATGGATTTAATCGGGGACTGCATCTGTTTTGACTTTTTGACTTTTCTGAAATCACGTCTTGAAACAATGCCCACAAGATTTTTGTCATCATCCACAACAGGCATGCCCGTACATCCCATCTCCCGCAGCATCATGGCCACATCCCCCACAGAGGTTTCTGTGTTTACCGTTACCACAGGGTAAGACATGATATCGGCAAGCATGACCGAAGAATACTGGTTGCCCTTGAGCAATTCCAGAACGGTTTCCAATAATGTATCCGGATTTGCGCCCTTGACCAGGGCTGAACCAGCTCCGGGATGTCCGCCCCCGCCCAGGGAGCGCATAATCACGCCAATGTTGATTTCATCCACCCCACTTCTGCCGATCACCATACATTTGTTCTTTTCCACGTCCCTGAATATGCCAATAGCCACATCTACATTCATCAGTTCCCGATACATTTGTATCACCATGGCCAGATTTTCCACCCTGCCGTGAATCTCCACCTGGGATACACTGAATGAGAAACCGTTAATTTCACTTCGTTCTGCCTGTTGTATCATCTTAAAAAGAATCTCTTTTTGTTTTTTGCCGTAAGCCGGCTGCAAAAAAGTGCCCAGGATATTTAGATCCGCCTTGCGGTTCAATAGAAATCCTGCGGCATAAGCGTCTTCAGGACGGGTGGACGGATAGGACAGATGACCTGTATCTTCATAAATGCCAATTAAAAACAAGGTGGCCTGAATCGGAGTGATCAGTTTACGTGCTTTTTCGATCTGTTGGACAAGCAGAGTGACGGTAGCACCTGTCTGGGAAACATGTGGCTCACGGGCTTCAATATCCCCGTCTTCGTGGTGGTCCCAGACAATGACATCAAGATCGGATCTTTTGGATAGAACGTTTAATCGCGGATCCAGGCGGGACCATGAGTGAGTGTCCACGCAGATAAGGGTGTCTACAGTATCCAGATCAATCTCTTTGGGCGCCCACAAATTAAAAAGATCTTTGTGAATGGCTAAAAAGTTTTTAAGGTTCGCATTAATTGTCCCCGGAAGGACAGGCTTTGCTTCGGGATATATTATCGTGGCTGCCACAAGGCTTGCCAGGGCATCAAAATCAGAACTTTTATGTGTGGTGATGATTTGCATGGGGGCCTCATTGGTGTTGAAGTATTTTCATCAAGGGGCACTTGATCAGATATTTTGTCGGTTTTAGTTTCAATAAACTTGTTTAGTGTAACTTCTCAGTAAGTCCGGGTAAAAAGACAAAGGTCAACCAAATTCAGTTATATGCAGCGGTTTTTCAATGCCAGGTGATTTCAAGAATTGATCCCACGCAATATCATCCTGGCATACCGTCAAAAGTTTGCTGGTGACAAGTGTGAGAGGATCTTTTG
>PDWI01013431.1_pt1 | contig 14579 bp, 14 predicted proteins | sample 1430891 | NCBI WGS metagenome assembly PDWI01 (sample SAMN01162508, study PRJNA174530) | Oral metagenome, whole genome shotgun sequencing project. | biome: Marine environment; feature: Marine mammal; material: Swab sample of the gingival sulcus; isolation source: swab sample of gingival sulcus... | reverse complement strand
AGAATGCTTGCCTTCTGCCCTGCTAAGTTCAGATACAACGACTAAACGGTTTAACGTCTTACTAAAAATCACTCTGTAACAATGCTTATTCATAATTCGTTCCTTTATTATTGATTAATAATAAAATGTACTTAAAACTGATAACTGAAATTAAACCCTGCAACTACATCAGAAGTTTTAAATCCTTTTGGCATATAGAGGGGAACGCCTAAAAATAAGTCGTAATTTATTCCCCATTGAGTACCTTTCATTCCCAATACCGATCCTGAAAGTTCATCGCCCAATGCATCAGGTTGTTGTTGATATACCTTGCCATAATCAATGCCTAAATAAAGTTGTCTAGCTGGATTAATTAACCAACCAATATCATTTTGCACCGTCCAGCCACGATTGCCTGATAATGTCAGTTCGCCATCAAATCCTCGTACGGTATAGCGTCCGCCAATACTAAAACGATCCTGCGATGTTAAAAGCATGTAGTTATATTGCCCATTAAATTTGAAACTGTGTTGCCAATGACTTTTTCTGATATTAAAAGGTGTTGTTAAAGATAAATTTGCTGAAATAAGTTTAAAACGAGATGTTCCCTCATTAAATAATTCTTCAGGAGCTGCTTCTGCATCAAACGCTCCTGTGCCTCGTTTATAGCTTAAACCCAAATCTAAGGTGGAATGTTTAAAATATTCTTTATGCTTAATTCCCGCTTGCCAGCCTGCCGTCTTGCGATGTTGTACTTCTATTTTTTCATCATCAATAAAAGAATCGGATTCTTTTAGCCATCCACTTGTCCATAAAGTTGTTTTTCTTTGATTACTTCGATATAAAGTATAGTTTATTGTTGCTTTTTTAGTGCTACTTTTACCTGAATAAATATAATTTTGGAATGCTCCAAAGACTTCTTGATGATAATTATTATTTGATTGATCTAAACTAAATAGCCAATAGCCTATCGGAAAAGAATAATGCCAACTTAAATTCTGTGTTCCTCGTTTTCCTTTGTCATCTTCTTTTGTTTTTAAGCTATGGGTAAAACTGGTATAAAATAAATCATTAGCCGTAAATAAGTTATCTATTGATAATGTCGCCGAACCTTGATATTTACCTGTTGATGTTGCTCCACTATCATCTATACCTAAGGTTAAACGAAAAGGAAAATGTTGTTGATAACTAATTTTTAAATCGCTTTCCCCAGCTTCACTCGTTCCTTGTGCAGGTAAAATTTCAATATTCGCCTCTACCGTTGGTACTCGCTTTAAATTTTCAAGGGATTGTTCAATATCTCGAACATTTAAAATATCACCCGATTTCAGAGCCATTGCTGTCCAAGCTGAAAGACGAGAAAAACGAGCTATTTTTGAATGATCTTCAACAATAAAATGACGAACCTTCCCCTTAATAACCGTCAATACCAATATTCCAGAGTGCAAATCCTGCTCTATTGCCACAACTCTTGATGTAATAAAGCCTTTTTCAAGAATTTTATTTTGCAGTTGCTTCATTACAATATTTAATCCCTCCCCTCCTAAACAATGTGGAAATGAGAGTTTTAAATCTTTAAAAGTGGCTTGAAGTAATGGGGTAAATTGAGAAGGTATTTTGGAAGAGGGATAATCGCTTAAAGTAATTTTATGTATTGGATAACAAGGATATTCTTGATGAGGTAACGTTAATGTATTGGATTGAATAGCAAACTTCACATCTTGCTGCGTATTCAATGTTTGCTCACGGATTTTATCTTGTAATGATTGACGTTGCTGATTCTTTGATTCCATTTCTTGAAGATTTAAGTCAAAAGCATTAACAACCCTAACCATACAAGAAAAAAGCAAACAGCATAGAATAAAGAAATTTCGCATAAAATAATCCTTATATTTAAGATATAAAATCCAATTTATTTGCAAAAAAGTCCATTTAGAAATAATTGCTTAAAATTACTTTTAAATGGACTTTCTCCTCTTGAAAACGCATTTTTATGCTTTGGTTTTCGCTGATAGCTTCCTTTTCCTTTTTTATTCTTTATCACTCTAGTACGAAATAAAGGATCGGTTACCATTGCTTTTATTGCACTTTCTTTAATTTCTCCTCTTTGATGGAGATAATTTGTCGTCATTTTCTACTCCTCATTTAAATTCAGAACCTTGATTATATCTTATTCTTCATCAATCACAAAATCAAACCAATCAATTACATCTTTTTCGTGAATACCATATTTAATTAAAATATTGGCATTTTTTACCGAATTTGGGGATTCAGAAATTAATGGATGCCAGTCAAATAAAGGTTTTCCTTCATAAAGCAAACGATAAGCACACGTTTTAGGTAACCATTTAAAATCAGGCAAATTTTTCTTGGTTAATTTTGTACAATCGTGTTCTAACTTAAAGCGATCCACATAATTCATACATCTCCCTGAATTTACATCAAGTTGATTACAGGCAATACGAGTAAAATATAATCGCTCTCTTTTACCTCGTCCTTGAATATATTTGCGGTAACAACATTTTCCACAACCATCGCACAATGCTTCCCATTCTGCTTCATTCATTTGAACCAGAGTTTTATTCTTCCAAAATAGCGGTGTGATTTTTCCTTGATTTTGCAAATTTTTCTCCAAATTTAACCGCTTATTTAAGCTGTTGTTTTAATTTTTCTAATGCAATAGCTCTATGTGAGATTTTTTTCTTCTCTGAACTTTCCATTTCAGCAAAGGTGCAATTTTTAGCTGGATAGAAAAATAATGGATCGTAACCAAATCCATTTGTGCCACGTTCTTCAGTCAGGATCTCGCCAAAACATTCACCTAATACAATTTTAGGCGTTGGATCTGTTGGATGCTGTAATAATACAATACAGCTTACAAATTTAGCCCCACGTTTTTCTTTTGCTATACCATCTAAATCAGTCATTAATTTTTGACGATTAGCTTGATCATTTCCATCTTCACCTGCATAACGTGCAGAATATAAACCAGGGGCACCATTTAAAGCATCAACAGATAAACCAGAATCATCAGCCAATGCTGGTAAGCCTGTTTTTTCACTAGCATAACGAGCTTTTAAAAGTGCATTTTCAACAAAAGTTAAACCCGTTTCTTCTGGTGAAACAATCCCAAATTCACTTTGTGCGATTACTTCAAAACCAAAGTCATTTAATACATCTTGCATTTCTTTTACTTTACCCGCATTTCCTGTGGCAAGTACAATTTTTGTTTTTTTCATTATATTATTCCTCTCTTTCTACAAATTAATAGCAACACTGCTTAAAAGTTTCAAAAAACTGTGGAAATGTTTTTGCTACACATTGTGGATTTAAAATAGTTACTGGCGTGCCTGATAAAGCGATCAATGAGAAACACATCGCCATTCTATGATCATTATAAGTTTCGATTTCAGCTTGTTTAAATTGATTTAAGTCTAAAGGCTGAATGCGGATAAAATCTTCTCCCTCCTCTACTTCAGCCCCAATTTTTCGTAACTCTGTTGCCATTGCTGTTAAACGATCCGTTTCTTTTACTCGCCAATTATAAATATTACGAATAATGGTTTCTCCTTTGGCAAAAAGTGCGACTATAGCAATAGTCATCGCTGCATCAGGAATATGATTAAGATCGACATCAATACCTTTTAACTCGCCTTTTTCAACTTCAACAAAATCCTCTCCCCAAGTTACTTTTGCCCCCATTTGTTTTAAAACATCAACAAATAAGCGGTCACCTTGTATTGAATTTTTGCAAATTCCTGTTACTTTTATTTTTCCTTTAATCGCTGCAGCTGCTAAAAAGTAAGATGCTGCAGAGGCATCCCCTTCCACTAAATAATTTTTAGGCGAAATGTAATGCTGATTACCTTTGATATTGAATTTTTGATAATTATTATTTTGTACTGTGACACCAAAATCTTTCATCATTGCAATAGTGATATCAATATAGGGTTTAGAAACTAAATTACCGATAATTTCAATGTCTAAATCTTGTTCAAGTAAGGGGGCTACCATCAATAATGCAGTTAAAAACTGACTGGATATTGAACCATCAATTTTGACTTTTCCCCCTTGTAAACCACTATTTTTAATCGCAATCGGTGGATAATCTTCATTTTCTAAATAATCAATCTCTGCCCCAATTTGACGTAATGCATCAACCAAATGTGCAATTGGACGCTCTTTCATTCTAGGTTCACCCGTTAGCACTACTTCGCCATCATTTTTTCCTTTCAAACAAAGCACCGCTGTTAAAGGACGCATAACTGTTCCAGCATTTCCTAAAAAAAGTGATAAACCATTTTGAATATTAAATGCCCCACCAACACCTTGTACTTCACATCCTGTTCTATCTTCAGAGAGTTGAAATTGCACACCTAATTCTTTTAACGCATTCAGCATATAACGAGTATCATCACTGTCTAATAAATTAGTGATTTTTGTTGAACCTGTCGCTAAAGCAGATAATAACAAGGCACGATTTGATAGACTTTTTGAGCCTATCAAATTTATTGTACCGTTGATTTGAGAAATTGAGGATATTGTGAGTTTTTTCATTTCTATTATGTAGAGTCAGGGTATGCCCTGTCTCTAGTGCTACTTATAATCTTGCAAACTAAATACTTTTCTTAATAAATCCGTATTACGCAATCCAACATTATTACGAATGCCTTTTTCTTCCTCTGCGATCATTGTAAATACGCCTTTTAATGCTTGTTTGGTCACATAGTCGTTTAAATCAGGATTGACTTTTTTTACAAAAGGAATGCTGTTGTACTGTGAAATAATATTTTTCCAAATACCATCAGCTCCAACTTTACTAAATGATTTTCTAATCACAGGATTAAATTGACGATATAACTGATTAACAGTTTGATTTTGTAGATATTGCGTTGCTGCGTTATCTTGTCCCATTAAAATATTTTTAGCATCATTAAAGCTAATATTTTTAATCGCATTGACAAAAATTGGTGTCGCTGTTTTAACCGCATCTTCTGCACTTCTATTTAATGCTTTTGTACCTTGCTCTGCCAAACTACCTAAGCCTACTTTATACAAAGTATCACTTACCATTTGTAATTCTTTTGGTAACATAATTTTAGCTAATTTGTTTTTGTAAAAACCATCAACTGAAGTTAATTTACTTACTTGATTACTCACCCCATTATTCAATGCTTGACGTAAAGCACTTGCAATATCCCCTTGCGATAATGTGCTATTTTGCATAACAGAGGGCAATTGTTGCATCACTTGTTGAGCTGTTTGTAGTGTATCAAGGTTTTTACAACCTGAAATAAGAGCTAATGTTGTAAATAGTGCTATTTTTTTCATAAGATTTTCCTTTTTAGATTATTCTTTATTCGGTAACTTTTTCCAAGTTACTTCATTTCTTAAATAAATCGGTTCGATTTCTAACGCATTTTGCGTCTTTCCTTGGACTAATTCCATTTGAGCTAAAGGCAACATAAATTCTGCTTGTGGCAGAGTTATATCAGTTTCTATAACATTTAAATTTGCTTCCTTAAACTGTGGATAAGCATTCCAGCCTGTTCCTACAACCACACAATTTTGGACTTTGCTTTGGTTAATTTGTTCAATTGCTTTTTCAGGGGAACAAACTTGTTCGTGAATCACTTCTTGCCAGCCATTTTCTGTATTAGTGAGCTGTGAGAAATAAACCTCGTTCATTCTTGCATCTATTAAACAAATCACATTTTCTGCATTAAGTTGTTGATAGGCTTGTTGTGCCATTGTGGTTAGATTTGAAACGGGGATAACAGGTAAATTTGCACCAAAAGCTAAACCTTGAGCCACACTTACGCCAACTCGTACGCCTGTAAAACTCCCTGGACCTCGACCAAAAGCTAAAGCATCTAAATCACTAAGTTTAATTTGAGCATTATTTAGTAATTCATCCACCATTGGCAAAATACGTTGTGTATGACTACGAGGGCTTAATTCATTAAGTGTTGTTATTTTTTCATTATGTAACAAAGCCACCGAACAAGCTTCAGTGGCAGTATCAATAACTAAAATTGTTTTTGACATCTTTTTCTCTAATTTCTATTTTTGTTGTTTTTTACAGTTATTCGTCTTTTTTGAACCGCTTGTGCTAGTTGATATAATACTTTTTCACTATCACTCCAATTAATACAAGCATCCGTTATACTTTGTCCATAAACCAATTTTTTAGGATCGACCAAATCTTGACGATCTTCAACTAAATGACTTTCTATCATTACACCTGAAATAAATTGTGAACCTTCAGCAAGTTGGTTTGATACGTCATCACATACTTTTAACTGATATTTAAACTGCTTCTTGCTATTTGCGTGACTAAAATCAACCATAATATGTGGTCGATAACCCGCTTTTTTAATTGCATTGCAGGTTTCTTCAATTGCTTGTTTATGGTAGTTTGTACCTTTCGTACCACCGCGTAAAATAATATGGCAATCTTTATTTCCTGTTGTAGAAATAACTGCTGGTTGTCCTAATTTATTAATCGATAAAAAATGATGTGGTGAACTTGCACTATGCATTGCATCTAACGCATTTTTTATTACACCATCAGTCGTATTTTTAAACCCTATAGCACAAGATAAACCTGAAGCTAACTCTCTATGAAGTTGAGATTCAACCGTTCTTGCACCAATTGCTCCCCAACTCATTAAATCAACAATATATTGTGGTGAAATAATATCTAAAAACTCACCTGCTGTTGGCACACCTAATTCATTAATATCGATCAATAATTGACGTGCTAATCTCAAGCCATCATTTACTTGATAACTATCATCTAAATAAGGGTCATTTATAAAACCTTTCCAGCCAATCGTTGTTCTAGGCTTCTCAAAATATGTCCTCATTACCACTTCAAGATTTTCGCTAATTTCAGGAATTTCTCGTATTGATTGAACTCTCTTTGCATACTCTAATGCCGCTTTAGCATCGTGAATAGAGCAAGGTCCAATAATAACTAATAAACGATCATCTACTCCATTAATAATATTATTAATTTTTATGCGTGAATCTAAAATAGTTTGATGTGCAATACCACTCACAGGCAATCTTTTTAATAATTCTTCTGGGGCTAATAATGGCTCTATTTTTATTATTCTTTTATCATCAGTTTTATTAGTCATTTTCTTTTTATCAATATAAAATTACTATAAATTAACAATTCGACTTGGTCTTAATATATCTCTTTGATCTATTTCTGCTACACCAAGAAATTCATTATTATTTGAAAATAAACGTACTTGTCCATAAATTTTGTGATCGTTTATTATTTTTAAACGCTGACCAAATTTTATCGCTTTACTTTGATCTTCAGTTAATTCAATTTTAGGTAAAGTAGCAACTGCACTATCAACAGATAATAGATGTTGGTCTAATTGAGTTAAATCATCTAATTCTTTAAGTTGTTGTAAACAATCCCAAGTCATCATTTTGTCTGCTGGATAATTTGATACTCCAATTCTGCGTAATACAGTAACGTGAGCCCCACAGCCTAATGCTTCACCTAAATCATCAACTAAAGTACGAATATAAGTGCCTTTTGAACAATGTACTTCTAACGTTAAATAAGGCGCTTCATAGCTGATAAATTTAAGCTCAAAAATAGTAATTGGGCGAGCTTCACGCTCAACCGTAATCCCCGCTCTGGCATATTCATACAAAGGTTTTCCATTATGTTTTAATGCTGAAAACATTGTTGGTACTTGTAAAATATCGCCTCGAAATTGATTGAGATTTTCAATTATCTGAGTTTGATCAACCTTGATTTCACGAGTTTGTACTACTTCGCCATCAGCATCAGAACTATCTGTTCTCTCGCCTAATTTTGCAGTGACAATATAACGTTTATCAGAATCTAATAAAAACTGTGAAAACTTAGTTGCTTCGCCTAAACAAATTGGTAGCATTCCTGTCGCTAATGGATCTAATGCTCCAGTATGCCCTGCTTTATTTGCCTTGAACAGGCGTTTTACTTTTTGCAAAATATCATTAGAACTCATTCCTTGGGGTTTGTCTAATAAGAAAACACCGTGAATATCTCGTCCTGTTTTACGAGGTCGTCTTCCCAAAATTTATTCCTTTGTGCTTTTTTCTTGATCTTTACGAATTACATCTGTTACTAAGTTAGACATACGCATCCCTTCAACCAAAGACTGATCATAAAAGAAACGAAGCTCAGGTACAATACGCAAACGCATTGCTTTTCCAACAAGCGTACGAATGTAACCAGATGCCTTGTTTAAACCCTCTAAACCACGTTCTACTACACTCTCATCTTCATCAAATAAGAAAGTTACAAACACTTTTGCATAAGCAAGATCTCGGCTAATTTCAACATCTGAAACCGTCACCATTCCTACACGAGGATCTTTTACTTCACGTTGTAAAATAATTGCAATTTCTTTTTGTAATTCCTGTGCAACTCGGTCTGATCGTGTAAATTCTTTCGCCATTTTTATATCCTTTTGTTAGCAAACAAGCGGTAAGATCTTATAAAAAATTTACAAATTTTTTGATAAATCTAACCGCTTATAATATAAATTATTAAAATATATCATAAATAGACAAGGCGTGCCTACTTCAAAGACTTCAATTTGATCGCCTTCTTTTACATCATTGTAGTTTTTAACGCCCACCTTCAGTTACCATACAGCCTGCAATCGCACCAAATTTAGGGTGACGGAACACTTTACGCACTTCTGCTAAACCGATAATTTCTTGTTTAAATTCAGGAGCAAGCATACCACTCATCGCAGCTTTAATTTCATTTAATAATTCATAGATGATTGAATAGTAACGTAAATCAATATTTTCAGTTTCAATTACACGGCGAGCCGATGCATCTGCACGCACATTAAAGCCTAAAATAATCGCATTTGATGCAGCTGCAAGGGTTGCGTCTGTTTCAGTGATACCACCAACACCGCTACCAACTACTTTCACTTTCACTTCTTGGGTTGAAAGCTCTGCTAATGCTTGGCTAATTGCCTCAACCGATCCTTGAACGTCCGCTTTAACAATAACATTTAATTCTGCAACATCACCTTCAGTCATATTGCTAAACATATTTTCAAGTTTAGCTTTTTGCTGACGAGCAAGTTTCACATCACGGAATTTTCCTTGACGATACAACGCTACTTCACGTGCTTTTTTCTCATCACGTACAACCGTTGCCTCGTCCCCTGCTGCAGGTACGCCTGAAAGACCTAATGCCTCAACTGGAATAGAAGGGCCTGCTGATTCAATGGTTTTACCATTTTCATCACGCATTGCACGAACACGACCATATTCAAAGCCACAAAGAACGATATCCCCCTTGTTTAAGGTACCTGATTGTACAAGAATAGTTGCAACAGGGCCTCGACCTTTATCAAGATATGATTCAATTACTACACCACTTGCCATACCATTTTTAACAGCAGTAAGCTCTAAAACTTCTGATTGTAATAAAATAGCATCTAATAATTCATCAACACCTAAACCTTCTTTAGCTGATACGTGTACAAACTGAATATCTCCACCAAATTTTTCACTAATGACATCATATTGTAGTAATTCTTGCTCAACACGATCAGGATTTGCTTCTGGTTTATCAATTTTATTCACTGCTACTACTAAAGGAACACCAGCAGCTCTTGCGTGTTGAATCGCTTCAATAGTTTGAGGCATCACGCCATCGTCAGCTGCAACTACAAGCACCACGATATCAGTTGATTTTGCACCACGTGCACGCATTGAAGTAAAGGCTGCGTGTCCTGGAGTATCTAAGAAAGTAATTGGTTTACCATCATTAGTTTTAACACTGTATGCACCAATATGCTGGGTAATACCACCTGCTTCACCATCAGCAACTTTTGCTTTACGGATATAGTCAAGTAATGATGTTTTACCGTGATCCACGTGTCCCATTATAGTTACTACTGGAGCACGAGTTACTTGTTCTAAATCACTATCACGATCATTTAAGATTGACTCTTCAAGCTCATTTTCTTTACGTAAAATAACTTTGTGTCCCATCTCTTCTGCAACAAGTTGAGCTGTTTCTTGATCGATAACTTGGTTAATAGTTGCCATAGCTCCCATTTTCATCATAGTTTTAATTACTTCGGTAGCTTTTACTGCCATTTTTTGGGCTAAATCGCCAACTGTAATAGTTTCACCTATTTCTACATCACGAGTAACAGGTGCGGCAGGTTTTGTAAATCCTTGTTGAATACTAGATTTTGTGCCTCTTTTCGCTTTTCCTGCTTTAAGTTTTTGATTCCCTTTAGCATTTTTTTGATTAAAGCGATTTTCTTCACGTTCATTTTTCTTTGAATCTTGATTACGATTTGTTTTTTTTGCTTTACGTGTTTTATTTTCTCCACGACGATCATTTTCACGATCTGCTTCTTTTGCATATTTAGAACTAAAACGATCATCATCAAAATCATCATTAGTACTACTGCTTTGATTATCAGTACTACTTTCAGCTAATTTACGTAATTTTTCTGCCTCTTTTTGAGCTTGCTCTTTTGCTTTTTGTGCAGCTAATTCTTCTTGTTTTTTACGAAAATCTTGTGACTGTTTATCAGTTTTACTTGATTTTTTAACCGCTTTTTCATTATTTTTAGCTTCTTTTTCAGCTGCAAGTTTAGCAATACGATCTTTTTCAATTTTAGCTTTTAATGCTTTTTCTTGAGCTTCTTTTTTCTCTGCTTCTAATTTTTTAACACGTTGTTCTTCTGCTTTTTTTGCAGCTTCAATAGCTTTCGTATCTAATTTACGAGACTTACGAGTTTCAACTGAAACTTGCTTAGTTTTTCCTGTTGAAGTAGTAACACTTGCCGTTGTTTTTTCTCGTTTTTTCAAACTTAATTTTTTAGGTGTATCTGTCATAAAGTCTCCTTAGTTCTCATCTGCAAACCAACAGATATTACGAGCATTCATAATTAACTCATTAATGTCTTCTCTACTTAACTCTTCAATATCAGTTAGATCATCTGTTGCTTGCTCTGCTAAATCTTCAAGCGTTAAGATTTCTTTGTTAATCAATGCTAACGCTACTGATTTTGAAACCTGTTCTAATAAACGTGGTTCAATATTCGATTTATTTAAAATCTCATTTTCACGTTCCGCTTGTTTTTCAAGAGCCATTTTTGCACGAGATTGTAATTCTTCGACTAAATCTTCATCTTCAAGCCCTTCAATAGCCGTTAATTCACTTTGTGCAACATAAGCAACTTCTTCAAGTGTTGCAAAACCTTCATCAACTAAGATTTGTGCAAAATCTTCATCAATTTCAAGCGCTTGCATAAAGGTATTTAATGCTTTACTATCTTCTCCACGATGTTTTGCTTCAAATTCTTCAACAGTCATAACATTAAGAGTCCAGCCTGTGAGCTGTGTTGCAAGGCGAACATTTTGACCATTACGCCCAATAGCTTGAGCTAATTTATCAGGATCAACAGCTAAATCCATAGATTTTGCATCTTCATCAACAATAATTGACTCAATTTCAGCAGGTGCCATAGCATTGATTGCATATTGTGCAGGATTTTCGTCCCATTGCACAATATCAATTCTTTCTCCACATAGCTCATTGCTAATTACATTTACACGATTACCACGAGGACCTACACAAGCACCTACAGGATCTAGTTTACGGTTGTTTGTTTTAACAGCAATTTTACTACGTTTTCCAACATCACGTGCACTACCTTTAATCTCAATTTCTTCTTCACCAATTTCAGGTACTTCAAGTGTAAATAAGGCTTCAAGCATAATTGGTTTAGAACGAGTTAAAAATAGCTGATGTCCTTTGTTTTCAGGTTTTGTTTGATAAAGAACCGCACGAATACGATCTCCTGCTCTAAAGTTTTCACGAGCTATCAAATCTTCTTTTAAAAGAACCGCTTCTGCATTATCACCTAAATCAACGATAATATGATCACGATTTACTTTTTTCACTTTTCCGTGTAAAATTTCACCAACTTCACTTTCAAATTTAGCAAATACTTTTGCACGTTCAGCATCACGAATCTTACTTCCAACAACTTGGCGGAATGTTTGCATTGTAATACGGTCAAAAATTACTGATTCAATTTCATCTTCTAATACATCACCAACACTAATATTAGGATCATCAATCTGTGCAGCCTCTAGCGAAATTTGTTTTGATGGAATTTCAACTTCTTCAACAACGGTGAAACGACGAAACGTTTGAAAATCACCATTTCTGCGATCAATCTCAACACGAATATCAGGTTCAACACCATTAAGTTTTAATGCAATTTTCTTTTTGGTTGAAATTGCTAATGCTTGCTCTAAAGCATCAAAAACAGCTTCTTTGCTTAATAATTTTTCATTTGATACTGCTTCTGCAGCATATAAAATTTCTTTACTCATCATAAACTCCTTATGCTTAAAAGGTTGGCACGAGATTTGCTTTTTGGATATTACCAAAAATAAACTTCTGCTCAATTCCATCAACATCTAATAAAATAGTATCATTTTCAACTGCTTTAATAATACCAGTATATTTACGTCTATTATTGATAGCTATGCGTAAATGAATACTTACTTTTTTATCAATAAAACGTTTAAAATGCTCAATGGTAAATAAAGGACGATCAAGCCCTGGTGATGAAACTTCTAAATTATATTTATCACTTATTGGATCTTCAACATCTAAAATAGCACTAATTTGACGGCTTGCACTACTACAATCATCAATACTAATACCACCTTCTTTATCTAAATAAATACGAACTGTTAAAAATCGTCCTGCACGAAATGTTTCAATACCAACAAGCTCAAAACCTAAGCTTTCTATGGTTGGTGAAATCATTTGATTTAATTTTTGTTCTAAGGTTGCCAAATTACCTCCTGTGTTTAAAACACCTATAAGAATAAGGCTCATACCTAAAAAGGAATGAGCCTTTAAAAAACTGGTTGCGGGGGCTGGATTTGAACCAACGACCTTCGGGTTATGAGCCCGACGAGCTACCAAGCTGCTCCACCCCGCGTCTGATGTGATACATTATAGTGATTTATAAACTTAATGCAAGAGTTTTTTTATTTTTTTTCAAAAAAAGCAAACAAGCGGATATAAAACAAGCTAATTTCATAAAAATCATCATATTATTGTGATAAAATCAAATAATAATTTTAAACAATAGTAATTAACCCAATATTATGAATATAACAATAAAACACCTAAACGCATTTGATGATAACTATATTTGGATTATCAAAAAAGATAACAATGTAATTATTGTTGATCCTGGGCAATCATCTCAAGTTTTAGATTATCTTGCAAAAAATAATCTTAATCCAAGTGCTATTTTAATAACTCATTATCATAATGACCATACTGGTGGAGTTAAAGAAATCAAACAGCACTATCCTAATCTTACTATTTATGGTTCACAAGAAATTAAAGATATCGCTGATGTTATATTAGAAGATCAGCAAAATATTTCTGTACTTGATATAGCAATAACAGCTCACAAAACAGCGGGACATACAAATCATCATATTAGTTATATTATTGATAACAAGCATCTTTTTTGTGGTGATGCTTTATTTAGTGCTGGTTGCGGGAGAGTGTTTAGTGGTGATTTTAATGCTATGTATCAGTCAATGTGTTTTTTTAAATCATTAAATGACGATATAAAAGTTTACCCTGCCCACGAATATACTCTCGCTAATTTATTATTTGCTCAAACACAATTTAAAGATAACCAAGAAATTAACAAAACATTATTGGAAGTACAGCATAAGCGATCAAAAAATGAGATAACTTTACCAAGCACTATTAAACAAGAAAAACAAATAAATCCTTTTTTATTAGCCAATAGCTTTGATGAGTTTGTTCGTTTAAGAAAACTAAAAGATTGTTCGTAACGTTATTAGTTTATATTGTATTTTCATTCAATATTATTTTTAATAATATAGTAAATTACGTTAGAATTAATACTAAAATGTTTAAATGATAGCAACTGTGTTCTAACTTAAAAAAGTTATTCAGATTTTATCCACAGATTCTGTGGATAAATGATAATTTGTATTCCATTTCTCATTGCGTTTAATTAACGCATTCATAATAGTGAGCAATTTACGCATACACGTATTTAACGCAACTTTTTTACCTTGCCTTTTGCGACTAAACGATCGTAAAAGGCTTTAAAAACAGGTTCGTATCGCACCGCAGATAATACAGCCATATAAAATGCATTACGCACAATCGCACGTTCACCATAGCAAAAAGATTTCCCTTTCCATTCGCCACTTTCTTTTGGATGTGGGATAACACTAACCAAATTGCATACGTCCAGATAAATAATTTAAACATTACAGTAGGCGTATACAATACGCTACTACAACCTAAAGAAAAAATTTATTACTCTGTCTTGTTTTTAATTTAATTAACTATATAACGCTTAAACCGTATGTATTTGATAGCTATTTTATTAAGTTTAATTGCTTAAATAATTTTGATTTTTGGCATAAAGGACAAAAGGAATGGTTTTTTATAGTCAAGTATAAGTAAAGGACAAAAAGAATGGTCAAAAAAACATTATATTTTTTGACCATTT
>PDWI01006535.1_pt1 | contig 14579 bp, 10 predicted proteins | sample 1430891 | NCBI WGS metagenome assembly PDWI01 (sample SAMN01162508, study PRJNA174530) | Oral metagenome, whole genome shotgun sequencing project. | biome: Marine environment; feature: Marine mammal; material: Swab sample of the gingival sulcus; isolation source: swab sample of gingival sulcus... | reverse complement strand
GGGAAAGTGTCGTAAGAGTGTTTTATAACAAAAGAGGTCTGGTTTATGTCAAAGTTTGGAATATCGTGAGCTATATCCACAATCTGAGTTTGTGGACACAACCGCAATATCTCGCCCTTTGCTCTACCTATCGAAAAGTCGTTAATAGCCCTATCTGATGTTAAAGTTATAACGTTCATTAAAAAAATGTATTTTTTTTTGTTATTTTATCAACTAAACACTTTACTTTGCAAAAGTACATATTATATAATTATATAACCGCATGATTGACCAATTTTTTTCACTCGAAACCGAAACTCCCGTAGATTTATTTGGAGTACAAAATAAAAATTTCATACTCATAAAACAACTTTTCCCTCAACTCATCATAACCAACCGTGGCTCTGAAATACACATAAAAGGCAGTAAATCAGACGCTGACAAGTTTAGTCTTTTTCTTGAAAATATTTTAAAACACTTGGCACGCTACAAAATTTTAACCACCGACGACATCAAAAATATTTTTTATGAAAGAGTAAATCCGTCCACAATAGGCAAAGATATAATTGTATTCGGCAACAAAGGCAAAATAATAAGGGCAAGAACCAAAAGCCAACGCAAATTGCAAGAAGCCTTTGACAAAAACGACCTTATATTTGCCACAGGCCCTGCCGGAACAGGCAAAACCTACATCGCCATAGCCCTTGCCGTAAAAGCCTTGAAAGAGAAGCAAGTACAACGCATCATATTGAGTCGTCCTGCCGTGGAAGCAGGCGAAAGTTTGGGCTTTTTGCCGGGTGATTTGAAGAATAAATTAGACCCCTATCTCCAAGCACTCTATGATGCTCTGTATGACCTAATTCCGGGCGATAAGTTAAACTCTTTGATTGAGCGAGGCATAGTGCAGATAGCCCCCTTGGCATACATGCGAGGTCGCACTTTGACCAACGCCGTGGTGATATTGGACGAGGCTCAAAACACCACCTTGGGACAAATAAAAATGTTTTTAACTCGCATGGGCGAAAACTCCAAATTCTTCGTTACCGGCGACATCACCCAGATAGATTTGCCCAACAAAAGCTCATCGGGGCTTGTGAAAATACGCCACCTGTTGCGAGACATCAAGGGCATAAAATTCATCGATTTCAAGAAAGACGAAATCATACGCCACCCCTTGGTAAGCTCGATAGTCGAGGCTTTTGAGAAACTTGATTTAAAGGAGTAGTTTATTTTGAGATGAAATAATCTATGGATTTTGCTATCAAATCCAACTCATAATACTTTATTATTTTGAGTTGCTTTTCGTCATTCAACAGCATATATGCCTTATGCGGATGCACTTTTTGCTCGGCATCTTTCATGGGATATAATTTTATCTTGGTGGTATTATTTTCATTGTCAGTTATTTGTAGCTCCAACAATGGCGTTGAAGATTTCACTGCCTCCTGCTGTTGCACGGTCAAATTTACGGTGCTTTTATAGTAGCAAATATCCTTAAAATAATTAAGGTACTGCCCCACTGCTTTTAGTTCGATGCCCTCTTGCAACTCATTTTTATAATTGTATATTTTTGCATCTTTCGGGAAAATTTCCAGCTTGAAACTTTCCTTTAAGTTCTCGCCCCAATAGCTTAATCTTACGGAAGATATATCAAAAAATTCTAAGTTGATGATTTGCTTGTTTACAAAAAAATCAGGGTCGGCACTCAGATAGTCGGCAGCATTAAATTTACGCCCGGGCAACTCAACATAAAACACATTCCCGGCATCTTGATTTACCAACGGCGTGGCTTTATACTTTTGCGAATACTCGCCTAAAAGCCAACTGCAAAGCACATCGTCATCATTCAAAAAACTCACGGCAACCCCCTTGGTTGCCATCGCTTTATGCAAAGAATCTAATTCGCTTTTTGGTGCAATCGTCTTTATCTTCAACTTCTCGGGAAGCAAAACCAAGTTGTAAACAATATTGGTATCAGCCTGCATTTTTCCGTTTATAATATACAAGGTGTCAGAAGATTTTGTGAGTGCTGTTTTCTCGTTTTTTTCTTGCAAAATAATTTTATTTATCTCGCCTGCCTCGCACCTTGCAATCTCTTTTTCGATGTTGATATTCTTCTTGCAAGCCACCGCAAAAATTGCCAAAAACGATATAGCCGTTGCCTTTAAAATAGGATGTAATTTCATAATTTTAGTTATTCGTAAAAGTGCATATCTTTCATATAATTGTAGGCGGCACGAGGCATAAAATACGGAACTTCTCGCCTCTCCTTTATCGCCTGCCTTATAAAACTTGATGATATTTCAATTTTCGGAGCATCATAAAAACTCACTTTCTCGTGCTTTGCCAATTCCAAATCCTCGCAACCATGACGAGCGTATACCATTATGGCATAGTTATTTAGTATCTCTTCGTAATTTTTCCATTTATGAAAATTCTTCAAATTATCTGCCCCCATCAATAGCACAAACTCTCGTTTTGGGTATCGCTCCGAGAGGTACGTTAGGGTGTCAATAGTGTACGACGGGCGAGGCATTCTCAGCTCAATATCGCATATATTAAACAGCTCGGTGTCCTTTATCGCCTCCTCCAAAAGGGCTATTCTGTGATAGTCGGCAAGCAAATTACTCTTCTTCTTAAACGGATTTTGCGGACTTACCACAAACCACAATTCCCGCACATCGGAATACTCAATTATATAATTTGCTATCATCAGATGCCCGTTGTGTATTGGGTTAAACGACCCGAAAAATAATGCTGTTTTCATGTTTCAAAAGTTTATTTCACAAAAAAATCAAATACTTTTTCATTTTCCAAAAAACCTTCAAGCCTGTCGCCTATTTGCACCTCGCCCACACCTTGCGGAGTGCCGGTAAATATCAAGTCGCCGGTTTTCAATGTAAAAAATTGCGACACATAAGCTATGATGGTATCCACATCAAATATCATATCGGAGGTGTTGCCGGCTTGAACTTCAATGCCGTTTTTCAGCAATTTGAAATTAATATTATTGATGTCGGCGTAATTATTTTTTGCCAAAAGACTACCAACGGGTGCAGAGCAATCGAATGATTTTGAGGCTGTCCACGGTAAACCTTTGGCTTTGGCTTTTCGCTGTAAGTCTCTGGCTGTGAAGTCAATACCAAGTGTTATTTCGCTGTAATATCTATGGGCAAAAGCCTTATCGATGTACTTTCCCACCTTGTCGATTTTTACCACAAGCTCAGTTTCGTAATGTATCTCTTTTGAAAAATCAGGATAGTAAAAAGGCAAATTATTGTTTAGTCTGGCGGTTTCCGGCTTCAAGAAAAACACCGGATTTTCAGGCACTTCATGCCCTTGTAACTCCTCTATGTGTTTCAGATAATTCTTGCCTATACAAATTATTTTCATATCGTATTTTTTACTACAAAGGTAAACAATAGCAAGTTTATTATCAAAAACTAAAAGCAAAAAGCCAAAAAAGATTGCTTATTTTTTTGATATTTTAATTATATTTAAAGAAATTTGCCATAGTTTTATTTCGCAAAAAATCAACAAAATGAACAATCTGCTAAACATATTTAAAGCATCTGCCGGGGCAGGAAAGACGTTTTTGCTTACTGAAAATTTCTTGAAATTAGCCCTGAAAAATCCCAAATATTACAAACGAATTTTAGCAGTAACGTTCACAAATAAGGCTTCCGAGGAGATGAAAACCCGTATAACTGAGGAGGTTCACAGGCTTATTGAAGACCCTGAAAATTCGCCTCATTGCGAGGCATTGTTACAAGAATTGGAGTTGCCGAATTACATGGCTTTGGCGGAAAGAGCCAAGCTGGTGCAAGATGAAATACTACATAATTACTCGCTGTTTTCGGTAAGTACCATCGATAAATTTGTGCAATCTATAATAAGGTCGTTTACTTTTGAGATGAGTTTGCACTCCAATTTCAACCTGCAACTTGACACCGACCCGGTGATAGAAGAACTGAAAAACAAGCTTTACCAAAATATCGAAACTAACAGAAACCTAAGGCATTGGCTCATTGAATTTGCAAAATACAAGATACGCGAAAATGCATCGTGGGATTTCGACGATGAGATAAGAAACATAAGCAAATTTATTTTTACCGAAGATTTTCACAACCGCAATACCGAAGATTTTAATTCTGAAAATCTGAAATCATTGGAGGAAAAGCTGTATAAAATTAAGAATGGTTTTGAGGGCGAGATGCAAAAAATCAGCTCGCTTGCCAATGCCGAAATAAGCAAATTGCCTTTTCAATATTCCAAACTCGGGCAAAAAACGGGCTGGATTTGCAACTATATTTTAAAGAAAATCGGCAATAAGGAGTACGTCCCCACCCCGTCGATTTTGAAGCTGTACAACGACCCGACGCAATGGGCAAATAAAACCGCATCAAGTGATGTTGTGGAAAAAATATCGATGCTGGCAAACCTAATTCAACCACTTTTGCTCAGGGCAATTTCATTATACGAAAAGCAATATGTGCTGTATTTGTCGGCAACGGAAATGCTAAAAAAATTCTACTCATTTGGCTTATTATCAGATATTTCCGCACTGCTTCCCGAATACAGAACCGAGCATAACGAGTTGCTGATAAGCGACACAACGGTATTGCTGAAAAAGATAATTCAAAACAATGATGCCCCTTTTATTTACGAAAAAACAGGCAACAAATACAATCATATTTTAATAGATGAGTTTCAAGATACATCGGGTTTTCAATGGCATAATTTCAAACCGCTTATTGAAAATAATTTGGCATCAGGGTATTTTAATTTGTTGGTGGGCGACATAAAACAATCGATATACAGTTGGCGAGGTGGCGACCGTAACCTATTGATGTACAAGGTGAAAGAGCAAATTGGCGAGAATTATATTCTTGAAAATAATCTGCCTTTTAATTACAGAAGCGACAAACTGATAGTGAGGCTGAACAATACTATTTTTAAAAGAATACCAAGTTTTTTGCAAGCCGATTTCAATGCAAATACAGACCTGCAAAACGACGAATCGCAAAATGCAAAAATAATGCTTTCGGCTATAAATCAATCATATAGCGAGCAAATGCAGTTACTGCCCTCCTCCACCAAAAACGACGGATATTTTAAAATCGATTTCTTCCAAAAGCAAAAATCCGACGATAAAAATAAACTTGCGGAAAACATCCATCAGCGTGTCGGAGAGCATATCGCAAAGATTTTGGACTTGGGATACAAGCCTGCCGACATCGCTCTTTTGGTGCGAACCAACAATGAGGCAAAGCAAATTACGCAGGCTTTGTACAATTTCCAAAAGGAAAACCCTGACAGTTATAATTATCAGGTGATTTCGGAGGTATCGACGGAAATATCCAAAGCTCAGAGTATCAAGATATTAATTTCCGGCATGAAGTTAATCAGCAACTCTAATGATGTAATTGCAGAGAAGGAGCTTTTGCTGAATTACCTCAGCGTGAAAAATAATATGCCCGAAAACATACACCTTATAATGAATGATGAGGCGGATAAAACAAAGTTTCTGCCAAATGATTTTTTTGAAAAATATGATGAGCTGAAACAGCTTTCGCTGTTTGAAATGTCGGAGTTGCTCATTGAAATTTTTCAACTTAGATTGCTGAAAGATGAGTTTGAGTTTTTAAGAAATTTTCAAGATATAATTTTTAAATTCACCCAAAACAAGGGCAATAATTTAGATGAATTTTTAACGTGGTGGAACGAATACGGGTACAGTCAATCACTGCAAACCAATGCTTTACACGAGGCGGTGCAGGTGATTACGATACACAAAGCCAAAGGATTATCAATTCCGCATATCATAATTCCATACGCAAGTTGGAGGTTGTCGCCACGCCCCAACAGTGTTTTCTTTGCCGATGATGAGACTTTCTCGTTTGGCAATATCAAAAAATTTCCGATTAGCTACAAAAAGGATATTGCAAATACAATTTTTAAAAATTCATATTTTGACCACACCTTACAAACTAATATTGAGGCACTTAACATTTTTTATGTGGCTATGACTCGCCCTAAAAACAGCCTGTATGTTTGTGGCATATATGAGAAATCTAAAACCGGCATTAAAACCATTGGAGATTTGTTGCTGTTGGCTGTGAAAAGCGTTAAGTTTAGCGACGAAGATGAGATTAATTATTTTGACACTTTGTCGAAATATGACGATGGCAACGAGTGTTTGGAGGCAGGTTGTTTGATGCCTGCGTCCGAGGGCAAGGAGCTGGGCGAGAGCAAAAACATATATGATTTTTATCCGGGAAATAACGGCAGTTTGAAGCCTGAGATAAGCTATCAGGCACAAGATTTCTTTGCAGAAAATATTGATTATATCGAGAAGCGTGTGAATTACGGAAGTTTGATGCACCAAATTTTGGCGGAGATAACGCAGGTGGCAGACAGCGATGCGGCACTTCGCAAGATGCACTCGCTGGGGTATATAACGCAGGAGGAGTGCGAGATTATAGCCGTGGAGCTTGCCGAGTTGTTGCAAAGACCGTCGATGCGGGAGTGGTTTGCTCCGGGTTTGGAGGTAATCTCGGAGAAGGAGCTTTTAAATTCCGAGGGCGAAATAAAAATCCCCGACAGGGTAATCAAGCGGGGCAAAGATATTACGGTAATAGATTTTAAATTTGGTAAGGAGCGTCCCGAGCATATCACGCAAATTAATGAGTATAAAGAATTGCTACAAGAGATTTATAATCAGAAAGTTGTGGGTGTTTTATATTATGCTGCGACTGACAATACCTTGTATTTTTAGGAAATCTATTACCGTAATTTTATCGGCATTTTATTTTGTTGCGTTACTTTTTTTGATGTATCTTTTATTTAAACCTTCGAGAATGTCGGCAGTTATGTCCATGTAGTCGTCGGCAAAAAGGATTGTGCTTCCGAGAGTGTCGTTGGTGAGTACAAGGTTGTATTTATGGTCTTTATTGAAAATTCGCACGTAATTTTTTACACTGTCGAGAACGCCTTTTGTAAGCTCTTGATTTTTTTCTAATATCTCTAATTCAAAAAGTTGCTTATCGCTTAGTATTTTTTGTTCGTCGCGAGCTATTTTTTCTTGTTCTTTTTGGGCTTTGGTTGGGGTCATCATTCTGTTTTGCACTTTGCTTTGTAAATCGTAAAGTTTTCGTTGCAAAGTTCTGTATCTTGTTTCTATGTCGGCTTGTTTTTGTTGAGTTTCAGCCAAAAGCTCAGTTTTTTTGTCGCTGTAATAATGATACGATTCGATTAATGTATCTAATTTCACGTATGCGATGCTGAGTGATTTTGCATTAGACGGTGTGCCTTGTGCCGAACTTTGATTTTGTTGGCAACTTTGATTAAACAGCAAAAATATTCCACTTATAATAATTGTGATAATTGTTGTGATTGATGTTCTTGTCATTTGTTTGAATTTTATGTTATAATGTTAATCTTCTTTGGGGTACTCAATACGAGTGTGGTAGATGTTTTTAATTTTTTGTTTTAAAATTTCTTTTGCCGTGGCAATTTCCTTGAAAGTTATGTCGGCTTCCTCTATCTGACCGTTTGCCACTTGTTTGTTTATGATGCCCTCAATCAGGTTGTCTACTGTTTCCTCAGTTATCTGTTTGAGGCTTCTGGAAGCGGCTTCCACAGAATCGGTAAACATTAAAATTGCTTCTTCTTTGGTGCTGGGTTTGGGCCCGGGGTATGAGAATAATTTAGGGTCTATTTCCTTATCGGGGTTGGCAGTTTTTTCGGCATGATAGAAATAAAAAATTGTGCTTGTGCCATGGTGCGAGCGTATGAAGTTTATTATTTGCTCGGGCAATTTCGCTGCTTTTGCAATTTCAATTCCTCTTAAAACATGACTGCGTATGATTTCAGCACTTTGCAACGGCGTAATATTATCATGTGGATTGTAGCCTTTCACTTGATTTTCAATAAAATACTGTGGTTGGTCTAACTTGCCAATATCGTGATATAATGCTCCTGTACGAATGAGATAAGGATTTGCACCAACTTCGATTGCTATTGCTTCGGCTAAGTTTGCCACTTGTAGCGAGTGCTGAAATGTGCCGGGTGCTTCCATCGATAATCGTTTCAACAAAGGCGAGTTTAGGTCGCTCAATTCCAAAAGTACCATTTTGGAGATGTAGCCAAATGCTTTTTCGGTTGCAATTCTTAATATAAAACCCAACAACAACAAGGCACTGCTGATAAACACAAGCAAAATGTGCATGTAATTTATCTGAGCTAAATCGTCGTACTGCATGAGTGTGAAGCTGATATGGAAGGATACAAATATCAGAAATGATGCAAACATTGCAACAAATGATGCTCGTTTTTGTACTTTTAATGCTATTATAGTTACGAAATATCCTACGGTTAGCTGGGTTATTAGAAATTCGTTTTTTTCAGAAATCAGGAAGAATACTATCAGCATTGTGATTGTGTACTGCATTATGGCAGTTCTGAATGAGTGCAGATTTACGGTTAAAATTGGCAGTATGGCAAACGGGATTACATATATTTGTGTTACTTCGTATCTTTTGAATAATCCGACTGTTATGATTATCGCCACAGTAGAGCTAATGATGTATAATGTTTCTTTGAAATTCCGAAATATTTTTGGCTCGTTTACAGTTATGAAGAGGTATAATATGGTGAATAACAGTGATATAATTACAAAGTTGCCTAATATTACTATTACCCTGTCGGCTTTTCCGGTTTGGTAAAATTCTTTTTTAAGACTTTCAAGGATATTGTATTTTTTTTCACTTATGGGTTCACCTTTTGAGATTATCAACTCGCCTTTTTTTACGATACCTGTTACCGGTGAGATTTCCGCTATTTTTTGTTCTTTTATTTTGTTGGTTTTGGCTTGGTCGAAGGTTATATTTTGCTCGATGTATTTTGCAGTAGAGATATTCAACTTAGGCAGAGCGTATTTAACCGCAAGACTGTTGTATTTTTCTTGTATTATCAGGCACGCCGTTTTGGCATTGTTGTAATCGCCTACAAAACTTTTTTCGGCTATTCCGTTTCGGAACACCTTTATAATGGTGTTAGGACTTATTATTGATGTTTGAATAATGCCCTGTTTGTAAAGTTTCTCTATTTCTTGCGAAAATTTATCGGCAAAATCTCTTATTGCAATTGAGTCGTGTTTTTCAAAAGTTTGACTTTGCAATATTACATCTATATCATTTTTAAATTTCTTAATATTCTTTATTTCAAGCTGTTTGGTGTATATATAGTAATGTGTAAGATTTTCTTCAATGCTGTCTTTTTCGTTTTTTATACGTTCCTCAGATTTGTAGACAGGAAAGTCAAACGACGAAATTAAATCTTCACCGTCCCATGGCTCTCCCTTTTCGTAGGTATATTGATACGAGGTATCGTTGGTAAAAAACACCGATACTAATATTGCAACCATTGCAAATACGATTATTGCTATTATTTTGGGAAAGTTTTGTTTTATTAGCCGTACTTTGTTTTTCATGATTTTATTTTTGTATTACTTCAAAAATCTCTTGTAATATTCCTGTGTTGTCCATAAGCATATTGAAATATTGATGGCGATTTATTGTAAGAATTACAGATTTTCTTGTAGCCTCTAAATATTTACAATCGCTTTCAACGTTCATACCGGGGCTTATTATTACCTTTCGTTTAAATATTTGTCCGGAGCTTGATGCTTTAAGGCTTCCGCGTATCAGGATTATGAGTTGCTTGCCGTCGTCGGTTTTAAAGTATGATTTATCGCCGGGACTAAGTTTCACGGGATGAACCAGTTTGGCTAAGTTGATTAGCATAAAATCGGGTATTCCGAAAAACAGATGGTATTTCCGTAATTGCTTTATTTTGTCTTGAAGCAAGTAACCCGAGTTTGCAAGTTTTTCGGCAATTCTTTTTTTGTGAGGCTCCATTTTGTTGAGAAACTCAAAGCATTTTGCAGGGTTTTCGTTGTATATTATTTTGGCAGCCGTAGATGCTATTAACTCGTTGGGATGCAATAGGCAAAGGAAAACCTCATCGGGGAGTTCACTCCTTTTTATTTGCACAAATACATTTTGCAGGTTCTCTTCCTTCCAGATTTTTATGTCTTTAAAAACTACCTCTTCCTTGTAATCTTTTCTAACCTCAATTTTTTTGCGATGTATTTTCTCTATCATTTCCAACGCCTTGGTAACAGTCCAACCGTCTATTCGTTCAAAATCTCGCACTATGATTTCACGCATTCTATCGTTGAATGACATTTTTTGTTGCGGAAAATGTTTCGAGAGTTTCTTTATTTTTTGGTTATTGCTCAGGTCGTCGAATATCGGAACTATTATGCCTTTTAGCTCAGGAATGATGAAGTTGTCGATAAGTTCTAAGGCGTATATCGTGTTTTTGCCAATGATGTTTTTCTTAATCAAAGTGATAACTCGTGCCTCATGCAGGAAGCTGAGCAGGTTGAAAAGAAGCTCATAGTTATTGTTGCGTTCTTGGTCTAAGGCAAGGAACAATTTTAATGTATTCTTCTCATTTTCAATATCTCTGATAGTTGCCAAAATCCAAAGCAAGTTATCTACGGTTTGATTTATTTTGTCTTTTATAAGTTGCTGTTCTTTCTCGTCGGTTGCCTTGTATTTGCAATAGTACAACGCCCAAATAGTGGCAAGTTGCACCTCGCGATTCGGATAATTTATGTTATCCACCAATATCGATTTGGCTTTGGCTGTTCCCATTTTGGCAAACACCTCTATTATTTTAAGCAATATATTTTGGTCTTCGCTGTTGGCAAATAAATCTTCAAGATACGGCACAGATCTTTCGCCAATGTCCAGCACTGCGGCAGCCGCCACTTGATAATACTCCGGCGATTTTATCAATGTTACCACCTTTTCTATTAACTCCGGCGTTTTGATGTGTACGGCAATTCGTATTGCGGTATGTATAACATTGTGTTTTTTGCTTTCGAATATAGGTAACAAAAGTTCAGAAGCATTTTTTTCTTTATAGTTGGTTACCAAATACTTAATTATCAAAAGTTGCTCGTCGGGATTGGTAGTACCTTTTAGTTTATAGATTTCTTCCGGTGTTATTTCTTTCAGCACACCAAAATCCAAATAGTTATTAGCTTGGTCGATGTACTTTATTATTTCGGGGTCTGTCTCGCATTGAGCAAGGTTTTCGATAAACTTTTTGGTTCGTTTTCGCCACGACGGGTCTATGCTTCGCAATGCCGATTTTCTTATCTGCGGGTCTTCATGGCTGATGAGCGACGAGGCATAAGGCTCAAACAGTTTGGGGTTGGTTTCTGATATTATTGCTACGCTTAGTCTTACTACATTGCTGTTGAATTTCTTGAATTTCTTGGTCAAGACCTCTGTACCATATTGATATCGAGAGGTTTCGCGAGGTCGTTTTTTCGACATTTCTTTTAAAAGCTCTCGTAATTTTTGGCGATAGCCCATATATAAATTTAATGCCAAATAAGACCACAATATCAATAAGGGCAGGAAGAATAACGGGAAAAATTGCATTTTAAATCCACCGCCGGCTTTCATTATTGTACTCATTATGAACAAGATAAACCCGGCAATTCCTATTGCAAATTGCATCACTACGCCCACTTGGGTTTGCACGGCTAATTGCTGACTTGTGGGCAATGGTTGATACAAAATATTAAAGGCAGGATCGTCTAAACCGCGTCTTAAGATTCGTTCCATTGATTTGTTTAAGGTCATCAAAATCAGGAATGTGATTGAGGCAACACCCGAGCCAATAAAGCCTACGATGAGGGCGATAAAGGTTATGACTGTGAGAGTTATGGGCATTACTAAAAGTCCTAATTTTATTCCAAAACGGCTCAATATTCTGCTTGAAAAATAGGATATTACGAGTTCGCCGACTTTCAAACCTGCATATACAAAGGCGAGGAATGATGCCACGCTTTGTTGGTCGGGGAATAATTTGTTTTGCGTTTTTATGGAACTTAAAAATCCGAAGTCGGCTATGTATATCACTGTCATTGAGAGTACTGCCGACATGAATATCAATTTGAAGTATCTGTTTTTTATAAGGTATCGGAAGTCGGTTCTTTCCTCGCTTTTGGTAACGGTGCTTTTTTTCTGATACGATGATTTTTTGGATATTACGAACAGCAGTATCAGTGCCACCACCAGACTGAATGCCCCGATTACGAGGAGGTCGTATGAGTTGCCAAGTTTTTTGCTGATTATGGGTATTATAAGGTATCCGAGTATTGAGGCTATTACGCCCCCCATGTTTATGAGTCCGAAAAGTCTTTTTACTTGGATTAGGTTTAACAGCCTGATTGCTAAGCCTCCCGCTTCGGTTGCGGCAAGCGAAATGAATGGCCATGCCCAAATAAATATAAAGAAACTGAGGTAATCTTCATCTACAAAATTGAGTGCAACTCTTGATATTAAGGTGGTTATGAGCATGAACAGCAACACGCCTGCGAAGAGGTATCTTGGTTGTACTTTTTTCTGAACGTATGAGTATAGTGTTGATATTATATAGCCTGCGAGTCCGGCAATCATGTATGCGTAAGGGAGTTTGTCGTTGCCGTATCGGCTTATGAAACCGGAGTTTGCTTGCACAAAATAAAATGCTATGAATAGTCCTACAAAAAATGAATGAAAAAACAGCAAAAGGAAGATTGTTTTTTCTTCCTGTTTTATATTAAAGGTTTTTAAGATTATTTGGTTAAATTTTTTCATTACCTTTTTTTATTTTTTAGTTTCCAAATACTAACAAGTTTTGTTGTTGTTTTAGTTGGTCGATTTGGTCGTTAAGTTTTTTAATTTCTGTTTCTTTTTGATTTAATTTTTCTTTCAGTTTTTTGTTTTTGGTTATTATTTTTTCATAGTTTATCTCGAAGTTTTGTGTCATTTGGGTTGTTTTAGCGGCATATATTGAGGCTGCTATTGTTTTTGATACTTTTTCGGCAAATTCTATTTCGTAGTCTTGAAATTCTCTAAATGACATTAACTCTATAATGCCTATCACGGTGTCTTCAATCATTAATGGTAAGATTAAGAGTGCATTAGGATTTGCTGTGCCAAGCCCTGATGTTATTTCGGTGTATTCTTCGGGGATTTTGGTTATGTATATTTTTTTCTTTTCAAGGAAGCATGCACCAATGAGTCCGTCGCCGGGGCTTATGTTTTTTTCTATGAATTTTCTGCGTTGGTAGGCTATTGATGCCACCATTTCTATCATAGGTTTTTTGGGGTTGCTGTCGTTGTAGACAAATATACCGCCTTGCACTGCGTTTATATAGTCTACCATTTGGCTTATTATGGTGAATGACAGCTCGGTAAATGTTCCTTTGTTGTTTCGAGTAAGTTCGCTGAATTTTGTATAACCTTCGTTTGCCCAGTTCTGTTTTTTGTTTTCTTCTCGTCTTATATTTGCCTCTTCCTCAGCTTTTTGCAAACTGTTTCTCATGCTTATCAATGAGTTGCCGAAAGTGTCGTCTTGACTTAGGGGCGAAAATTCGGAGTATAGATTTCCTTTTTCAATTTGCTTTGTAAATTGGGTGTATTTTGCAATACCGTCAATCAGAGCGTTTAAGGATTTTATCATGTCGCCGATTTCGTCTTTTCGGTTGTCGGTATTTACTTTTACCGAGTAGCCTTTTGACATTTTTTCAAGCTGTACGTTTACATTTTTGATTGCGTTTGTAATTGTTTTTCCGAGTATGTACAGCATGATTATTGTGATAGCTACTAATATGGTACTCAGCACTATAATGTATAATATCATAGAGTTGGTTTGCCTGTTTAGTTGTTTTGTTTTTCCGGCTACCATTTTATCGATATAGTCGATGTATACCCCAGTGCCAATTACCCATCCAAGCGGTTCATACAGCTTTATGAAACTGAGTTTCGGGATTCGCTCTTCTGAACCGGGTTTATAGAAATCATATTGCAGAAATCCCTCGCCTTTATTTTCGTGAATTACATCCGCAAATGCCTCATACACATTTTGTTGAGTTTCTTTAATATAGAAATATTGTGCCGTGCCTTCCATGTGTGGAGATATGGCGTGCATTACCACGGTGTATGGCGGTTCAATTTCATTTATCCAGATATAGCCATCGTATGCAAACCGTAAAGTTCTTATGTTTTCTACCGTTACATCAAGATATTTTTTTGCCATTACTTTTCTTATCCTAGCCATCTTGTCGTTTTCAGGTATTTGTTTCTCAGCTTTTTCGGCTATTTCAAATGCCCTTTTTATCATTCTCTATGAGTTCTCTACATTGTCCCTCAAAACTCGCTTTATTATATTGACTTGTTCTTCTTTGTAAAGTGCTATACTGTTGATAGTTTGAGTTCTGAATGTTGCAATAGAGTAAATAGTTACGATGAGTATCGAACCTAATACCGTGAGGCTTGTGTAAATTGGCAATTTGGTTTTTATAGTCATGCTATTTCTCTTTAATTTGGCTTTTTGTAGATGGCTGGTAAAGTTATATTTTAATTTTTAAAGAAAAAATAATTTTTTGGCTCTTACTTTATAGTTTTAGTCTGCTTTTTTTGCTTTTGTTGAGGTGCTTGTTGAGTTTTTTGCACCACCACAGGTCGCAC
>PDWI01006534.1_pt1 | contig 14580 bp, 13 predicted proteins | sample 1430891 | NCBI WGS metagenome assembly PDWI01 (sample SAMN01162508, study PRJNA174530) | Oral metagenome, whole genome shotgun sequencing project. | biome: Marine environment; feature: Marine mammal; material: Swab sample of the gingival sulcus; isolation source: swab sample of gingival sulcus... | reverse complement strand
ATATAGAACATTTCCCGTTTGGAGCGGGCACCGTACCAGAAACTCATTTTTCTCTTTGATTTCAATCTCTTCAACTGGTCAAATATATGAGATCTCATGGGTGCCATACCAGCTCCACCACCGATGAAAACCATTTCGTTATCGGTGTCCTTGGCGAAAAATTCACCAAAGGGGCCGGAAATTGTGACCTTATCCCCTGGTTTCAGAGACCAAATATAGGAAGACATCTGTCCCGGAGGCACATCAGGATTGCTGGGCGGTGGTGCAGCAATACGGACATTGAGCATGATAATCTCCTTTTCTTCTGGATAGGAAGCCATGGAATAGGCCCTGAGAATATCCTCATCCACCTTGGATTCGTAACGGAAGAGATTAAATTTATCCCAATCTTCCCGATATTCTTCCGGGACATCAAAATCAGAGTATTTTACATGATGGGGAGGTGCTTCAATCTGAATGTATCCGCCAGCCCGGAAGGGCACTTCCTCTCCTTCGGGAATGGCCAATACCAATTCCTTGATAAAGGTTGCCTTGTTATCATTGGATATAACCTTGCATTCCCATTTTTTCACCCCAAAAATTTCTTCAGGGATCTGAATTTCCATATCATTTTTTACTTTTACCTGGCAGGCCAGACGATAACCCTGGGCTGCCTGTTTCTTGTTGATATGGGAAGTCTCTGTGGGCAAAATCCCGCCACCCCCGCTATGCACCTGAACCTTGCACTGGCCGCAGGAACCACCGCCCCCACATGCGGAAGGAACAAAGATACCCTTCGAAGCAAGGGAACCCAATAATTTATCACCAGCACTAATCGTAATGGCTTTTTCAGGATCTTTATTGATCCCGATGGCGACATCTCCAGTCATGACCAACTTGGACTTGGCCATGAGGATAATGACTGCCAAACCCAGAACAATCAGGGTAAACATGCCGATTCCAAGAGTAATTTCCATTGCAGACTCCTAATTTATGAATATGAGGACGAAAATTTCTCGTCCCATATATTTGTATGATAGTTCAGTCCCATACCCTACTGGTTAAAACTGCTCACAACTGGATACCGGAAAAAGACATAAATCCCAACGCCATCAGGCCAACGGTGATAAAGGTAATGCCCAATCCCCGCAAACCCTTTGGTATATCTGAATATTTCATTTTTTCCGTCAAACCAGCCAGGGCAATAATGGCAAGCATCCAGCCAAGACCTGCACCGACTCCATATACCACAGACTCGGCAAAATTGTATTCCCGCTGCACCATGAAAGAAACGCCGCCGAAGATGGCGCAGTTTACGGTAATCAAAGGCAGGAAAATACCAAGCGCGTTGTAAAGGGACGGGAAATACTTATCCAGGGCCATTTCCAGAATCTGTACCATGGCTGCGATAACCCCGATGAAGGTGATAAAATTCAGAAAACTTAAATCAACGCCTTCCACCAGCACACCATCTTTGAGTACATAGGTATAGATCAAATTGTTTACTGGAACCGAAATCCCCAACACAACAATAACGGCAATTCCAAGCCCAAAGGATGTGGAGACCTTTTTTGAAACAGCCAGAAAGGTACACATACCCAGAAAAAAGGCCAAAGCCATATTCTCAATAAACACAGAACGGACAAATAAACTGATATAATGTTCCATGACTTACTCCTCTTCTATCTGTTCAGGCTTGAGGGTTCGCAATCCCCAGATGATAAATCCAATGATGAAAAATGCACTTGGGGCAAGCAGGAAAAGTCCATTGGGCAGATACCAGCCGCCATCGTTAATTGTGGTCAAAACAGGAATCCCAAACAATTTCCCAGAACCAATCAGTTCTCTTAAAAAGGCCACAATCAAAAGAATGGCGCTGTATCCAAGACCGTTACCAATACCATCCAGAAGACTGCTCAAAGGAGGTTCTTTCATGGCAAAGGCCTCGGCGCGCCCCATAACAATACAATTGGTAATAATCAACCCTACAAATACGGACAGCTGTTTGGAAATGGAATAGGCATAGGCCCGCAGAATCTGATCCACCAAAATTACCAGCGAGGCAATGATGGCCATCTGCACAATAATACGTACGCTGTTGGGGATAAAATTTCGGATCAAAGAAATGAACAAGTTGGAAAAGGCCAGTACCATGGTCACGGAAATTCCCATAACCACAGCCGTTTCCAGTTTGGTTGTCACGGCCAGGGCAGAACAAATCCCAAGAATCTGCAAGGCAATGGGATTGTTATCCATGACCGGCTCAAAAAGTAAGGTTTTTATTTTTTTCATATCAGCCATGATTACAGCCTCCCTGCCTGTACGTTTTCCAGAAACGGCCCAAACCCCTTTTTCCCGAACCACAGGTCAAAGGTCCCCTGGACACCATTGGAAGTCAAGGTTGCCCCGGACAGGGAATCCACTCCATGGTTCTTGTCCTGGGAAGCGCCCTTGGCAATTTTAATGCCTGGGACACCAGTATTATCAAAGAGTTTTTTGCCTACAAACTGTACCTGCCACCTGGGATTTTCAATTTCCCCTCCCAGTCCCGGAGTTTCTCCGTGATCATAAAAGGTAATCCCGTCCAGGGTATTTCCATCGGGTTTTACAGATACAAAACCGTACATGACAGACCACAGGCCTGTACCGTAAATGGGCAGAACCATTTTGGTCACATTGCCGGAAGCATCCTTTACCAGGTACACATCTGACAGATTGGCTCTCCTGCGAATGGAGGCAAAATCCTCTTCCGGTGCCAGAGCAATGCTCTGTTTGGGATCCTTTGCTGCCTGTCTTGCATCAAATTTGGGATCAAAATCCACATATTCTCCTGTATCCAAATTCACAAGACGAGGATCAATACTTTCCTCAAATACCTTGGAAATATCCACCCCATCTTCGTACAGACCTGCCACGCTCAGAATATTCTTCTGTTTGTCAAGTAACTTCTGGGCTTCCTGTATGGGTTTCAGGCTCACGGCAGAACCGGATACAACTACTGAACAGACAAGGCTGACCAGAAGAACCACCAACATTGTTCCGAAGACACTATCCTTATTAAACATTACGTCTCCTCCTGCGTTTTATATTGGCCTGCACCACAACATAATCAAATAGTGGGGCAAACAGGTTGCTGAACAAAATCGCCAGCATCATTCCTTCGGGATAGGCAGGGTTTGCCACACGAACAAGTACGCACATCACCCCGATCAATCCGCCGTACCACCATTTCCCCTTCTCGGTGAAAGAAGCAGAAACAGGATCTGTTGCCATGAAAATCATACCAAAGGCGAATCCTCCCAATACCAGGTGCCAATGCCAGGGCATGGCAAACATCTGGTTGGTGTCAGAACCAATGACATTAAACAGGGATGAAGTCAGAATCATGCCAATCATTACCCCGGCCATGATCCGCCAGGAGGCAATGCGGGTGAACAAAATGATCAAACCGCCAATGATGAGCATGAGGGTGGAAACCTCACCAATACAACCGGGGATATGGCCCATGAAAGCGTCCATCCAGGAGATGGGTTGTCCTGTAACAGAATGAACCATGCCGGCCTGACCGCCCGATGCCCACTGGGACAATGCCGTTGCACCGGAAAAGCCATCTGCCGCAGTCCAGACAAGATCACCCGAAATCTGGGCAGGATAAGCAAAAAACAAAAAAGCGCGTCCTGCAAGGGCTGGGTTCAGGAAATTTTTACCGGTTCCGCCAAATATTTCCTTGGCAATCACGATTCCGAAACTGATGCCAAGGGCAGCCTGCCAAAGGGGCATGGTGGGAGGAACGATCAGGGCAAAAAGAATGGAGCTGACGAAAAAGCCCTCGTTGATTTCGTGCCCCCGGACAATGGAAAACAATGCTTCCCAGATTCCGCCCACGGCAAACACAACAATATAAATGGGAAGAAAAAATATTGCTCCCAATATCATTTTACTGCACACACCAGCAGAAGCGTTGAGATTCAATCCCATGAGCTGGGCAAGACCATAATGCCAATTTCCGGCAATAATTTTGTCCAGTTCCTGCCCCTGGTATAAATGAGTCAAGGCCGCAATAGACTGATCTCCCACATTGTACATGCCGTAAAACATGGCAGGCAGAACCGCTGCCCACACAATGATCATCAGGCGCTTCAGATCAACAGCATCCCGGACATGAACCCCTTTACGAGTGACTTCGCCGGATGTGTATATAAATGTTGCTCCTGCCTCATACAAGGCATAGAAGCGTTCATATTTGCCCCCAGGTAAAAACAGAGGCTCGATTTTTTCCAAGAATTTTTTTAGGCCCATGATAAATTACCCTTCCTTTTCTATGGTGGTCAATGCCTGACGCAGGGCCGGCCCATATTCATATTTACTTGGGCACACAAAACTGCACAAGGCCAGATCCTCTTCTGCAAGTTCCAGACATCCCAGATTCTGGGCGCCATCTGTATCTCCTGCCAGAATATCCCGCAACAACATGGTGGGCAGAATATCCAGGGGCATTACTCGTTCATATACCCCAATGGGCATCATTCCTCTGGCACCGCCATGGACGGCGGTATTAAAGGGCATGGGACTTTTGCCACGCAAAAAGGACAGGGTGGCGCGAGTCAGGGAGAACTTACTCAATCCCGGACTGATCCAGCCAAAGAATTCCTTTTTCCGTCCTTCGGAAAGGACAGATACCTGATTATGGTATCTTCCAAGATAGGCAAGAGGCCCTTCGGCGATGTTTCCATTGAGGATAGAACCTGCAATCAGCCTATTGTCGCCGTCCTTTAATCTTCCCTGACACAATTCAGTCACATTGGCACCCATGCGGGTACGAATAAGGCAGGGAGATTTCACCTGGGGACCTGCAAGGGCAATCACCCGTTCGCAATCCAATTTTCCCGTCACAAACAAACGGCCAATGGCAATCACATCCTGGTAGTCAATGCTCCACACCACATTCTCAATGCTGGCCCCTGCCAAGAAATGGATATGGGTACCGGGCAGCCCGGCAGGATGGGGGCCTGCAAAACTTTCCACCTTGATTTTGGGATGATCCACTTCTATTTTCGCATCCGGTGCCTTGCAAAGGAACAAGGTCTCGTCGGCAAGTTTGGCAACCAGTTCCAGCCCATTGAGGAAATCTTCTTTTCTCTGCTCAATAACCAGCATGGGATCTGCTGCAAGCGGATTGGTGTCCATCATGTTCACGAAAATTGTTCTGGTTCTGGCATCCACCTCCGGAGTCCGGCTGAAAGGCCGGGTACGAAAACAAGTCCACATGCCGGAATCAATGAGATTCTGCCGCACCTGTTCTTCTGTAACACCGGAAAGTTGATTTTGCTCATACTGGGCAAAGGTCATTTCTTCTTCGGTTTGCGCAACCCGGATCACCACGGATTGAAGGACTCGTTTTTCCCCTCGATTAATGGCTGTAATTTCTCCACCTGCAATGGCGGTGAAATTTACTCCCGGTTTTTTCTTATCCGAAAACAATACCTGCCCTTTCTTTACCTGATCACCAACCCGGACATGCATGGTGGGACGCATACCAATATAATCCTGCCCAAGTATGGCCACCTCGCTTACACCGGGGGAATCTTCGATCCTCGAATCCGGCGCTCCAGAAATGGGAATATCCAATCCTTTTTTGATTGTAATCATATTCTTAGGCCACCTCCCCGTTAAAATTCATTATTACCCATTGGGTAAATCTTAAAAAAAATTTACTTCAAACTTTAATATTTCAAACAAGTTAGAAGAACGATCGCCATTCATAATCATATACAAAGACTAAAAAAATCCTGCACGGACACAGACCCACAGCAGCACTTCAACACATCGTACCTTTGAACTTGATAAACCTACGATTTTTTCCCTGATTTTTCTTTATATATTTTTTCTATGTCCGTAGCAAAAAAAACTTTTTGTTTCAACCTTTTTTATTACATGGCACCAGAAAATACAGCAAAAAATTTTAATGCTTCAGACGATCATATTTTTTACCATTTTTCCATAAAATCAATTAAAATTCATAGTGAGTACGAAAAATAAAATACATACATCTATTTCTTCTATATTCGCATAAAACTTACATTGACATCATATCAAGCACACCATATAGAATTTGAAACTTCTTCACACAGTAGAAAAAGATATTTCACACGATAAAACCAATTTCGTCGCCAAAAAGAAAAAAAGAAGGTTGACACGAAATTGATTTGTTGTTTATGGTAATCACAATAAATAATATATTAACGGAAACGAACCATGCTGCATATCAACCCAGACAAATTTTATTTTTATTTTTATCCAGATATTTCATCTGTCTGGATTGTCCGGGGCATGGTTTGACAGAATAATTTTTTCATACCAAAACCCATAAAGTCTCAGGCAGAGGAATCTCCTGGGGCTTTTTTTATTTTCAGCCCCCCTGGAGATTCGGTTCTCCTGGAAAGGAAAACAAATGAACGCACAGCAAAAAACCTATGATGTAAATGTAGAATCTTTCACCCCTTTAATTTCTCCGGCAAGAATCAAGGAGGAAATTCCCTTTACCGACCAATGTGTAGAAACCGTGTTGCAGGGCAGGCGAGATATCGAAAATATCATTCTGGGCAGGGATGAAAGGCTCCTCATCATTACCGGCCCCTGTTCCATCCACGATACCAAAGCTGCCCTTGAATATGCAGAAAAACTGAAAGACCTCCAGAAGAAGGTAAAAGAGAACATTTTGCTTGTCATGCGGGTATATTTTGAAAAACCTCGTACCACCATTGGCTGGAAGGGGCTTATCAACGACCCCTTCCTTGATTCTTCATACGATGTCAACGAAGGCCTGAAAAAAGCCCGCTCCCTTCTGGTGGAAATCACCTCCATGGGACTTCCCACAGGTACAGAAATCCTTGACCCAATCACCCCCCAATATATCGCAGGTCTTCTTTCCTGGGTTGCCGTTGGAGCCAGAACCACAGAATCCCAGACCCACAGGGAAATGGCATCGGGCCTTTCCATGCCCGTGGGTTTCAAAAACAGTACAGATGGCAGCCTTACGGCAGCCTTCAATGCCATAAAAGCATCTGCCAGCCCCCAGCATTTCCTCGGAGTTGATCCCTATGGCTCCACGGCCGTTGTCAGCACAAGGGGCAACAAATTCGGTCATTTGGTACTCAGAGGAGGAAACCAGCCCAACTATGATCCTGTTTCCGTTGGCAAGGCACAGGATTCTCTTCGCTCCAAGGGCTTGCCCGATGGTGTCATCATTGACTGCTCCCATGACAATTCCGGCAAATCCTTCAAACAACAGCCCTTTGTCTTCAAAAGTGTTCTGGAACAACGAAAAGAAGGAAATACAAAAATCATCGGCATGATGCTGGAGAGCAATCTGTTTGAAGGTCGGCAGGATGGAAATCGCCCTGCAAATGAATTGGCATACGGAGTATCTATTACAGATGAATGTATTGGATGGGACACGACCTCAGAACTCATTCTCCATGCCGCCAGCCAGATACATTAATATAATGATATTTCGTCAAAATTACATAACATGTAATGTATTTTACAAAACCATATCCTTGTGGATCAATTCAGAATATAAAACAGGACATAATTAAACGCAGAAGCAGAAAGGGAGGGCTTATCCGCTGCCCTCCTTTTCTATTCGTGATAACCATTTGAATCAACTGAAAGACAACACTTTCTTCCGAATGGCATCCTTTAGGAATGGCTTCCTGTATCTATCTTTTTCTTGTCTTATGCTTTACTGCTTCTTCTGCCCATGCCCAGGTTTCTTTTCTTCCAAAAAAATTGGACCTGCGAGATGCCAGAAACGGAACGTTTCTTGGGGCTGGAATTACCTGGCAGGCTGGCTGTCTAATATGAATTGAGGAGAATAACCGCTTACACCGCCTGGGATGAATGTTTGAAGTAAGGTTCTGAAGACACGCAGACAATAGAGATTACTAAATTATACTCACCTCGATACTTTGCATTTTATTGGATATATGATATTTTGCGAAGCTCGGATTGAGCTGAAAAAAATACTCCATAAAAAGCAGAAAAACACAGACAGATATGAACACACGAAACAAAAATAGAATAAAAGATTTCTTACAGGTCCCCCTATGCACATGGATTTTTATTGCATTCTTTCTTTGCTGCTGGAATATCCCCCTGGGGTGGGCACAAAAAAAAATTCATACAATCGCCCCCAGACCGATTGTATCCCATACTTCCACAGCAGAACCTGTCTCTTTGCCCAAACCAGAACCTAAATCCAAACCTGCACCCGAACCAGAAGAGACAACCCCACAAAAAACCGACACGAATCAGGAAATCATTCCTTCCCTGATCAAAAGCATCCAGTTCACAGCCCCTGTCACCCTGTGCGGTGAACCTGTACCCATTGAAAAGCCCCATGTTCGTAAAGCATTGGAAAAAGAGATGCTTCTCATGCTGTGGGATCGTGCCCAGATTATTTTATGGCTGAAACGAGGAGCATATTATTTCCCCCATATAGAAAAAATTCTGGACAAAGAAAACATGCCCAGGGACATGAAATATGTTTCCGTCATTGAAAGTTCCTTGATTCCCCATGCCGAATCCTCTGCCGGAGCCACGGGATTCTGGCAGTTCATGAAAGGCACAGGACGCAAATACGGTCTTGTCATCAATTCCCACATAGATCAAAGACGGAACATCTTTGATTCCACCCGTGCCGCATGTGCCTATATGAAGGAATTGCAAACCAAATTTCATTCCTATGCGACCGCCTTTGCCGCCTACAACATGGGAGAAAACGGACTTGCCCGTCAAATCAAAACCCAGGAAACCGACGACTATTATTCCCTGTACCTGAATACAGAAACCCGGCGATACGTATATCGAATCATTGCAGCCAAACTCATCCTGGAAGACCCGAAAGCCTATGGATTTCATTTACAGGAATCTGACTTTTATCCTCCCCTGGATGTGGTATCCATTCACATCAAATCCAGCAAAAGGGCTCCCATTATGCTGATAGCCAAAAGCGCACAGGAAACCTTTCTTTCCATAAAGACCCTGAACCCCCAAATCCGGGGCTATCATTTTGGACCGGGAAAGACACGATTTTTCATCCCCAGGGGAAAGGAAAAGGGCTTCAAAAACAGATTTGCCCGTTTATATAAGGAATGGGAAAGAACGGCTCCGCAACTGTCTTTCCATGTAGTGAGAAGGGGAGATACTTTGAGCGGCATCGCAAAAAAATACAAAATGTCCACAAAAGAATTACTGCGTTTGAATAACATGAACAGGAAAACCACCATTCACCCAGGTGACAAACTAAAAGTTAAATAATTTAATAGAATAAAATACCATCAAGAAACTGAGCAAGACGGACAAATCCCGAACAAAAACACCTCGTGATCTTCCACCACAAAACCTTCCGGGATTCCTGCCCTTGCATTGATGACGCACCCTGGCAACTCAAAGGCCTGGTTACAGGAACGGCATTGAAAATAATGATGATGGGCCTTGCCGGTTCTTTCGTACAGAATACCAAGTTTTGGATGCACGATCTTTTGAATCAAACCATCCCTGAGCAAAAGCTTCAGATTTCGATATACTGTAGCCCGATTTAAAGTGGAAACCTGTTTTTGTCCCAAAACCAAAATCTCCTCCACTCCAAGCGGACTTATTGATTCGCGAAAAATACCTTCAATGGTCTTCCGTTGTACTGTCTGACGCTTCACTTCTGATGTCCCCTCCATTATTCACGGGGGATTATTATAGCAGATAGACCGCTTTTATTGCAATAGGTTTTGCAATAAACTGCTTGACATCCCCCAAAAAGCCTCTTATTATTGCAAACGTTTTTGCAATAATAACCAAAAGGAAAAAACAGAAACCATGACTTGTTTGAATAGAAAAAAATCAAAAAAAATAACCACCCTGATGCTGACGGTATTGCTCATTGCCTGTACTACTGTCCCGGCACTTGCCCGTACGGCAATTCTTTGCACCACATTTCCCATGTATCAGATTACCCGGAATGTGGCAGAGACAGACAACAATCTTGACATTGAGCTGCTGCTGTCCAGCCAAATGGGTTGTCCCCATGGATATACATTAAGCCCCCAGGATATGAAAAAAATCGCAAAGGCAGATATTCTTGTTGTAAACGGCCTTGGCATGGAGGAGTTCTTGGATGGCTCCATACAGGAAATCAATCCAGACATTCAGATTATTGATTCTTCCAAGGGGATCAAAACCATGGCGTACAAACATCGCAACCATCATGCAAAAAAACACGACCAGGCACACACCCACCACGAACATGGGGACAACCATGACCGCCACAGACACACCTGCAACCATAACCATGACAGCGGCCCCAACCCGCACCTGTTTGCAAGCCCCCTCATGACCACACAAATCGCCATGAATATTGCGGCTGGTCTTTCAAGGGTGAACCCTTCAAAAGCTACCATTTACTTCCAGCAGGCAACAAAATACGAAAAAGCCATGAATGCCTTGGCAGATGAAATGGCAGCAATTGGAAAACGATTGAAAAACAAAAGAATTATCCAGCCCCACGGCGCCTTTGATTACCTTGCAAGGGATATGGGCATCCATATCATTGATACCATGCAGCCCCACGGCCAGAAACCCTCTGCCGCAGAGATGGTACATCTGGTGCGTCGTATCAACCAAAGAAAGGTAGGAGCCATTTTCACAGAACCCCAGTATCCCCAGAATACAGGAAAAACCTTGTCAAAGGAAACCGGAGTTCCTGTGGTCATCATTGACCCTGTGGCAACGGGACCGGACAAGGCACCCCTTGACTACTATGAAACCACCATGCGCCATAATCTAAAATTGATTGAACAAACCCTTGGGACAAAATAATCCATGAAACATATGGGAGATCCTGCACATTCAAAGGGAATTTCCCTTGAACTGAAAAACCTTACCGTACGCCTTGGAGGACAGTTGATTCTGGATAACATATCCGCAACTATCCCCCGGGGCTCTTGTACTGCTGTCATCGGCCCAAACGGGGCAGGCAAGACCACCCTGATTTTATCCCTGCTGGGACAAATTCCCCACGAAGGAAACATCCGAATATCCCCGGAACAACCCCGTTCATCCCTGAACATCGGCTACGTACCCCAGCAGCTTCACTTTGATACGGGAATGCCCCTGACGACCATGGAATTCATGGTCATGGGCAGACAACGACTTCCCCTGTGGTTTGGCATCCGAAAAATCCACCGCAACCATGCCCTGGGACTTCTGGATGCTGTCGGACTTGCCCAGATGGGAAAAAAGCGGGTGGGTGCACTATCAGGAGGACAAGTCCAGAGACTGCTCCTTGCCCTGGCCCTGGGACAGAATCCAGATCTGCTGATTCTGGATGAACCTGTATCCGGGGTGGATGTCAGGGGAGGACAGTTATTTTGTGAACTTCTGGAAAACCTGCGGCAGCAGCACGGATTCACCCAGCTCATGGTCAGCCATGACCTTTCCATGGTGAACCACCACGCAAGTCACGTCATCTGCTTAAGCGGCGGTAATGTCATTGCCCAGGGAAGTCCCCAGGAGGTATTTACCGGAGACATTCTTACCCGGTTATTCGGCCCCCACCTGGGAATCACCGCCTGCAACGCACTAGCACAGGAACGTCAATCCGTGGACTCCTGCTGCGAGGAGAAAGCCCATGCCTGATCTTACCTTTATATACCAGGGTCTTGCCGCCATCCTGCCCATGGAATCCATGCAGCTTGGCTTCATGCAGCATGCCTTGCTGGGGCTGCTGCTCCTGGCTCCCATGACGGCGCTCATGGGCATTCAGGTCATCCATTTTCGCATGGCCTTTTTTGCCGATGCCATAAGCCATTCTGCATTTACAGGCGTAGCGATCGGCCTGATGCTGGGATTTGATCCCCAGATTACCATGCCCGTGTTCGGTGTCCTGGTAGGACTTTTCATGATTCTGGGACAACGAAAAACCTTTTTGTCCAGCGATACCATCATTGGTGTATTTTTTTCCGGTGTTGTTGCCTTTGGGTTGGCCGTAGTCAGCCGTCATAAAAATCTGGCAAGGGACATTCAGCAATTTCTCTACGGCGATATTCTCACCATTTCCGAAATCCAGATCCTTGCCATGTTCCTGTTGCTGCTAATTCTTGTCCTGTTTCAGGTGTATGGATTTAACCGGCTTTTGTACATCGGCATGAATCCAATTCTGGCAAAGGCCCACCAGGTACGCACCAAAACCTACCAATATCTCTACGCCGCCCTTCTATCCCTGGTGGTAATTTTTTCTGTACAGGCCGTTGGGGTTCTGCTGGTAACGGCCATGCTCATTGTTCCTGCCGCTGCTGCAAGAAACCTTTCCAAAACCGCAGGCCAAATGGTCTGGTGGGCGATTTTTATCAATATCACATCCTGCGTGGCAGGGCTTGTCATATCAGCCCAGGACTGGGCCGAAACTGCCACAGGTGCCACCATTATCCTTGTCAGCTTTGGGTGGTTTCTGGTAAGTATGGCCACACAATTTTTATCCAGGGAAAACTATGAACAGCCATGACCATTGCCATGATTCAAATGAAAACAGGGAACGAAAACCTTTCCTTGTTTTGTGCTTGCTTATTTTTTTACTGATACTGGCAGGAGCAGATTTTTTCCTTGGAAACCGCCTTTTCGGACAATCCATTATCCAAAATATCATAATCCATTACAAAGAAAATGCAGGCTCCTTTGCCCTGATATTTGTAAGTATTGTTCTGGAAGCCATCCCATTTATGCTCCTTGGTTCCCTGGTTGGGGGATGTATTGAAGTCTGGGTAAGCCACGAACGTCTGGCAGCAATCCTGCCCAGACAAAAATGGCTGGCAACTGCCCTTGCTGCCTGTGCAGGCATCTGTTTTCCCGTGTGCGAATGTGCGGTAGTGCCCGTGGTACGAAGACTTGTCAACAAGGGGCTTCCCACCTCCGCTGCCATTGCCTATCTTCTTGGAGGCCCCATCATCAATCCCATTGTTGCGGCATCCACGGCCATGGCCTATGCAGGGGATCTGACAATGCCCTTTCTGCGTATTGGCATCGCCTTTATTCTCAGCGTGGGCATCGGTCTTGTCATGGAACGGATTTTCCCCCATGGAAAGGCCATTGATATTCATGGACATACCCATCATATACATACCTGCGCCTGTTGTTCACACTCCACAGGTATGGAGCCCCGACAACAGGAATCCTTTATTGATAAAGTTGTCCGGGGGATTTCCCATGCCAGGGAAGATTTTCTCGGCGTTGGGCATTACCTGATCATTGGTGCTTTCATCGCAGCCATGGCCCACACCGCCATTGACCGGTCTGCCATGATTGCCTTTTCCCGTACTCCCTTTGCCTCCATACTCATCATGATGGCAATGGCCATTGCCCTGAACCTGTGTTCCGAAGCCGATGCCTTTATTGCCGCATCCTTCCAGGGCATTCTTCCCATGAATGCCCAGCTTGCATTTTTGCTCACAGGGCCCATGTTTGACCTGAAACTTTTGCTCATGTATCGTACTTTGTTTACTACCAGAGCGATCCTGGTCTTCAGTACTGTCATCCTTTGTACCATCTTTGTCGCCACGGTTCTCTTTGGAAAAATCGGAGCCTGCCTGATTCAACTGCCATGAAATTTTTTACCCGCATACCTCATCTTATGGTATTTGGATTGTGGAGTTTTTTCCTCTTTTATCTGATGCTGCATTTTCGGTATATTCGATTTTTACGGCCGGAATTCGGAATTCTGCTGATCCTTGCCCATTTTATCTGTCTGGCCTTTTTCCTGACAAGCCTTATTCCCCAGGGATTTCTTCAGCATGGACATCATCATGAACATGATGGAACGAGCCATCCAAAAATTTTTACCGACACCCTATGCCGAGTATTGATTTTATCTTTGCCCATTATTTTTGCCCTGGCCATTCCCAACGGACGTTTGGGAAATGCAGATTTCCACAATCGCTATACAGGAAAATCCAGAATGAATGTGGCTTCTTCCCTGGCCTTTCCCAGAATTTCTCCACAACAGCAGGAAGAAGCAGAAAAAAAGAATCATTTTCCCCAGCTGCCCATCCGTACATCCCTTCTGGAAATTTTCCTGGCTCCCCAGAAATACCACGGAAAAACCGTGGAACTGACCGCAATGTTTCTCCAGGATAAACAAATGCGCCCCTACTTTGGCATGGACACGGCTGTGTACCGATTCCTGATTACCTGCTGTGCAGCAGATGCTGTCCCCCTTGCCATTGCCCTGGATCTGGACCAGGTTCCAGATCAAAACACAAAAAACTCCCCTGAATGGAAAAATGACCAATGGATAAAGGTTACGGCTGTATTTGAAATCCGCACCGTCAACGGGAAACCCATGCCCTTTTTATCCCGCCCCATCATTGTTCCTGTGGATGCGCCAAAAGTTCCCTGGCTCCTGTAAGCCGTTATTTCTCTTTTTACACAATTTTTACATCCATTCCGTTGATATTCCAAAGGTGTTCAGGATATATTGCCCTGCTATGACCATATCACATCACAGGACAGGCGACATTCCCATAGCCATCGTGGCTGTGGGAGGCATTTTTCCCG
>PDWI01006901.1_pt1 | contig 14581 bp, 10 predicted proteins | sample 1430891 | NCBI WGS metagenome assembly PDWI01 (sample SAMN01162508, study PRJNA174530) | Oral metagenome, whole genome shotgun sequencing project. | biome: Marine environment; feature: Marine mammal; material: Swab sample of the gingival sulcus; isolation source: swab sample of gingival sulcus... | reverse complement strand
CCCTATTTCTCTTGAGTTTTGAAGCCGTTTTGTAAAGTATTTTTCACTTAATTATCAGTATTTTATTTAATTATTGCATTTTCTTATTTTCCATACGAAAAAAATCATTATGTATTAAACTTTCGTGTAAAGGTGCTAAATATTTAAATCATTTTGTAAGTGATAAATACTTAAATTCTGATTTTGTCATTTATTCGGTGTTAGTTTATATTTGCAATATGAAATTTATTTAAAGTTTGTAATTAGTAATTTTGATTAAGATGTTACATACAAGCTGAAGATGTTTTATAACCGATTTACTTAATTATTTTAACCAAAAACTCGATACCTATGAAAAATAACTTCACATAATTTGCCAATAGCAATAAAGTGTTTAATCATTTTTGCTATTGGGCTTCAGACGATATTATCAAGGAAACATGCATTTTAGGAGTACTGATTTGTAATACATGGCTTTTCGTAGCTTAGTGCTTTGTTTGTTTTCCGGCTGCATTGTGGTAACGTTTATTGACAAATGATATTGAATTGTATTTTAATTACTTATATTAATTTTTTACAATTATTTTTTAATTAACCAAAAACTTATTTTATGAAAAAATTATTATTTATTTTCAGTTTATTGCTGTCTGCGAGTCTCGCGATGGCGCAAACAGGAGGGACTTTGGCTTGTAATGACTTAGTACAAGTTTCCGTAGGGGATGGCTGTGAAGCAGAAATAACTCCTGACATGGTCTTAGAGGGCACTTATTCCGATTACGGTGATTATGAAGTTCGGATATATAACGAAATGCCTAATCCTATCAATTCTCCCGGGACAGAGCCAAATCCCATTGGTGTTGGGGTTTACGTTGTTGGTGTATTTGAGATAGTATCAGGAAACTTTAACAATTGTTGGGGAATGATAAATGTACGCGACAAACAACCACCTACTATTAACTGTAATTGTCCTGTTGGAGGACCTTATACTACAGATTGTACTTTTTCAGGATGTTTTGACCCTGATTCATCATACGATTTCCCTCGTCCTACAATCCTTGATAATTGTATGGATGGTCTTAGACTTGATTCAACGGAACTTACGGTTGTTGAGCATCCAACAAACTGTGGACAGTATTTGGTGCAAAGAACATATACCGTTACGGATGCTGCCGGTATGACTACCTCTTGTACTTCTGAGTATCTTTTCACAGGTTTTGATATTAGTACATTAACGCCGGCACAGTTGGCTGAACTTTGGCCCAAGAATTTTGACGGATTACCAGGAAATAATCCAAAATTAGAATGTAATGGAAATTATCCATTAGATGGTAACGGAAATCCATCTCCTGACACAACAGGATACTTTAAAAGTTGGTCAAAATATTGCACCCAATTAGAATTATTCTACAATGATGTAGTTTATACAAAAGAAAACGGAGTGCTTTGTGGCAAAAAAATATTAAGAGAGTGGACTTTGGTAGATGACTGTAAGGGAATAGTTAAAAAACATACACAAATAATAAGAATAACAGATTCAAATGCCCCTACATTTGATGTTCCTAGTACTCTTTATCCTAAGACAAAAGCTTACGAGTGTAGTGCTGACGTTAAAATATTACCAATTGAACATCTAAAAGATAGTTGCGATCAACATCCTGTTTGGTGGGTAACCTCAGTTGAAGGAAATATAATAGGTGATGATAATAACAACTCTATAGTGGATAATGATGAAACTTGGTGGATTGTTGATCTTACCTTGGGCAATCACGACATAGTTTATGTCGCACAAGACGATTGTGGAAATGAGAAAAGAGATACCGTAGTTATTGATGTTGTAGATAACATTCCTCCAATTCCTGCTTGTGAGCAACACAAACAAGTAAGTTTGACAGCTCAAGGAAACGCAAAAGTATTAGCTCCTAGTTTTAATTCCGGTTCGTTGGATAATTGTGGAAGCTTGTATTTCAAAGTCTTAAGAGTAAATGATGATTTATTGTATGATCACGGTTGTGAAGATTTAAATGGAGACGATTCTCCGTTTGTCGGAAATCAAGTATGGTATGATGACGAAGTATTCTTCTGTTGCGAAGATGTAGAAGCTTCTGTTATGGTTTCGTTGAGAGTATTTGATGTTGATCCCGGAGCCGGTCCAATTAAGCCTTCTAGGATGAGAGGAAATGGTGATTTGGCAGGACACTTCAATGACTGTTGGAGTATAGTACTTGTCGAAAATAAGATACCTCCATACATGGATTGTAAGGATATTACCGTAGAGTGTGAAGAGAGTCTGGATCCTGAAGTTAATCCTAAGTTATATCCGGAAATAGCCAGTGTTTGTGGTTATGATTTAACTTATGAAGACAGAAGAGATTTGAATACTTGTAGTTCTAAAATTACTCGTAAGTGGACGGCTACCTATGGTTCAAAGGAAGCTACTTGTATTCAGATAATTACAGTTCAATCAGCAGAACCATTTAATCCATGTTCAATAGTATTCCCTAAAGATGTTACAGTCGATTGTGAGAGTTCTAATGGACTAGATAGCCTTGGAGAACCTGTATTTCCGGTAGATCCTTGTCAGGTTGTAACTGCTCAAATGGTAGACGAACAAATTATAGGAACTGAAGATGACGCTTGTTATAGAATACATAGAGATTGGGTTGTTATAGACTGGTGTAAATATGAAGAAAATACAGGCGCAGAGTACAATATAGACTCTTTATTAGGTAATGTATTGGAGTGTCGTGACGGAAAATACATAGGAGCAGAAGATGGATACTACAGATATACACAGGTAATACGTGTTTTGGATGACGAACCACCTGTGATTACTGCTGAAGATCAGTGTGTAGCATCTGTAGATTGTTCTGCTAGAGATTTTGAATTGACAGCACATGCTGACGATGTATGTACTACTGAAAGCTTTAAATGGAAGTATAGAATAGTAAGTATGGATTCTTGGGAAGTTGTTCAGTTTTCATACAACTACATACCTAGACCGCTAACAGGTATACAAGGAAATAATACTCTTGACAAATTGAGAAATACGGCAGATGCTTCTCTTACTGTTGTAACTTCACTACCTGTTGGTAACTATAAAGTTGAGTGGACTGTCGGAGATGGATGTGGAAATACGGAAACAAAAGTTCAAAATCTTACAATTGCTGATAAAAAAGCTCCAACACCTGTATTGGTAGATTTGGCAACTGCTGTTATGTCTAACGGTATGGTAGAATTGAGAGCAAGATCATTTGATAAGGGAGGTTGTGATAACGGATGTTTGTCATCTTATGACAACTGTACTCCCGAGACAGGATTGTACTTCACATTCACTTCTGTACTACCTAATTTGCACGTAAATCCAACTGCTTGGGAGGCTCAATTTGCACAATATGGAATGATGTTTTTTGATCCTGAGACAGGAGATATCAGTACGTTCAATAAGTATTTTGATGGTGAAGCAGATGCTTGGTTACCGGAGGCAAAAACCTCACAAAGAGCATTCTGGTGCGATTTCCTTGAAAATAGTGATTACACTACTGTTCTGAAAGTATATGTTTGGGATAGATTTGGCTACAATGAGTTATGTGATGATGGCAACTATGATTATGCAAATGTTGAAGTTAATTTCAACCACTGTGATAACGCTGCTCAGCCTCTAGTGTCAGGTACAATTTCTTATGCCAATAGTACTGAACCATTTGAAGGAATGGTAATGAAGGCTAATGACGGAGAAAATATTGTAGAGGCTCCAACTAATAAGTCCGGACAATTCGCTTTCAATCTTCCTAGCGATGATTATACTTTGTATGGATCCAATGATCAGGAATATCTAAACGGTGTGAGTACTTTGGATATAGTTATGATTCAAAAGCACATATTGGGTAATAAGAAAATTACTAACCCATACAAATTGCTCGCAGCTGACGTAAACCAAAGTGGAAGCTTGACAGCAGCAGATATGTTAGTAATTAGAAAAGTAATTCTTGGAAAATCTAAAAGCTTTAAATCTGCTTCTTGGGTTGCTGTATCAGAAGATTATACATTCGAAAATCCTAGTAAAGCAGAAAGAGAGTTTGATAAGGCTGTTGTCAGAAATATATCTGTAAGTAATACCGATATCAGAAATCTTGACTTTGTCGTGATAAAAATGGGAGATGTTAGTGGTAACTCAGGAACATTGGAGAATAGAAGTGTAAATACTGCTGATTTGATCGTTGACAATAGAGTTTATGAGCAAGGAGAAAGTGTGGAAATACCTTTCTATGCTAAGGATATTAAGAATGTATTGGGAGGACAATTTGCATTGAATTACTCAGGATTGGTATTTGATAGAATAGTTCCCGGTAAGATGAACTTGAATGAGTCTAATATCAATTTGCTAGCTGACAAAGTGGTAGTAAGCTGGAATGAAAGTAATACCGTAGATGTATCTGATGATGATGTAATGTTTACAATAGTTGCTCAAGCAGACCAAAGAATTCAACTTAGTGATGCATTGAGTATCAATCAAGATGCTATAAAAGCAGAATTTTATACCGTAGGTTCAGATGTAGAGATTAATACTATCAACCTTAAATTTAGAAATGCTAATAGCAATGGTGTGGTATTGCATCAGAATAATCCAAATCCATTCTCTGATAAGACGGTTATAGGATTTGATTTGCCTAGTAAAGCAGATTATACCATTACTATATACGACGTTACAGGCAAGGTGATTAGCACTATTGCTGATAAAGGTGAAGCTGGTTACAATAAACTAGAAGTTTCACGTAAGAAAATTAATACTACCGGAGTTCTATATTATAGATTAGACTGCGGAGAATATAGTGCAACAAGAAAAATGGTTGTATTCAAATAATTGCTATTATTATTTTATGATTAAACTGCGAATAAGAAATAGTAATATTTATTGATTAATCATTTTTTGTTGTTGCCGAGATAAAATCGGTTTTTGGGATAGCCTCTCTTCTTTTGGGAAGAGGGGCTTTTTTTTACCCCAACATTTGCAAAAATTCATTCCGAAATTTGACTGTAAATTAGTTGATACCTCAAATTATAGTGATTCAAAAACAAAAAAGCTTTTTGAAAACTTGGAATTGCAAATAGGATTATTACTTTTGAGGAACATTTTTGATAACTATAAGATTTTGTAGAGAGAAGTTGAAATTTTTTCTAGCTCAGACTTGTTATTACAAACAGAAAAGGGCGAACAGTACTTCGAAATAATTGTGGCAGATTTAGTATTATGATGCAGATTTAAAATACAAAAATTCATAGATAAAAATGAGATAAATTATCATTAATTGTATAAAATAATTAAAGTAAAAATAAACAAATGAAAAAAACACCACTGTACGAAAAACACGTAGAATTGCAAGGAAAAATGGTTCCTTTTGCGGGGTATTATATGCCCGTTCATTATTCTACTACCTTGCAAGAAGAACACGAAAACGTTAGAAATAACGTAGGTATTTTTGATGTTTCTCACATGGGAGAATTTATCGTTGAAGGCAAAGAAGCCTTAAATCTAATACAAAGCGTTACAACTAATGACGCATCAAAATTGGCAGTAGGAGATGCTCAATATACCTGTATGCCAAATGAAAAAGGCGGCATCGTAGACGATATGATAATCTACAAATTGGAGGAAAATAAATTTATGCTCGTCGTTAATGCTTCTAACTTGGATAAAGATTGGAACTGGATTAGCGACCACAATAAATTTGATGCTAAGATGACCAATCGTTCTGATGAAATGGGGATTTTAGCGGTACAAGGACCTAAAGCCACAGACGTTTTGCAAAAATTGACAAGCGTGGATTTAAGTAAAGTGCCTTTCTATAAATTTGTAACAGGTGATTTTGCCGGCAAAAAAGATATTGTGATTTCAGCTACAGGTTATACCGGTTCCGGTGGATTTGAATTGTATATTCCAAATGAGTATATGGTAGAAATATGGGATAGCCTCATCAAAGAAGGCAAAGAATACAATATACTTCCTGCCGGTCTGGGCGCAAGAGATACGTTGAGATTGGAGATGGGATATTGCCTATACGGTAATGATATAAACGACACGACCTCTCCGATTGAGGCGGGATTGAAGTGGATAACAAAATTCAAAAAAGAAGGAGATTTCCCCTCAAAACAATTGTTCATTGACCAATTCAACGAAGGGGTAAAGAAAAAACTTGTTGCATTCAAGATGGAGGGCAAAAGAATACCAAGACAAGGTTATCTTATATACAACGAGAATGAGGAAAAAATAGGAGAAGTAACCTCAGGAACTCATTCGCCATCTCTTGATATTCCGATAGGTATGGGATATGTAGATGTTGAATACCTAAAGGCAGGAACTAAAATTTTGGTAGAATTTAAGAAGAAAAAATTGGAAGGAGAAATAGTAAAACTTCCATTTTACAAAGCAAAATAATTTATTAAATAACTATATAGGGTTGATTTGAGAACAGTCTCAAATCAACCTTTTTAAAATATTACATGAAAAGTAAACTAATATATTTGGCAATAGCTATCGTTATTCCTTTTGCTTTGAATGCTCAGTACGATTTTGAAGAAGTCTTTCCTGATTTGCAAGGAGAGGAATTGTTAGAGAAATTAAGAAAGGAATACAAACCCGGATTTGTATTAGACTATTCTCACGCCAGAGATACTCTGTATGCAAAAATTTACAATGAAAATGATACTGTCTACGGTATATACACTTACTATGGTGTGTATTTACCAAAAGGCGTAGATCCAAGTGAATATCTATTCGACAATGATATCAATGCAGAGCACTCGTATCCCAGAAGCAAAGGAGCGAAGAATGGAAATGCAAAAAGTGATATGCATCATCTTTTCCCCTCAAAAGTGAACGTAAATAGCGATAGAGGTAGTTTACCTTTCGGTGAAATAAACGACAATCAGACAAAAAATTGGTATTTTCGCGATGTTATTTTGCACAATATACCTCAAAACAATATTGATGAATACAGCGAGGCTACTAATTCATATTTTGAGCCTAGGGAAGACAAAAAAGGTAATATAGCGAGGGCTTTGATGTATTTTTACACAATGTATACAGATCAGGCAAACGCTGCCGATGCTGATTTCTTTCAAAATCAAAAGGAAACACTATGCAATTGGCATTTTGAAGACCCTGTTGATTCGTTGGAATGGGTGAGAACTTTTATGATTGCCGATTACCAAGATGGAAAACCAAATCCGTTTGTCTTGGATTGTTCATTAGCTTCAAGAACATACTGCGATCAAATATCTGACGAGTGCAAAGCTGTAGATATTCAAGAAATAGATAAAAACATTGTAGATATTGGAATTTTTCCCAATCCTGCTTATGATATGCTAAATATAAAAACAGGAAGTCAAGTCAACCTTTCTGATTTGGAGATTAAAATTATAGATATTTTGGGACGACAAATATTAGGCAAAAATAATTTCTCAACAATCAATTCAGAACAAATTCTAGTTAGAATTTCAGATTTAAATACAGGTTTGTACGTACTGAAAATCGATGGCGTATCTAATAATAAAATCGTAACATTTACAAAAATGTTCGTAAAAAAATAAACTATGGTGCGATTTTTGTATTTCAATCGCTAAAAAATAAAGAAGTTATGGCAAATAAAAAGCAAAGTAAAGGTAAAATAGGAATATTAACCGGTGGAGGCGATGTACCGGGATTGAATCCTGCAATTCGTGCAGTAACCGTACGTGCTATTAGAGAAGGATATTCTGTGGTTGGATTGAGAAGAGGATGGAAAGGAGTAATGGAGATTGTCAGAGACAAAAAGTACGACAACTCTGAAAATTTCATAGAATTATCACAAATTGTAGTTGACAAAGCCGGAAGAACGGGAGGTACTTTTTTGCACTCCTCAAGAACAAGACCTAGCACTGTTCCAAAGGCAGATGTACCTGAGCACTTGAAAGACAATTATGCAAAAGAGATGAACGACCTTACGCCCGAAGTGATAAAAAACTTGGAATGGTTGGGCGTAGATTACCTAATTGCCATCGGTGGAGACGATACATTGAGTTATGCGGAGCACTTGTACAAGCAAGGGGTTAAGGTTATTGCAATACCTAAGACCATGGATAATGACGTTCCCGGTACCGATTACTGTATAGGCTTTAGTACCTGTGTTTCCAGGACTATAAAATTGGCAAATGACCTTAGGACTTCTGCCGGCTCTCACGAAAGAGTTATGGTGTTGGAGGTGTTTGGAAGATACGCAGGATTTACTGCTATGCTACCTACAATGGCAGGTGCAGCCAATAGATGCTTGATCCCGGAACATAAGTTTGACCCTAGACTTCTCACACAGTTATTGATAGAAGACAGAGCCAAGAACCCCAGCAACTACTCAATAGTATTGGTGTCGGAGGGGGCACAGTTCGAACACGAAGAAAATATGACGTTCCTCAACGATGAGAAAGATGCTTATGGTCACGCAAAACTGGGTGGAATAGGCGATAAAGTTTCAAAGGCTATAAAGGAACATTCAAGAGAGTTCAACAACGGAAAACAGGTCAATATTATCAATCAAAAATTGGGCTATCTAACCAGAACAGGAAGCCCTGATGCTATTGACAGTATAGTGCCAATGGCATTTGGCAATATGGCTTTGGATTTGATTTTGAGAGGAATACACGGTAGATTGGTGGTTTTGAAAAATGGAAGATACGATAATGTACCGATCGAAGTTATATCAAAAACATCTAAAATAGTAGAGATAAGTAAATACTATAATACTGAAAGATTAAGACCGTTTTATAAGGACTTTGCGATGTTGCCTCTCTTTATAATGACAAGTGACTAATCCTATTGCTGTATTTTAATAGGAACCTTTGAATAACCCAAAATATGAGACGAGTTTGAGGCTAGAAAAAATCGTCCATAGTTTCGATTCTTTTAATACTTATTCAAAGGTTTCTAATACACAGATACAATATTACACCGGATTTTCTCATTTTATTATGCAGAAGTTACTTTTAGGGTTTTGAATTATACCGATTTTGTCTTAAAATCGGTATAATTTCTTATCCGTTGAAAGATTTGATGTACTTTTGGCAAAAAATATAAGATGATAAAGGGGATGTTTCATTCTTTGGGTAAGTACGTATTGTGGCTTTTAAAGGTTTTTTCTAAGCCTGAAAAGTTTTCTATGTACTACAAGGAGACTGTAAGGCAAATTGATGAAATAGGTTTAGGGTCTTTGAATATAGTTTTTATAATTTCCATATTTATCGGTGCTGTTACTTCCGTACAGTTATCATATCAGTTTGGTGACGGCTTAATTCCTGTATACTATATAGGTTTTGCGCTTAGAGAAATGGAAATAGTAGAATTTGCACCAACGATAACAAGTTTGGTATTGGCTGGTAAGATAGGCTCTAGTATTGCCGCAGAAATAGGAGGAATGAGGCAAAAAGAAATAATAGATGCCATGGAAATCATGGGTGTAAATACCGAAGCTTTTTTGATATTACCCAAAATAGTAGCGGGAGTCTTTTCTATCCCTATGCTGATAATACTAGCGGCAGCAGTATCTATATTTAGTGGATTTATGGCAGCTATTACTTTTGGCGACTTTATTCCTGCTGATTTTATCAAGGGCTTGTCTTCATTTTATGATTCTTATACCGTTGTTATAATGATAATAAAATCATTGTTCTTTAGTTTTATCATCGTGACTGTTTCTGCTTTTCATGGCTATTTTGTAAAAGTAGGAAGCATTGAGTTGGGTAAAGCCGGAACAAAAGCCGTTGTTTACAGTGATATTTTCATTCTTGTATTTGATTATTTAATCGCTCAAGTAATGATGGGATAATGATAGTAGCTAAAAATATATATAAATCGTTTGGAAGTAACGATGTGTTAAAAGGCGTAGACTTCACTTTTGAAAAGAGAAAGACAAATCTTATTATCGGTCGTAGTGGTGCAGGCAAAACGGTATTTTTAAAGATATTGGTAGGGCTGATAAGACCTGACAAAGGCAAGGTGTGGTATGATGATATTGACTTTTATTCTCTCAATATTAGCCAAGTAAGAGAATTGAGAAAAAAAGTGGGAATGCTCTTTCAAGGAAATGCTCTTTTTGACTCTATGACTATTGAGGAAAATATCCGTTTCCCTTTGGATATGTTTACCAAAATGTCTCAAAAAGAAAAAGATAAACAAGTCAATTCTTGCCTCGAAAAGGTAGAATTGGTAGGCGCCAATAAGAAAAAGCCTTCTGAAATAAGCGGAGGAATGAAAAAAAGAGTGGGAATAGCAAGAGCTATTGTTATGGATCCGGAATTTCTATTTTGCGATGAACCAAATTCAGGGCTTGACCCTAAGACATCATTGGTGATTGACGAACTGATAAGAAGCATTACAGTGGAAAACAATATTACAACAATCATCAATACCCACGATATGAATTCCGTAATGGGCATAGGAGAAAATATCATCCTTTTAGATAAAGGGAAATTAGCATGGAAAGGTAACAAAGATACCTTAATGGAAAACGCAAACGAGTATATTGAGAATTTTATTTTTGCCTCTCCGTTTCTGAAAGACCTAAAAGACAAAGCCTACGGACAAAAGATAAAATAAATATTATTTGCTATTAGCCTTTTCGATATACTCATCAATAGCCGTAATAATCGAAGGAGTCTTTGGCGTTGGTGCCATAATATTGACGATCAGATTATTTGCCTCTGCTTCCTTTTTGGTTTTCTCTCCGAACACAGCTATCGCCGTATTGTTTTGTTCGAAATCCGGAAAATTTTCAAATAGTGACCTTATACCCAATGGATTGAAAAACACAAGCATATCGTAAGATATATCTTTCAAATCAGAAAGGTCGGTGGAAACAGTTTTAAACATCATTACCTCCGTAAACTCAATATTATTCTTATTCAAAAAATCAACAACTCCGGGACTTCCCAGATTGGACGTAGGCAAAAGAAATTTATCCTCATCCTTAAATCTTTCGAATAGAGGTAGTATGTCTTCTAAAAGTTTCTCACCAAAGAATATTTTTCTTTTTCTGTAAACTATATATTTTTGAAGATAATTGGCAATCATTTCAGTTTTACAAAAATATTTAGTTTTTGTATTCATCGCTATGCCAAGATCTTCACATTTTGTGAAGAAAAAATCTACTGCATTCTTGCTCGTAAAAATAATGGCAGTATAATCGCTAAGATTAACTCTACTTCTTCTAAAATCTTTTTTATCGACGGGAACCACTTCGATAAATGGTCTCCAATCTATAGAAACATTTCTACGCTCTTCCAAATCAAAAAAAGGAGACCTATTTGATGTGGGCTTCGGTTGCGAAATTAATACTTTACTTATCGACATTGTCCTCTTCTCAGTTACATCTTTAATAGAAGCCATATAATGGTTTTGAATCATTATAATTTTATAAAAAATTCAACACGAATTTGTACAAAAAAAGTATAGGTACAAATTCGAGGGCGCAAAGGTATAAAAAATAATGGAACTTACTGTAATTATAATAATCAATTGTAATTAAAAAACCTCTTAACAGACGCAATATGTAAAAGACAACGATAATAATACCCCCTAAAACCAAGGCAATTTTGATGAGTATGGGCACCCCGTATGCGATTACTATATTGATAGGAATTAGTGAAATACCAAGAGATATATTGAATATGGTAGTCGTGAAACTATATACTTTTATCTTCTTTAGATTAGGAAATACCCAATCAAAAACGTACAAACTCAAATGCTTTATCAGATATACCACCAACACCAAAGTTACAAACATCATAAAGATAAAACTGCCACTGTAACCGTAATAATGGCTAATACCCAAATAAAAATACATTCCAAGATTTACAATGAAGTTTATATAAATAAGTCCGTAGAAAAGCATCTCTCTACTGCCAAAATTTCTAAATAATATATTTGTCAAATTATAAAACCAAACCGTTTTAAATATTTTTAAAACCAATTGTCTATTTGTCGTCATCAATAACGCCATTAAAACCAGAATAAACAAAAAAGCCCAAAGTAAAAAATCATTATTTCCGGTATAAAACTCCTTATTCTTTTTAACCTGCGCCTTAATGTTTTGCTCTTTTACTTCAGTCGTTTCTACTATTTTTTCAGATGAAGACTTTTCATTGATATCAAATGGATTATCAGCCAATTGTTTTACCCTGTTGGATGAATTGAGTTTATTTTTTGTAGTGTTTTTATTTTCTTCTGAATGGATTTCTTGAGGTTGGCTTATTTCAAAAGGGTTAGAATCGTTATCATCTGTCATTTTGCTATTATCAATCTCAAAAACATTTTTGGTGTTTTGGTCATTATTTTCTATGGCTTTTGAGGAGTCTCTACCTAGCTCAAAAGGATTAGAACTTTGAGCGACAACCTCAAAACTTACAAAAAGTAACAACAAAAGCAATAAAAACGCCTTGCTGAAATTGAATTTGATAATACCGAAAATATTTATAACTAAAGATGCCATTTATTTAAATAATTGCAAACTATCAAGGCGCAAATATACAAATATTATTTAATTGGAAGGTATTGATTATAGGCAAAGCCCATACTCTTTGTGGACTTTTCAAAGAAGAGAAGTCATTCTTTTTTAAGAACATATAACTCCGGATATAAAATATATATGCAGGAATAATGTTTTTATTTATAATATTTAATACATTTGTGTTTTAAATGATATAAATATATTTAACATGAAAAAGATAAGTTATTTTTTGTTCGTAATTTTGGGAATTATATTTTTGGCTAGTTCCTGTAAAGAGGATAAATGTAAAGATGTGGTCTGTCAAAACGGAACCTGTAATGAGGGAATATGTAATTGCGATTACGGATGGACGGGAACATTTTGTGATACTAAAAAGTCAAAAGTATTTTTAGGTTTTTGGGAAGGAGAATTAAATTGTGGAACACTTGGCGATACTACGGTGATGAAGGTAAGAGAGGTTGAAAATACCCTGGATAGTTTGACTATGAACACTGTGGGATTCGTGATTGAATATTCCGGATTCTCTATTAGCTTGGACGAGTATGTATTGACAGGAAAAATCAACGAGGATTTTAAAACTTTTAAGATAGGTCCTGACAAATTAATTTTGGAAAAGTTCGGACAAAAAATAGAAGCAAATGTAACAGGAAAAGGTGAGCTTCTTGATGAAAACGAGAAATTGAAAATGGATATTAGTATCTCTACCCCTTTTACAAATTTAGACTGTTCAGGAGAATTTAAAAAGTAAAACTAGAATGAGAAGATATATTTTTGGTATTTTGGTATTGATAATATCCTACAATACCGGATTTGCTCAGCTACAATACAAAAAAGGTCAATTTTATATTTCACCGGTAGGATCATTAGGAGTACCTGCCATAATCAATCAAAACAACTATGGGTTTAGTGAAATGAATTATGGGGTAAAGATTGGTTGGAAAGCAGGGGTTTTAGTAGGTTATGATAATTATTTAAAATCTTCTTTTAGATTTGGAGTATTGTATTCTAATGTCGGACAAAAATATTCTGATGTTCTTTTGGGATTCTCTCATAAGAAGGAAATAGCATTTAAATATATAGAAATTCCTGTAGTTTACAAATACGTATTCGGTCAATCCAAAGGTTATAATTACAATGACATCAATAAATATGTTTTCGGGGGATTCCAATTGGCTATTTTAGCTGATGCGGATGTCTATTGGGAAAGAGATGGACAGGAGAAAGATTTTTGGGATTTTATTTCTTTTAAAGATGTTAATAAGAATGTAGAAGAAATAAAGGAAATTGGAATTCCGAAAAATGATACGGAATTTTTTTCCAGAATTGACTTTGGTTTAGTCGGCGGATTTGGCTTACAGTATTTTGTAGGTAGAAGAATTATGATTTTCTCAGAAGTTATCGGAAATTTAGGGCTTATGGACTTGAATGATTCTAAGTGGAGGTTTAGAAACAACAAAAAGTATTATAGTGGCTCTATGAATATCTACGCAGGTTTGAGACTTGGTCTTATTTACTATCCATAAAGTTTATCTCAATAACATCTGTTTTTTTCATATCGGATTGAAGTATAAAAGTCTTATCTCCCGTCTTTACACCTATGGTATTAGGAGGTCTTTTACCGACGTTTTCAGCGTGCAGCAGGATGTAGTTTTTTCCCTTTTTATTTATTTTTAGCCTTAATTTCTTTGGCTTGGTCTCCAACGATATATTTTTGTAAATCCATTCCCCGTTGTAGTTTATTGATACGATATCGCCATCTTGTATTTTGTAGTCAAATAGTTCTATAAATATTATATTCGTATCTACGCTTATCACATTCTCCCCTACCGGATTAATCGTTCTGTTATTTACTTTTTCGGGTAAAGTCTCTATTATTTTTGGCGGAGCTATTATCAATTTTGCTGTTTCCGGTATTTTTTCGGGATAGATTACCTTATAAAAATGAGGATACTCCAACAAATGGGTAGTATTTACACTCTTCTCAGACAATATCTTATTGATAGTCTGAATAAAACCATTACCGTATCTATTGAATTTATCCAACAGTGCAATATTGTAATAATAATAGTATT
>PDWI01006533.1_pt1 | contig 14582 bp, 11 predicted proteins | sample 1430891 | NCBI WGS metagenome assembly PDWI01 (sample SAMN01162508, study PRJNA174530) | Oral metagenome, whole genome shotgun sequencing project. | biome: Marine environment; feature: Marine mammal; material: Swab sample of the gingival sulcus; isolation source: swab sample of gingival sulcus... | reverse complement strand
GTGATGATTTCTATTTCGTTGATAATGAAAACGATGAAATTATCGAAAATATAGATGAGGGAACCGACACTGTAGAGTCAACCCTTGACTATACCCTTGGTGCAACCCTTGAAAACCTTACCCTGAAAGGCAGTGCGGTAAAGGGTGTTGGTAACGAGCATAGCAATATTATTATTGGCAATGATGTTAATAATATGCTGGAAGGCGGTGAGGGGGATGATCTCCTTGATGGTGGTGCCGGCAATGATACCATGAAGGGCGGTGCTGGTAATGATGTCTATATTGTTGACAGCCTTGATGATGTGATCGAAGAGGGTCCTGCGGATCAGTGGGTGGATTATCTGGGTGATGAGGTTCGCTCCTCTATTGACTATACCCTTGGTGAAAATCTTGAACGGCTTGTCCTTACCAAAGAGGGCGGCGCAACCAGAGGCACAGGAAATGAGCTGGATAACTCCATTTTTGGTTTTCATAACAAGGCTACTCTTCTTCAGGGGATGGGCGGCAAGGATACGCTGAGAACCGGTGATGGCAATGATACCCTTGAGGGTGGTGATGGAGATGATCAGCTCTTTGGCGGCGGTGGTGATGATATCCTTAAAGGGGGGGCCGGAGCCGACAATATGATAGGTATGGGTGGTAATGATACCTACTATATTGATAATGTTGGAGATATGGTCGATGAAAACAAGGATAGCGGTGAGCTGAATATCGCGTATACCTCTGTTGATTATGTGATCTCCGGCTTTTCCGGCGATTTGCAGCTTGTCCTTCTGGATGGAGTAGAGCGCGGCACTGGTAACTTTTATGATAACAGGATTACCGGTAATGCCGGAAATAATATTCTGGATGGCGGTGCAGGCGGCAGTGATACCCTTATCGGTGGTGCTGGCGATGATACCCTGAGAAGCGGCAAAGGCTCCAATACATTGACAGGTGGTAAAGGCAAGGATGTTTTTGTCTTTAATGCTGCACCAGAGCTGGGGCATATGGATGTGGTGACCGATTTTGTCAAGGGAGAGGATCTGATCAAGCTGAACAACGCCTATTTCGGTGGTGTAACAAAGCAGGAGAACTTTGCGGTAAACGATACCGGAATGGCAACAGATAAAGAACATCGTGTTATCTATGATCAGACTACAGGCATACTCTATTATGATGCCGATGGTACCGGCACTCAGGAACGGCAGGTTCTTGCGAAATTTGAAGGTAAGCCTGTGATTACCTCAGAGGATTTTGATATTGTCTTGCCAATAATGGGAACAGAAGATCCTGATGTCCTTGATGGTGACGATAAGGATAATGAGATAAAAGGCCTTGGTGGTGACGACCTGCTCTCTGGTAAAGGCGGTGAAGACACCATCCGGGGGGGTAAGGGTAACGACACCATTTTCGGTGGTGCTAATGATGATGGATTGGCCGGTGACGCCGGTGATGATGAGATCCATGGCGATGATGGCGCTGACTATATTATTGGTGATGATGGTAATGACGAGCTCTATGGCGGTACCGGCGATGATATAATCAACGGCGGCAAGGGTAATGACCTTATCGAAGGTGAAGATGGCAGGGATACCATTGACGGCGGTAAGGGCAATGATACCATTCATGGCGGTACCGGCGATGACAACCTTTCCGGTCGCGATGGTGAGGATGAAATTCATGGCGGTGCTGGTAATGACGACATCATGGGCGATGATGATGTACAGCAGCTTCCTCCAGGTATGGCGCCTCAGAATCCTAAGTCTGTTCCCAGCAACGATACACTTTTTGGTGATGCCGGCAATGACAAGGTTGTTGGTAAGGCTGGTGACGATAAGGTCCATGGTGGGGAAGGGGAAGATACCCTTGAAGGAAACGCTGGCAATGACAGCCTGTTTGGTGGCACTGGCAAGGATACCCTTGATGGTGATGACTTTATCTCTATAAAGGAGAAGGGTGGCAACGACTATATTGACGGCGGTGCAGACGATGACCGTATTCTTGGCCGCAGCGGCGATGATACCATGTTTGGTGGCGCCGGTGCCGACTATATGAGAGGTGGCCATGGCACCGACAGTATTGAAGGCGGCGCTGGTAACGACAGGCTCATTGGTGACGGTGATCCCGACAAGGACTTTGGCGAGGATTATGGCGGCACAGGTAATGATACCCTTGTCGGCGGTGAAGGCCTTGATACCATGCTTGGCGGGGCCGGCAGAGATGTGTTCCGTTTTGCTACTGCGATCGGTACGGATATTGATACCATTATGGATTTTACTGCTGGAGAGGATAGACTCGACCTCGATAAGAGTATTTTCGCAGAGTTGACAAGCGCACAGAATTTTGTTGCCAATGCCAAGGGCGAAGCCATGGATGCAGATGATCGTCTGGTATATAACACCACTACCGGCGAGCTGTTTTATGATGCTGACGGTCTTGGCGGTCAGGGTGCCGTGCTCTTTGCCGTGCTTGATAATAAAGCTGCGCTGACAGCAGCGGATGTTATTCAGTTGAATAGTGTCCCTGTGGTTGAAGATGGGACCTCTGGTAATGATATCCTGACAGGCAGTGCAGCGGCCAATATCATCGATGGTTTTGGAGGTAATGATCTTATCAAGGGTGAAGCGGGTGATGATACCCTTAATGGTGATACCGGTATGGATATTGTCTTTGGCGGTGAAGGTAACGATAATCTTAGTGGAGGCAAACAGGCAGACTTCCTGCAGGGTAATCAGGGAGATGATTTTCTGCAGGGCGATGAGGGGATGGATCTCCTTTACGGTGGCCAGGACAATGATACTCTGCTTGGTAACGATGATGCCGATCAACTCTTTGGCAGCAAAGGCAATGATAATCTGGACGGTGGAAAAGGAGCAGACTTCCTGCAGGGTAATCAGGGAGATGATTTTCTGCAGGGCGGTGAGGGGATGGATCTCCTTTACGGTGGCCAGGACAGTGATACTCTGCTTGGTAACGATGGTGTCGATCAACTTTTTGGCAGCAAAGGAAATGATAGCCTGAACGGTGGAAAAGGCGTAGACTTCCTGCAGGGTAATCAAGGCAATGATAAATTATCCGGCGGTGAAGGGAATGATGTTCTCTACGGCGGTCAGGATAATGATACCCTGTTTGGTAATGATGGTGCGGATCAGCTTTTTGGCAGTAAAGGTCGCGATAATCTGAACGGTCAGGCAGGAGTAGACTTTCTGCAGGGCAATCAGGGTGACGATATCCTTAGAGGAGGTGCCGGGAATGATATGCTCTATGGTGGCCAGGACAATGACCTCCTGATTGGTGGTACCGGCAGGGATACCCTCTCTGGAGATAAGGGTGCGGACAGATTTGGTTTTGGTGCTGAACCTGTTAAGGCGGAAGACGCCGATATTATTGCCGACTTTACAAGTAATGAAGACCATATAGTGCTTAAAGGCAGCACTTTCGGTCTTGATGTCGGTGCACTTGATGCCGATGTTTTTGTCTCCAGCGCTAATGGTGCGGCGCTTGATGAAAATGACCGTATTCTCTATAATACCACCACCGGCGTACTCTCTTTCGATGCTGACGGCAATGGTGACGGGGCGGCAGTGGAGTTTGCGCGCCTGGAAGATAAATCTGAGTTAAAAGCAGATGATTTTGTGATTGTTTCTGGTTTTGGCGTTTAATTGTCAAGAAGGGAGCGGGAGTCCGTTCCCTTCTGACAATCGTAAATGTCTGGCTGGCGTTTGGTCGCTGGCTTTTGTCCTTCAGGATTGCTGGTTTTGGTCTTTTATCCTGTTTTTCGTATAGTGCAGAGCATAACAGGGGGAGAAGCGTTTATCGTTTCTCCCCTCTTTTTATCCAGAACCCGGTTTACAAGCAGACGTTGGTGTCCCGAAGTTCCGCGTTCTGGAACAGCCAGTGCTCTTTTATGGCGTTGCAGAGAAGAGTTACCGTTACCATGCAGTGTAAAAATGGCAGGATTCTGCATCTGCGTAAAAGCACCAGAGCCGAAGGGATGCTGCGAACAATCTATACGATACTTGGCATCAAATCCTCTCCGGGCAATGTTCAAAAGACATAAAAGTAGTCCCATATGATCCTGTGGAACATAACGTGGCCGTCAATATAGCGATCCAATGCGTTTTGTTCTGCCGTAAGCTGTTTGTCGGCCGGATCTATTGTGGACTGGTCAACCCGTGTGCAGGAGTCGGTGTTTATCAACAGTTGCCAAAAATCTTCTTTTTTTTCTTGGTAAACCTGTTATTATTGCTTTCTTTTTTTACTGCGAATTAATGGCTCTTATCGTTATGATATCAGCCATTGTCCTGATATTTATACTGGTGGTGCCAGCCTACCCGCCATAGAACCAAAACTGGGAGATAAAAGTGAATGAACTCTTATGGTTTACGATGCTCGTCGTAAACTTTATGCTGATTCTTGTGCTTTACCGTTTTGCCGGAAAAACAGGGCTTTTCCTATGGGTGCCCATCGCCACCATTGTTGCCAATATCCAGGTGGTAAAGATGGTGAATCTCTTTGGCATGGAGGCGACTCTTGGCAATATCGTCTATGCCTCATCCTTTCTTGTTACCGATATCCTCTCCGAAAACTATGGTAAGGGTTATGCGAAAAAGGCGGTCTTTTTCGGTTTTTTTTCGATGATTTCCTTTACGTTGTTGATGAATCTTGCCCTGATTTTTACACCTTCACCAAGCGATTTTACCAGCGATGCGATGAAGACCCTCTTTACCCTTATGCCGCGCATCGCTCTGGCCAGTCTCACTGCCTATCTTGTCTCTCAGTTTCATGATATTTATGCCTATCAGTTCTGGAGAAGGAAATTTCCGACAACCGGTTATCTCTGGCTGCGCAATAACCTGAGTACTATGGTAAGTCAGGCGCTGGATACGCTTATCTTTATACTTATTGCCTTTCTGGGAGTTTTGCCGGCAGGTGTTCTCTGGCAGATCGCCTTGACTACCTATCTGCTGAAATGGGTGGTTGCCCTGATGGATACCCCTTTTATCTATCTGGCAAAACTGTTTAAGGAGAAAGGCTGGGTTGACAGTATGGAGTAGTTCGCTATGGAAAAATTCAGGGGACGCTGTCTCTTAAGCTCTGCAACAGTTTTTTACGGCTATTCTTTTGCTGATTAAGGAGCAGCACATAGGGAATATGTTTCTTTTCCCTGATAAAATATCCGGCATAGCAGAATATGCCGGCATCGGCCATGGTCCCGCTTTTCAACAGGATATTGTCCTGCTGTGGCAGCAGTTCTGCCCAGGGATGAAAAGCGTTTAAAACGGTGATAAACGCCCTGCAGGTGATTTTGTTATCAGGAGATAGCCCGGAACCCTCAACCATAACCAGCTCTTTTTTTGGTATATGCAGCGTGTTATAAAAAAATGATGCTGCCTGCCGCCGGGCTGCTGTCCAGGTTGACGAATGTTCTGCTCTCTCTTGCTGCCGGGCACCGACGGCAAGAAATATCTGATTGGCAATAAAGTTGTTTGAGTAATAGAGCAGCAGGGCGGTCATCTCTTGAAGCGTTTTATCGCTTTGCCAGACCAGTGCCGGAGCCAATCCTGCCGGGACCTCCTTTTCCTGTGGTGTTCCGTCAACCTTGATGGCGCAGTTTTTCAGCTGCGCGGCAAAAAGCTCGCCGGCGTAGAGAAGGGCGGAGGTATAACCGGCTTGATCCCGGTAGTTGATATTTATCCGGTATTTTCCCGGCGCAAGGTGGAGCTGTTTTGCCTTCTGCACCATAATGGGGAGCAGCGGTGTCTGATCTTCACCGGAGGAGATGGTACCGTCTGCCGCAACGTTAATGGGCAGACTGTTAAAGTTTACAGCAAGGGCGCCGTTGGGCGCATCATAGGGGTTGGCGGAATGCTCGCTACTGACCTGCCAGCCGTTAAGCCGATAGTAACTGTTGTCGAGGAAGATGGCGTTGATTTGTTTCACTTGCGGATGTTGCTTCCGAAAACGTCGGCAGATTTCAAAAACGGCTTCAGAGGTGAGAAAAGGGTCGCCGCCGCCCTTGATATAAAGATTATTTTCCGCGTCAAGATAGAGGCGTGTGGTAAAACGAAAATCCGTCCCCAGCTTTTTCAGGGCAAGCAGGCTGGTGAGAATTTTCAGGGTTGAGGCCGGAATAAAGAGTTTTTCTGCCCTGTATTGCAGCAAGGGCTCTTCTCCGACCTGAAAACCGCCGCGGGTGATATACTGGCGGGCAATTTCTCCGGCTGTTTGATGAGCGTTGGCCGGCGGCAGGAAAAAAGAGCAGAGCAGGCAGAGTGCAAGAACTATTTTGGTCGTTATATCAGAGTGCATGCCAACCCTTTTTCAGAATCCTTAGCTGTTGGCTTTCTTCTGCTGCAAGCTGCAGAACAGCTGCCATTGCCTCTACCGGTTTTGCACCGGGGAGGGTGCTTTCACTCCGCATTTGCAGAAACAGGGTGCGGTCGTTCTCTTTTTCCATCCTTGTAATCAGCGGGCGAATATCTATCTCCCTGCTCTTTTTTTTGCGAATCCTGCAGATAGAAAAACTGCTCGCAGCGAGAAATTCATCAATTTTCTGCTGCCGGGCGGAATCCAGAGCGCGGGGCAGGGTGATCAGATAATCGACCAGCATCTTCTGCGGAATCCTGGCTGAATGTTCAATCCTGTTCACTGCAAGTCCCCGTGGCAGGGTGGCGTTCAGCCGCTTTTTCGTCTTTTCTATAGAGGAGAGCGGCCGGCGCAGATCCATTACAAAATATTCCGCCATACTCTCGGTTCCCACCGGCAGCGCCGGGCCAAAGGAGACTTTTGGCGAGGGATGGAATCCCTTGCTGTAATGCACCGGCACCTCTGCCCGATGCAGGGTGCGGAAGATCAACTGCAGAATTTCCAGATGGCCGAGGTAGCAGATCCTTCCCCGTCTGCTGTAATGAACCATATATTTAAAATGGGCATCCTCCTCCGTCATGGCTTGTGCGGCCACACTGCTGCGTGCGGGGGCAAGATCCTTTTTCCGGTTATGGACAATGGGGCGGATAGTCTTGAAATCGCACAGGCCGCACTGCTGGCAGTTATGGTAGCGGCAGTCAGGGGTATAGCTCTCTTTTTCTGCGTTTGCCAGTTCATCTCGCAGGAACTGGTCGGAGACTCCGGTACTCAGGTGCGACCAGGGAAGTATCTCGGTCATATCCCTTGCCCGCAAATAGCTGTCGATATCTATCTCCAGGTTCTCTGCCGCCTGCCGCCACAGATCGGGCTGAAAATGTTCTCTCCAGCCGTCAAGCCGGGCACCTTTTTCCCATGCGGCAACAAGAAGAGGGGCCAGCCGCCGGTCGCCGCGGGCAAAGACACCTTCCAGCCAGCTTATTTTCGGGCTGTGATATTTCAGGTTACAGTTTTTGCGTGGCAGTTTTTTCCGCAGAAAATCAAGTTTGGCAAAGCTCTCCTCCACTGTTATCTGTCGATGCCACTGAAAAGGAGTGTGTGGCTTGGGGACAAAGGTGCCGACGCTCACATTCACCTGCGGCGAGCCCCCTTTGGTGAGGGCCTTGCCAAAATCATCCTTTGTCGCCTTGCCGGTGGCCAGTATCCTGTTGACGAGTTCCGCCATCGCTGCGATATCCTCTTCTGTCTCTGTCGGCAGCCCTGTCATAAAATAACATTTGATAAGTTTCCAGCCAAGGCGGAAGGCTTCACTGCAGGAGGTAAGCAGATCTTCTTCCGTAATCCCCTTGTTGATAACCCTGCGCAGCCTGTCACTGCCCGCCTCCGGTGCCAGGGTAAAACCTGTTTTGCGCACCCGCTGGATCTGCTCCATAATGGCAGGGGTAAGGGTGCCGACCCGCATCGATGGCATCGCAACGGAGATATATTTACGGGCAAAGATATCCATCAGTGGTGCCAGAGTCTGTTCAATACAGGAGTAGTCTCCGGTGGAGAGAGAGAGAAGGGCCAGCTCTTCAAAGCCGGAGTTGGCAATGCCTGTCTCTGCCAGCTTCAGTACCTGTTCGGGGCTGCGTTCCCGTACCGGACGGTAGATGATGCCCGCCTGGCAGAAGCGGCACCCTCTGGTGCAGCCTCTGGCTACCTCAACACCAAGCCGGTCATGGACGATTTTCGCGTTGGGGACAATGGGATGCATCAGATGGTCGATGGCATTGAGATCCTTGACAATTCTCCGTTTAATGGGCAGCTCGCCGCTACCCTTGATCCTGCGTATTTTCTCAATACGCCTGCCGTTATACTCCACCGCAAAATGGCTCGGAATATATATGCCGGCAATATTTTCAAGCAGTGCCAGCTTCTGCTCGCGGCTCTGTTTTTTTGCCTCTGCCAGGGTTTCGGCAATCTCCAGCATCGCCTCTTCGCCGTCTCCGAGCAGGATGGCATCAAAAAAATCGGCGACGGGTTCGGGGTTCATGGCGCAGGCACCGCCGCCGATAACAAGGGGATGGTGCTCTCTTCTCTGTTTTGCATAAAAGGGAATGGCGGCCAGGCGGAGAACTGTCAGAATATTGCTGTAGCAGAGTTCATAGGGCAGGGTAAAGCCAAGTACATCAAACTCGGCAAGAGGGTGGGCATTTTCCAGACTTGTCAGCGGTTGTCCTGTTTCTGTTAGCAGCTGTTCCACATCAACGCCGGGACAATAGCAGCGCTCAGCAATAAAATCGGGCCGGGCGTTAAGGATATGGTAGAGAATCTGCAGCCCCTGATGGGACATGCCAATCTCATAGAGATCCGGGAAGATAAGGGCAAAACGTATCCTGGCCGCATCCCACTCCTTGACCACCGCATTGAACTCTTCACCAAGGTAGCGGCCCGGCCGGTTGATTGATGCAAGTAAATCGGGTTGATTCATTGGCAACTTTGTTGTTTTCTCAGTTGTTATGCAGTTATCGGCAGGCATGGGTTCGCTTGCGGTATACGGAAATGGTATTGACTTTCTTATCAATTTTGTTGTAAGCAGGTTTATGGTAAATCCGGTGCGGAGACAGGGTTACGTCTCGAAATTCCGGTATCATCATTCGTTGTGGCTGGAAGAAAATTCCGGCGATTCAGGATTTTTACCTGCAAAGGATAAGCGATATGAATAAAATTTTCTGCTCTCTTCTTTTTCTCTGTTGCTGGCCTCTCTGCGTGACTGAGGCCAGTGCCGCCGACAACTATTATATAAGTCCCGTTGCCTTTGTTGTAAACAGCCCGGATCGGGAGACGCTCTCTTTTCCAATGGAAAAGGCGGCCGCGTACAAGCGTTTCACCCTGAACAATCCTGCCCGGCTGGTGATTGACTTCCCGCAAGGGATCTATCAGGGAAAGAAGATGAGAAAGATTGCAGAGAGTTCGTTTATAACCGCTATCCGTTCCGCCCGTCATCTGCAGCCGAGCCCGAAGACCCGTATTGTTATTGATCTGCGGCCGGGGAAGAGGGTGCAGCACCAGCTCTTTTTTGACAAGGGGAAAAAAGCGTTGCAGCTCATCCTTACCGGTGAAAATACCGGTCTGGCCGCGGTTGAGGAAGAGATTCAGGCTGCGGTTGAAGAAGAGAATATAGAGCTGGCGGAACAGGAAAAGGCTCTGGAGCCGCAGAAGCCTGCCCCGGAACAACTCCCTGTCATGGAGAAAGAGGAGGATATGGAGGAAGGAGTTACCGAGAATGTATCGGCAGTAATCCATGCCATCAGCTTTGAGGGGCCCAGGATAAGGAAGACGAGGGAGGAGAGAGTCCGTTTTCGTCTAAACGGTTTTCATCCTCCTAAAATAAGTACCAGAGAAGAGACCCTGCCAGAGGTAGTCTGTGATTTTGCCGGCGCTGAACTGGCAGAAAATATTGACCGGCAGCTGGAAACCGGCGGCAATCTGGTACAACGTATTACTGCAAAAGAGACGGAGGCCGGGGTACGGGTTATCCTTGAATTGACCAGAGGGAAAGATTTTGATCTCCAGCAGATCTTCTTTCGGGACGGGAATTTTTTTGTGGTGGTGGTGCGTGAATTTGTCGCGCAGAAGCGTGGCGAGTAGTTTTAATGGTCAACAGGTGTAATCCTGATGAGTTCAGACATCCATATCTTGCAGGAGTCAAATCCTATGGGCAATGCAGTTGCACAGCTGACAAAAATTCCGCGCTGGAAGCAGGTTGATGGGCCGGTTGTTACCATTATTCTTGATGGACTCGGTATCGGCGCCGGTGATGCCAGCGATGGAGTTCATATGGCTTATACGCCGGTGCTTGATGCGTTGCGGGAAAGTGAACTGTCCGGCCAGCTCAAGGCCCATGGTACGGCGGTTGGCCTGCCGGACGATAAGGATATGGGCAACTCGGAAGTGGGGCATAACGCTCTTGGCGCCGGCCGGATATTCTCTCAGGGCGCCAAACTGGTGGAGGATGCCTTTGCCTCAGGGGCGATCTTTGCCACTTCCGCCTGGCAGACTGCTGTGCGCCGGGCAAAAGAGGGAGGTGTGCTGCATTTTATCGGCCTTGTCTCTGACGGCAATGTGCATAGCCATATCGCTCATCTCTACGGCATGCTGGAGCGGGCGGCAGAGGAAGGGGTTGCCACGGTTCGTGTCCATGCGCTGCTTGACGGCCGGGATGTGGAACAGAAGTCGGCACTGCGCTATATTGTGCCACTGGAGGAGAAACTGCAGCAGCTTTCCGTCTCCGGGCGCAGCTACCGCGTTGCTTCCGGCGGCGGGCGGATGGTGGTTACCATGGATCGCTATGGCGCCAACTGGCCGGTGGTGGAGAAGGGATGGCATGCCCATGTGCTGGGAGAGGCGGCGGCCGGACGTCTCTTTACCTCCGCACAGGAGGCAGTGGAAGCAAGCTATGCCGCCGACAGTGCGCTTACCGACCAGTATATGGACAGTTTCGTTATTGTTGAGAATGGCACGCCTGTCGGTACCATTGACGATGGCGACAGTGTCATATTCTTTAACTTTCGCGGTGATCGGGCAATCGAGATCAGTGAGAGTTTTGAGCGCAAGGATTTTTCCCACTTTCCCCGCGAGCGCTGGCCGGATGTTTTCTATGTTGGTATGATGCAGTATGATGGCGACGCGAAGATTCCGGAACACTTTCTTATCCAGCCCCCTGAGATTGATGCCACTCTCGGCGAATATCTCTGCGCAAGCGGTATCCGCTCCTATGCCATCTCCGAGACGCAGAAGTTTGGTCATGTAACCTACTTCTGGAATGGCAACCGGCAGGGCTATATCGATAAGGAGCTGGAGAGATATGAAGAGGTTGCTTCTGATCGGGTAACCTTTGATCTGCGCCCCTGGATGAAGGCGGAAGAGATTACCGAAAAGGTAATTGCCGCGATAAGGAGCGGCAGTTATGACTTTATCCGCCTGAACTATGCCAATGCCGATATGGTGGGGCATACCGGGGTTGAGGCAGCGGTGCGCATTGCCGTGGAAACAGTGGATCTCTGTCTTGGCCGTGTATTGGCGGCAATCGAACGGGCCGGAGGGATCGCCATTATCACCGCCGATCATGGTAATGCCGACTGTATGTGGCAGGAGAAAGGGGGCAGGCGCCTGCCGGTGGTCTCCCATACGCTGAACCCTGTCCCTTTTATTATCAGGGATTATAGCGGCAGAAACCGGCTCTGCCTGCGCCAGCTTGAAGAACCGGGGCTTGCCAACGTGGCGGCAACAATCTGTAATCTGCTTGGTTTTCAGGCGCCGCCCGCCTATGAGCCTTCGCTGGTGGTGGTTGGGGAAGAGGCTGATTAACGCCGTGTTTTTGGTACCGCTCGCTATAGGCAACGACAACGATGACAGAGAAAATCAGCAGGTCGGAACAGAAACGCCGCTTTAAACAGATGGAGGCGGCTGCCGAAGAGTTATCGCGACTTTCCGCCAGCGATATGGCTCGCCTGCCGGTTACAGATACCGTCAAGGAGGAGATTGCCGCCTGTCACCCACTGAAAGGTGGCGCCAGAAAGCGGCAGGTGAAATATCTGGCAAAGGTGATGCGTGAAGAGGACGGGGTTGAAGAGGCGCTGGCCTATCTTGCCCGGCATAAAGGTTCCCGATTGAAGGAAAACAGGCTGCACCATGAGGCAGAACGGTTGCGTGACCTGCTGGTAAGTGAGGTGCTTGAATTTCAGCAGCAGGCAGAAAGGGAGCGTTCTCCGCTTGATATGGAGTGGCAGGGGCCGATGCTTGCGGATATGGTACAGCGGCTTGGTCTGGATGAGAGAGAGCTGCGCCGCTCTCTTTATCAGTATGCCAGAAACAGGGGACAAAACAACTATCGGGAGGTATTCCGCATCGTCAAGGCAGCCCTTGACAAAAAGGAGCGGCTAAAGCAGTCCGGGTAAGGCTTCCTGGCGTTTCTGGGTGATGGCCCTGAAAATCTTTTTTATCTTGAGAAGATTTTGCAGCTCTTCGCCGGTCATTCTTCGCAGCACCACATCCTGTTCCGCGATAATCGAGGCTGTGCGCAGTCTCTCCCTGGTGAAATATGCCGCTTCGCCGAACAGTTCTCCGGCATCAAGCCGGGTGATATGTCCCACTGCCGGATCTTCAACGCGTACGCTGCCTGTTACAATAAAATAGATACCGTCGGGCTGGTCGCCTTTGGCGAGGATGGTATCGCCGCTATTGAACCATAACAGCTCAAAATCTTTCTCCTTTTCCTGGATCTTCTCCATATCGTCATGGAGTTGAGGGTCCAGCGAGTGGATCATGCTCTGTGCCAGATTAAGGCTCCGTATATCCGGGGAGAAGGAGCGCTCAAGTCTGATCCGCATCCCTTTACTGATAAAGGAGTCACTGGGGCGGGGATTTTCGTCGATATATTGCAGCAGTTTTCTGGTGGCAATATCAGTGGTGCCGGTGAGGCTTGTAAAAAAGATGTCCGCTTCCACCAGCTTTTTTTTTGCGTTCTTGAAATCGGGCTTGATGTTTTGCTGTTTATCTCCATAAAACAGATCGACAGCCTCATTTTTTATCCGGATAAACTGCTGAAGCTGTTCTTCGCTGGTGGTTGCCGGACAGCCATGAATACCCGGTTTGTAAACGGTAAAGATCTCTACCACATGGCTGAAGTTGCGGGGGGTGACCTTACCGATCTTGACAATATTGTTCCGGTAGCTGTCCTGCAGCAAGGCAAGTTCTTTCCCCAGCAGAAAGGAGCACTGGAAATAGTTGCACAGATTTTCCAGACGGCGGGCGGCGGCAAAGGCGGGAGTGAAGCGCAGTATCTGGTTATCAAGAATCGCCTCCACCATCCTGCCGGAAAAAAGACCGATCCTTGTTGTCGGCAGCTCGCCGGCAGCCATCGCCTCGCTCAGTCTTATCGCGGTATCAACCACCTCTCTTGCCAGTTCTTTCTTGTCTTGCGGGGAGGTACAGCCGTAGATCGCCACCGTTCCATCACCGGCACTGGGCTCAAAAACACAGCGGCTCTCCTCGCTTTTTGCCCTGATAATCTCCCTCACCTTCAGATGATAGCCATACATATAGTTCCTGATCTCGGAAAGAGACATTTTCTCGGTGCGCCCGGAGTAGTTGACCATATCGGAAAGCAGAATAATAACCTCCCGCTCCTCATTTTCGCCCTGTAGAAATGGAGATGTACTGGTATCCATATAAAGACCGTCGCAGGAGATATCAGACAGAAAAAGGGAAACTGATCGGCGGATGGTGCCTGTAGCCAACAAGCTCAAAGTCATCCACGGTTACCCAGGTTTCCAGATCCCGTAATGAGGTGATTTTCGGATTGATAACAAGTCTGGGCAGAGGGTAGGGCTCCCTTTCCAGCTGCGTTTGCAACAGCTCAAGCTGATCCTCATAAATATGAACGTTGACGATCTTGTGGTAGGCCTTTACCGCGGTATTGCCGGTAATCTGTGCCATCACCAGCAACAGCCATGCCACCTGAACCTGATTAAATCCGTGGCCAAGGGGCAGATCATCTGAGCGTTGATAGCTGGTAAGGTAGAGATCCCTGCCGAGAAGAGTGAAGGTGTGGGTATGCATACAGGGATTAAGACAGGCCCGATCGCGTTCTCCGGGGTTCATAAAGGTCATTATTTCGCAGCGGTTGTCTTCGCCCTGGCGCAGATCGTCATAGATCTCCTGCAGCTGATCTATGCGCTCTCCTTCGGGATTGCGCCAGTCCCGTCCCTGGGCGCCGTAACAGCGGCCCATATCATCGACTCCCTTACGGTAAGGATTCTGCAGCCACGCCTTGTTTTGATTGGCGTTCGCGTTCCAGGTATTACAACCGAGAGCGCGAAAATCTGCCGCTGAGGTATAGCCGCGCAGATAGCCAAGCATCTCGGCGATGGCAGGCTTCCAGTGCAGTTTTTTGGTGGTGAGAACGGGCAGGGTACCGTCACTGACATCATATTCCAGATCGGCATTGACCATTGTCAGGCAGCGTTTGCCTGTGCGTTTGTTGGCGATCCATGTGCCCTGGTCAATAACCTGTTGACAGAGCCTGAGATACTGTTCCATAACGCGCTCCTTTTACACCTTCTGATAATAGATTGACCGCAGATGGTGTTTCGCAACAAAAAGGGAAGAGACACCTGTCAGCGATTCAGTGGCGCCGATAATCAGATAGCCATTATCACCGAGTTGGCTTGCCAGTTTCGTGAAAAGTT
>PDWI01006970.1_pt1 | contig 14584 bp, 12 predicted proteins | sample 1430891 | NCBI WGS metagenome assembly PDWI01 (sample SAMN01162508, study PRJNA174530) | Oral metagenome, whole genome shotgun sequencing project. | biome: Marine environment; feature: Marine mammal; material: Swab sample of the gingival sulcus; isolation source: swab sample of gingival sulcus... | reverse complement strand
ATACTTTACGAGGAACTAATGCTAATGATACTGTTGATGGTAGCCGTGGTAACGACTTTATTTATGCTAGTAAAGGTGATGATACCTTAATTGGTGGTAATGGCACAGATACTTTATCTTATTATTGGTCATATGCTCCTGTAAAAGTTGATTTAACGAGAACTTCTGCTCAAGATACAGGGGGACTCGGTACTGATACTATTTCAGGGTTTGAAAAGTTAATTGGTTCTTGGTACGATGATACTTTAAAAGCTAGTGATAATGGTGATTGCATCAATGGTAGTAAAGGCAATGATACTCTCGTTGGTGGTTCAGAAAGCGACACTCTCATTGGTGGTTTAGGTAACGATACCTTTGTATTTAACAACCAATTATCAAATAGTAACATTGATAAAATCACCGACTTTGTTTCGGCAAGTGATGTATTGCAATTAGATAATACCATCTTTACCGAATTAGATGAGGGTATATTAAATAGTTCAAACTTCATTGCAAATAGTAGCGGTAAAGCAATAGATACAAATAATCACGTTATTTATAATACAAATACAGGTGAATTAAGCTACGATTCTGATGGTAGTGGCTCTGCTCAAGCTCAAGTATTTGCCACCTTAACCAACAACGTCAATCTACAGTTTGATGATATTGTAGTTATTTAACTTGATTGATGCTGAAACAATAAAAACTCCGTTTTGCTAAAAATTATTTTGCAAATTCGGAGTATTTGAGTTTGGATATTTATTTTATACTACATGCTTTTTATAAATTCTACAATTCTTTGACACGCCTTACCATCTCCATACGGATTATGTAACGCACTCATATTTTTATATTTAGCATCATTTGTTAATAACTTTTGACACTCTTTAGTTATTTTCTCTTTATCTGTACCAACTAATATGACTGTTCCTGCATCAACAGCCTCTGGTCTTTCAGTGGTATCACGCATAACCAAAACAGGCTTACCTAAACTCGGGGCTTCTTCTTGTACACCACCACTATCAGTAACAATTAAATAAGATTGATTCATCAACCACACAAAAGCAGGATATGCCAAAGGCGAAATAAGATGAATATTATCTACTTCTGAAAGAATGTCATAAACTGGCTTTTGCACATTAGGATTTAAATGTACAGGATAAATAATTTGTACATCTTTGTTATTTACTGCAATTTCTTTTAACGCGTCACAAATATTAACAAATCCTTGTCCGTGATTTTCTCGGCGATGTCCTGTAACTAAAATCAGTTTCTTATTGACATTAACAATACTTTTTAACTTAGTGATTTCTTCATCATCAATTTTATCAACCTTTTCAATGCTTGACATCAAAGCATCAATCACAGTATTTCCTGTAACAAGTACAGATTGACTAGGAACAGCCTCATTTAATAAATTTTTCTGAGATTGCTCCGTTGGAGCAAAGTGGTAATCAGCAATTCGTCCTGTGACTTGACGATTTATCTCCTCAGGAAATGGCGAACGCTTATCAAAAGTCCTCAAGCCTGCCTCAACATGACACACCCTTGCTCCACTATAAAAGCCAGCAATAGATGTTGCCATTGTCGTTGTTGTATCTCCATGAACATAGACATAATCAGGTTGATACTCATCTAAAATCGGTTTTAACTCTGTAATAATATCCGCTGTAAGTGTATATAAATTTTGATTAGGCTTCATTAAGTCTAAATCATAATCAGGCGTAATATCAAAGAAGTCCAAAACTTGGTCAAGCATTTCCCTATGTTGTGCAGTTACGCACACCTTTGTTTCAAAATCTTTCTTATTCTTCTGAAACTCTTTAACCAAGGGAGCCATTTTTATCGCTTCGGGTCTTGTACCAAAGATTATTAAGTTTTTTTTCATACGCTCATCTATTTTTGACTAATAATGTCAAAAAACGCCTCCACATTATTTTCTCTTATATACCTATCTGATATTTGCTTAATATTTTCAGATGATATTTGAGAAACACTGTTAATATCATTAGACAACGACTTTATTACTTCAACCAAAGATTCGCAACTATCAGGTTCAATCACACTATTATGTGAAAAGTTGGATAAAAATTCCACAGCTTCACCAACTCCGCCATAAACCACATATTTTCCTGTTGCCAAATACTCATATAGTTTAGAAGGTACAGCAACACTATACTCCTTACTTAATTGAGCATACAAAACATCTGTTTGGCTATAAATATTAGGCACTTCATGCCACTGCACTTTGCCCATAAGCTCAACATTATTAAGATTCAGTGAACCAATAAGTTCACGAATACGCTCCATTTCAACACCATCGCCAACAATGCGAAACTTCACATTAGGCAAAAGTGATGCCGATTGAATCAGTATAGACAAGTTTTGTGCCAACCCAACATTGCCCATATAGGTTATCACAAGTGATTTTTTGCTATCATCATTTTTAGGTTGAACGTCTCGTAACTTTTCAAATTGCTCTTTTCTAATACCGTTGCTAACATGGATAATTTTTTCTTGCGGAATATCATATTTTTTAGTTAAAAAATCATACTCAGACGGATTCGTTACTAAAATTAAACTTGCTCGTTTTAATTGCTTTTTTGCAATAAAACGGAAAAATAATTTTGCTGATTTAGTAAACCGCTTGGCATCTGAAAGATACTCCCATGTTAAATCTCTCACATCTAAAATGAGCTTATTAGCAGGAATATTATTTGATACAAACAACAAAAACATAGAAGGAATGGTGATAACAACCCATTTTGCTTCAGCATATTTAGTTGTATTAATCACTTTTTTAGCTAATAGCCATTCTTTTTTGGCTCTCTTTACAAAAGAAGTATATTTAGTTTTAAAAGGTTTTACAAAACTATGAATAAACTGATTGTGGTTTACTAGTGAAAAATCAGGGTTATCCGTTGATATTAGTTCAACAAGATAGTTATTCTTGATGCCTACTTCTATAAAGGGTAACAAGCGATTAGACGTCACTTGTTCCTTTTCTACAGCAGAGCTAGTAATAAATATTATTTTTTGCATGGAAAACCTATTGAATTTAAACAACCCTTTCAATTGATAAACCAAATTTTTCACTAATATTGTAAATCTCTTCTCGTTCAAAAGTCCTAACACTTAGTTTATATTTGTTATTATCCTGTACAATACTACTTTCAGTGAACTCAATATTATTTGCATTTAGATAACTCTGCCACTGATTAAGTTCTGTTGCGTTTTTAAAATATTTATCAAATAACATTAATTGCTTATTTTTTATAACAAATGGCTTATCGAGCATAGAAGAAAGATAAAGTTCACAAAAATTCGTACCTGTAACCTCTGAAATAAAACGTTCGAACCCCCCTCCCATACGATTAGCAAACTCTAGTATTTTTATTTCTCCCAATGAATTTACTCTTAATTCACAATGGAATGAGCCATGTAAGATTTCACATACCCCAAATGCCTGTGATACTGTTTTTGTTATTTTTTCATTCAACTCATCAGAAATAATAGCATTAAATAAATACCAGTTCATATCAAAATTCGGAAAAAAACCATCATAGTTTTCTTCTACAACACATAAAACATGCACTTGTCCATTATGAATAATTCCTTCAACATCAAACTGCCTCCCTTGTACATATTCTTCTGCAATAAAAGAGGTTTTAAACTCTGTCTTCCTCATTTTTGTTTGACATTCTTGAAATGCTTTTTTGGCACTACTCGCATTTTCAACACAAACAATACCCTCTGAAGCAGTACCCACACTAGGCTTTAAGACAACAGGATAAAAATCAATTTTTTCTAAGTCATTTTCATTGTCAACTGAGACTAAATTAACTTTACTTACGTTATGCTTATTTAGTGTCTCTCGCATGATATGTTTATCCAGACTACATTGAACCGCTAAATCTGAGTTACCTTTACTACCTAGTAATCTATTTAACTTGTTTAACATTGGCACTAAAAAATCACCGCTCTGCAACAGAACTTGAGTAATTTTACGTTCATTACAAAATTTCAAAAGTTCCTCTGTTCTACAGTCTTGGTAATCAGGAATAAACTTTATTCCTTTTAACTTTTTAAATCTTGAATTTAAAACCAAATTATAAAAGTTATATCTTTTTGTTGAGACTAACCAAGCATTCATCTCTTCTGCTTGAATAGCATCAATTAACATAGCAGTATTCAAATAATCTGCTAAAATGACCGCATTGATTTTTTCACCATTAAGACTACTTTCTTTATTTGTAATAAAAAAATAGCATTTCAAAAAAATATATGCAATAAAATTACAAATCAATAAACCGAGCTTTATTATATAATTTTTCATTATCACTCCATTATATGTACAGTATAGATTTACATATTAATTAAATTTACCTTTTAAAATTACAATCAGAAACAAATAGGACATAAGCATATATATGATTACAGTAGGACCTAACAAGTTCCAAATACCACCTGAATTTAACCAAACTAATACAACTGAATAGAAATATATTAAATACATTAATCCTCGAACAGGGTTAACAGATATATTTTTTATAAATTTCATTACCACATAACGAATAAAAAATGCAGAGAATATGGCATAAATAAAATACCATTTCATGCCAAAAATATAAATTGCTTCACCATAGCTTGTTACAGTTAAATTGACTGTTCCTGCCAAGGCTCCTTCTGTATCAGCATAAACTAAATAAGTAATATATCTTGATAAATTAGTTTTTACAGCTAACATATCAGAAAAATCAACACCCAACACAACAGGGGCTAACTTATTACCTAGCGAACCTAAAGCCAAAAGTATAGAGTCGTCAAAAGGTGCTCCATTAGGAAATTCTTGTCCAACCCCTACAGTACCCGCACTCATTAGAATCGACATACGATAAAGTATAAATTGATATGCAGAAGCAAAATCTGCATCTCGAACTAAGGTAGTAGCAAATACTAACAATACAAAAGATATTCCAGCTAGTAAAATTAATTTCAGATTAGCTTTTTTATCTAAAAAAAACAAAGTAATCAATGGAAATAAATTAACTACAACCCTAGACTTATATCCTGTAAAAATAGCACTTAATAAAATTAATAAAAAGACCAAATAAAATTGCCACATCTTTTTACGATTAAAATTTTTACTATTAATACTAAGATATGCTATAGCTAATAATAAGGGAGATAAGTAGGTGGTTACCCAAGCATAAATAGGTCCTAAAAAGCCAAGACTAACACGAATATCTCCTCTATAAGCTCCTTTAAATAAAAAATCATATCCAGCAACATAAAAGACAAACGCAATCACTAATACACTGACACACAGACAACGAAAAAGCAATTTATTGGGTTTAACAATATCAACACAGTGGACAGATGAATATTTGAATAAAGGTAGCAAAAAACAGAATATTAATGTTACAAAAACAATATTATTCCAAAATAACGACCAAGAAGCCGTAACAAAATAATTATCGTTATAAAAATCTAACAAAACCCATTGCCCTATGATTGGCAATACAAGATATAAAAATATTAGTCCTAAGATGATTTTCATAATAAATTCTGCCAAACATTCATGCTGTTCACGACATCTTTACTTATATCGATTTGTTGTTTTTCATTAAGTTTTATTACAAGATTGTCTGTATTTGAAAAGTAATCTACATTATCATAATAATCCCTACCACTCTCAACAATGCTTTTGACTCCAAAATACTCTGCTTCTAAAACAACAGAAGAGTATCTCGTTATATGACCAAAAGAATTTTCCAATAAATAAGCTAGAGGAATCGTTGATGCTATATCAACTTCACAATTATCAAAATCAAAAAGGTTATTCAAATAATCTTTTTGATTCATCATTCCAGGATGTAGACGTAAACACCACAAGTATTTTTTGCCCATTTTTGATTGGGAAGATTTTATTAACTGCTGAAAAAACGTATCATTATCTTTTGATGGCTGTAAAGAAACAAGTATGATTGGTTTATTATCTTTATTGATATTATTTAACTTTTTAATCCAGCTAGTTCTTAATGGTTTATTCGCTAACAAGTAGTGATTCCAAATAATTCCCCCTGTAACACCTGTATGATTATTTTTACCCCAACTATCAATATTTTCTTTATCTTTATAGTTCCAATTCCAGAATTGCTTAGGCAACATAGACCACCCTTGATGAGGAATATTGTAGAAATTTGAATACGCAATATGACTTTGACCTTGCACACCATGTTGCAAGTCTATTGTATTAATTCCTCTTTGATTAGCCGCACAGATTAATGCCAAACAAGGTAGAGAATAATAGCACACAACAACAACTTGTTTAGGTTTAACAATAGCAAGTCTCTTATCAAACCATGTCTTTAAGAAAAAAAATCTTAATAATCTTGTTGCAATATGATTTGTCGTCACTGAAGTTTGATAACCATGCTTAGATAAAAACTCTCTGATAGTTTCCCAAGTATCTTGCCATTCATATGTTTGCGGATTAAGTTTATTCAATAGTGTTGCTTTAATATACTGTAGGTATATTTCTTTTTGTATATAAACTGTTTTTTCTGCTCTCGGATATCTAAACTCTCCATTAAATACCATTTCATCAATATGACATGGATACTTAGACCATTCAACTAATGGAGAAATAAAAGAATCAACATACCCTTTAGAATCAATAAAAACTCGACTATTTGACATAGTCAAAAAATAAACATCAGCATTTTTAAGAGATTTATGCTGTCTATAATCAACAAAGCGAGAAAAAATCATTTTACACAAAAGTAATAATTTTTGTTTTTTACTTATTTCGGCTTCAGTAGTCAATCCACCATTTCTACTACTATGCTCAGTATATAGCATAAATCTTATTATTGGCCAAAACGCTATTTCTTGATATTCGAATTTTTGAATATCAATATTTTTTTCAATCTCTTGTAGCAATTTAACAAAGTCATTTGAGTTCATAACATCTTTCCATATTTATAATTCTATTTTATTGCTTTGTGTTGAATAACAAATAAGTATAGTATTGGTAAAATAAATAACTGTGAAAATATACTTGCATAAGGCAAAAATTTGACACCCATACTCATTAATAATAGTAAAAGAATTACATAAAACACTGTAGAAATAACAGATGCAGTAGATATTTTCATATTTAAGCCGACATAAAACAAATAATTTACCAAAATAAAATAAGGAATATTAATCGCCATACTTAACAAAAAAAGTATTGTAAAATATTTTGAGCCATTAAATCCATTACCTAAAAACAAAATATATAAGTTTTCAGGCATTAACCAAGCAATTAAAGCAGGTATAGGTACAAACAAAAAAGACAAATAAAAATATTTAAATATTTTTTCTTTGGTTAAAACCTTCTTTTTTACTGCCTCATAGTAATAGGGCAGGGTTGCCTTATTCATTGCCATTATTATAACAGATAAAACACTTGCAACTTGAAATCCTGCTGAATATATTCCTAATTCAGATTCAGTAAAACTATTATAAATTAAAACCCTATCAAACTGCCCTCTAACCACACCACTTAATCCATGTAAAAATAGAGGTAAGCCAAAAAAGAATATATATTTTATACCTAACATATACTGACGCTTGCTATAGCGAAAAGGCTTTTTAACATTACGGATATAAACATAATAAGATACAATAAAAGCAATTGCTCCAGAAAACAGCATTGCCAACAATCTTTTTTCTACCAAATTGTTAGAAAAAAATTCTAATAATACAATGGTTAAAAATACATTAACAGTACTATAAAATAGTTGCAAACTTACATATGAAATAGACTTTTTTTGACATTGCCGTAAACTCAGCTGTACATCAATTAATGATTGAAACATAGCTATCAATGTGATATAAATCAACATTTCTGCTTTTAATAAAGCAAAAATAACAATCAGCAATAATGAAGTCGCCCCATTAATCAAGTAACCAGCGGTTACTATCATATTAATGGCTTTTTTACCATAAAAATAATAATATCTAGCAACCGCTCCATGTTGCGATAATCCTAAAAAAATCAATAAAAAAGCAATCAACGCTTGATAATAAGATAATTCACCAAAACCATCAGCACTGAGTTTTCGAGTTAAATAGGGTAGTAATAAAAAAGGCATTGCCTTAGTTAATATTTCGCCGAGAACATAAATACTACCATCTTTAAGTATTTTCACGCTTTACTCCGTAAAATACTTTCAGCGGTATAAAAATCTATCTGATTATCAATATCTATAGAAATCTCTCTATCCATTACATAAGCAAAAATCTTTTCAGACAAAAAGAAAGTCTTTTCAGATAATAAACTATTGGTACGGCAAATATAAATTGCACCATTTAGACGATAATATGTTGGCAAATCTTGACTGCGTTGAAATACTTCATCACTTAAAAACCCCTCCATACTACCATCATCATGCAATGTATTTGACCATAAAGGAGAATGTTCCATTTCACAAACGGATACGACAGCATCTGCTTTTTTTTGTTCGAGTAATGCAATTGCTTCATCAATATGTTTAGCAGTTCGTAAAGGAGATGTTGGTTGTAATAATACAATATATTCATATTTTTCTGATATTAAATCAATCGAATGTTTAACAGCATCAAAGGTAGTTGCTGTATCAGTCGCCAATTCATTGGGACGGTTCACCGTCAAAATCTTGTATTCTTCTGCAATTGCCAATATTTCTTCATCATCACTACTAACACATACCGTATCAATATATTGACTTTGTAAAGCACTTTCTATCGTCCACGCAATAAGAGGTTTGCCTTGTAAAGGCAATACATTTTTTCGTGGCAATCTTTTTGAACCACCTCTTGCAGGAATAATAGCCAAATATCTTACTTTATCATCGTTTATCATAATTTATCTTTTAATTTTACTCTAACCAATTTCATAATAGTTTTTTCGCTTTCTAAACCTGAATAACCCAAATAAAGGAAATCATCCTCTTTATACATGGCTACATAATTAAAATAGCCATTATCTGTTTTATCAATTTCAACCTCATACTCAATTGTCTGTAAATCATCATCAGAAACAGCCAACCATAAATTATTGCGTTTTTGCTCAACTCGCCAAAACTCATCTGTATTTAAGTTTCTCTTTTCATTTATTGCTTTACTATAAACAATATAATGTTTATCACCATATTTTTTAATACTAGAAGGAGAAAAAGGTACAATATTAAGAGAACCTTGATACCAATCAGACCAACTTAAACCATCATCACACGATTTAGACATTTTAATTTTAGGTAAATCATTTCTTACCCAAACGAGTAAACAATCATCATTTAACTTAGTAACCCCAGGTTCCTGTAAAATACTAGATGTATCTATTGGTAATTCTATGATTTTCCCATAACTCAAATTACTCAACTTTGCTTTATATAATTCAATCTTTCCAGCATAGCTAAATATATTATCTATATAAGGAATATGCCTTGAAATCGGAACATATAACTCATTACCATCAAGCATGATTCTGTCATTATTAACAACATTGTAACCATAATAAGTATAAAAATATTTTGGAGAAGATAATGTTTTTAGTTCATCACTTGAAATGATATAAGTAAGCCTTATCTCTTTATTTTTATGTATTTTTTCTGCATATGAAATTAAAATTGTGTCTTTGTCAATTCGTTTTGCCGACACAGACATTATATTTAATACCTTTTCAGGTTTTTCAATTAAAACTTTAGGCTTGCTCCAAATTGTATTTTCCTTATTTTCAGAAGTAATAATACAGATACTAGCAGTAGCATCATCTGCTACCCCCCCCTGAAATTCTCTTTCAAAACAAGTATATATATAAGCCAGTTTATTCTTTTTTAGCTTTAAAAATGCACCTTCAGAGTTTCGACCACCAACTAATTCAAATAAAACTTCTTGCCCTGATTTCGTTGTAGTATATTTATTCTTTAAGGGCTGATTATCACAAGCACTCACAAATAGTAATAATATTACACTCAAGAATAGCCTAAACATGATAATAATTACCCCAAATAACTTACAAAATCTTGGGCTTGTTTATAATCAACAGGTTTACCAATGTCAATCCAATAACCAATAATTGGGCAGTAAACCAATTTACCACCAGATTTAACCAAATTTTCCATTAAATCAGTAATATCAAAGAAAGTATCTTTAGGAATCTCATCAATTAATTCCCTATTTAAGATATAAATACCTGCATTCGCATGATAGACCTTACTCGGTTTTTCTTTAAAGTCTATTACTTGATTACCATTAGTTTCAAAAATCGCATAAGGAACATCAACTCTATACTCAGTTGAGGCAACTACCATATCGGCATTTGAATTTAGTAAAGTTTGATACATTGATTCAAAGTTTACATTGGTTAATAAATCACTATTCATTAGTAAAACTTGTTCTGATTCAAAATTTTCTACCAACGACAAAGCACCAGCCGTTCCCAATGGCTTATCTTCCCAAATGTATTCGATTTCAATACCTTTATCAGAGCCATCACCAAAATATTCTACAATTTGTTCACCTAGATATTTTACCGATATGTAGATTTTTTTAATACCAAACTCAATCAATCGATTAATATTTCTTTCAATAATAGGCATACCACCTAACTCTAACATTGGCTTTGGTACAGTATCGGTCAACGGACTTAAACGCTTGCCACGACCTCCTGCCATAATCATACATTCTAATGGTAATTGTGCTTGTTGCTTATCTAAATCAATTACATCAATTAATTTTTTATTTTTATCAAGTAACGGTAATATTTTAATATCTTTTTTCTTATAATCAGAAAAATTAATATAACCTTGATTATTGTATGCAAACAAAAAAGAAGCATTACAAATATCGCCAACAGGAAAATTTAAGTCTTGTTTTTTTATCAATGCACGACGAATATCACCGTCAGTCAGTGAACCGATAACTTGATTATCATCATTAATTACAAATAAGATTAAACGACTGATATTTCTAAGTTGTCCAAGTTGTTCAATTGCTTGTAGTATATTTTTGTTATAAGGTATCAGTACATTTTCAATTTTCATAATTATCACTTATCTATATATTTAACTAATTGAAACGCTTCTGCATATTCAACGCCAACACTTGCTCCCCTAAAAGTAGCCAAGGCTTTTATGTTTCTCAAACTACGAGGAAATGGATGTTCACCTAGTTCTGATTCATAAACTTTCATTATTTCTAATTTTTCATCTAGATAATCAGAAATATCTACATAGTAATTGGGCATGAAAATTTTTTCAACTAATGCTGGGGAAAATTCAGTTTCTGATATACACTCATACATCAACACTTGTTTGATAAATGGATAGCGAAATGATTTAGTACACGCCATAACTGCATCACAAGTAACACGATGGTCGGAATGAGCATCAGAACGATTCAAACAGTATATAATTTCAGGTTTGACTTCATTAAAAACAGTTGATATTTTAGGCACAAGTTCAATTAAAGTTTCGGTAGATAATTGCATAGTAGGATAATCTAAATTAAAAACTTTTTTTATTCCAAATAACTCTGTTACTTGTTCAATTTCTTTTTGTCTTGATAAGACCCTATCATTTGAAAAACCTTGTTCTTCAGAAATACCTGTTGTAATCAACCAATAGATATTATCTCCATTAGCTTTGTGTTTTAATAAAGTACCACCAACACCTAATGTTTCATCATCTGGGTGTGCGGATACTACAATTATATTTTTCATATTAAATTAACCTCCAAAGGATCTTCTAGTTTAGCAAGCATTTTTGAAAAATCAGTTTTCATTAAGAAATCAAATGCTATTTGAGTACTATTACCTGAACCATATGGATTATCTAATGTTTTTATATGATTTTGAAAATATTCAGTTTGAACTTTTTCTAAAGCATTCTCAATTGACTGTCTATCTGTATCGCAAAAAATAACATTAGAACTTGCATATCTTCCTCTTTGTCTCATACCAACATTAATAGCTGGTATTTTTAGAGAAGTTGATTCACATATTCCCGAAGAAGAATTTCCAATAATTAACTTTGAATGTTTATATATAGACAAAAATAACTCTCTCTCTAAATTTTTATAAAAAAATAGATTTTTATGATTTTTATATTTATCCATGACTTGAATTAATTTTTGATTACCATGATCTATATTAGGATAGCTAACAAAAGTATTAATTCCTTTAGCAATCAAGGAATTAAGTATATTTTCAAAGTATTCATCAACTTTATCTAATTCAGAGGTAATTGGATGAAAAATTAGCAAAGCATAATTATCAAGAGAAAAATTAACATTCATTTTTTCTTTAAGCATTTCTTTAGACATTGGAATGAAATTTATAAACTTATCTAATGACAAATTTCCAGTTACACAAATTCGATGCTCTTCTTCACCCATTCTAACTAAACGCTGTTTATGTTCATACAAAGTAACACAGTGAGCTGTAGCTAATTTTGATGTTGCATGCCTTATTGGGTTATCAATATAGCCATCTTTTACATGGTCACCTGCAAAAAAATGTAGTGTTGGAATATTAAGATAGCCTCCTATCATCGCATACACTAAGACGTCTTCTCTATCACCTGCAAAAATAATTATATCAGGGTTATATTCATTAATAACCTCGATAGAATTTTGTAATAAAATTCCAGAACTCTTTACTCTAGAAACGGAAGAATCAGAATTTAAAAGAGTTTCAATTTTTATAAGAATATCAAAACCATCTTTTTCAATTTGTTTTATGGAATCTCCATAATTAGATGATAAATGAGTGCCACTTACTAATATTTTAAAATCTACATCTTCACTATCATTCAACAAGAAATATAGAGCACTCATTAAATCATAATCAGAACGAATAGATGAACAACCTAATATTTTTTTCATAATTTAAAAAACATCCGATAATATAAGTGAAGTATTGAAGTTAATTTCATTAAATTCACTATTAAATATTCTATAACCAAAGTTATAATCAAAATTTTCATCTACTTGATTTATTATTTTATCCTTTTCTAAAAAGATGTTATAAAAAATACCATCTTCTAAGGAAGAAAAATCTCCCTGATGATACACAATATCAAATGAATTATTATGATTTTTTAAAATAATATCCTCAGATACATTATAAATCATCTTCGGTTTGCTTAATCGCCAAGAGACGTCATTATCATTACTAAAATTAAAGCCAAAACCTAATTTAGAAAATGGAATAGAAAGGTTCAATAAATCTTGCTTTGTAAGACCATTACATATTACATAATCTTTCCTTACGTGCCAGTCTAGCTTTTTTTCAAATCCATGTGTTGAATTTTTATTTGGGAAACCAAAAACTAAATCAAAATTTCTTTCTTTACATACATCATAAACTTCTTGAGCTTGGCTTGTAAAAAACCCCCTACCTCTAAAATTAGGATGTACCATAGTTGTCATTGATAATACAGCTTTACAAATTTGTTCTTCAGATTTCAAAAAGTATGGAATTACAGCATAATGTCCTACTAATAAGCTATCTTCATAGTATAAAGAAACTATAGGGTCGCCAAAAACATTATCAATATAAGCCCACTGCCAAACATCTTCATTTAATGTAGAGCCAAAAGACAATTCAAAAAGTTCTAAGATATTAGACTTGTGTTTGAGTAACTCTTCCTTATTACAAATAACTAATTTTTCCATATCACTTATCCCATGTTAAATCAAAGAATTCTAAAAACATTCTTGTTAAATCAAGACAACAAACTTATTTTTACACAAATACTTGTTACTACACATCTTTTTCATATCATATCATCCACTTGATACATTGGTGAAATTCCTGTAGCAGGACGTTTTACCGTCAAATTATTTACTGAGAAAATATCTCCTTTTTTTATTTCACAACTTGCAACAATACTTTTTCTTGCAATAGGTTTGTTTTTTAATTCTGATGGCGAAGGCTCTTTTATGCCACTACCTGTAATCGCCTTTTCAATATTGCGAATGCCACTTACCATTGCTTTTAATTCATTTGGTTCAAGTGACGCCTTATGGTCAGGACCTGGTAAATTTCTATCCAAATCTATGACCGTCGCCCCTAATGCTACTGCGGCTATCGGTACTTCAACACCAAGCGTATGGTCTGAATACCCCACCTTTACACCCAACTCATTTTGGATATATAGCATTGCTTTGAGATTAACATCCTTCATCGGTGTTGGATATTCAGTATTACAATGTAAAATGGTTAGATTTTCTTTTTTTAAACCATTATCAAGCAACACTTTTACTGCTGATTGGATTTCTTCCATATCCGCCATTCCAGTGCTTAAAATCACCTCATCAAATAGCTGGGCAATTTTTTGTAAATAAGGTAAATTAGTGATTTCTCCTGATGGAATTTTGGCTAGTTTCAATCCTAGTTTATGCAAAAATTCTAAACTTTCTAAATCAAATCCTGTTGAGAAAAACTGAATGTTTTTTTCTTTGCAATAATCAATTAATTTAAAATGCTGTTCTGTCGATAACTCTAATTTTTTTAGCATTTCAAATTGGCTATCATCATCGCCAGTATTTTGATTTTGATATTCTGCTCTAT
>PDWI01006531.1_pt1 | contig 14584 bp, 13 predicted proteins | sample 1430891 | NCBI WGS metagenome assembly PDWI01 (sample SAMN01162508, study PRJNA174530) | Oral metagenome, whole genome shotgun sequencing project. | biome: Marine environment; feature: Marine mammal; material: Swab sample of the gingival sulcus; isolation source: swab sample of gingival sulcus... | reverse complement strand
GCAGAATGACGGTATTAAATAGATAACATTTTCTAAGGCTTAGGTTATGTTTGTAATTTTAGCGGCAATTGTACCGACAATTTTATTGTTAATACTCGGGAATATCTTACGTCGTCGAGAATTTTTACCGGCGGAATTTTGGCCTGCTAGCGATAAACTGACCTATTTTATTTTATTCCCATCACTGTTAATTACCAAGGTTTCCCAAGTTGATTTGTCAAAAGTGGATTTTGTACAGATTGTGACTTTTCTACTGTTGTACTTCTTTATTCTTTCTTTCGTTGTGTGGGGAATTTATCGGTTAACCCATTCTGAACCTAAACAGTTTAGCTCAATTTATCAGGGTGTTTTACGATTTAACAGTTATATTTATTTTGCCATTATTGAGGCAATTTGGGGGCAGGGGGCATTGGCAATGTCTGCATTAATTGCAGGCTTTATTATTCCCATGGTCAATATTTGTTGTGTGGCCTCTTTCTCCATTGCTAGTGGTAAATTTTCTTTATGGGCAACCCTAAAAAGTATTGTTCAAAATCCATTGATTATTGGTGCGGTATTAGGCTTCTTAGTCAATATTTTTCCTATTTTGATGCCGACGGTTTTATTTGATAGTATGGCAATTTTGTCCAAGGCGGCATTGCCATTGGCTTTGCTATCGGTTGGTGCGGCAATACGCATTAAAATGCTTTTTATTGATGGTGCTGGTTTTTCTAAGTTTGCACTTTGGTTGACAACAGTTGCCCGTTTATTTGTTGTGCCTGCTTTTGCTTGGGGAATTGCTTATTTATTGGGTATTAGTGAAGATATTCGGGTTATTTTGGTCATCTTTGCTGCTGTGCCGACAGCGACTTCTTCCTACATTCTATCAAAGCAATTAAAAGGTGATGCAGATATGATGGCGGCAATTATTAGTCTGCAGACTGTGTCATCGATATTGACGTTGATTATTTGGTTAACGATATTATTTTAAGAGTTTGTTCTAATTATCGGCATTTACAGTCACGCTACTATATTTGGAAAGTAAAAAACCGAGTATAAACTCGGTTTTTTACTGATTGAGATAATCTTAAGAAATTTAAGATTTATTAGCTCGTGATTCTCGCTTGCGTTCGTTTTCCGTGAGTAGTTTTTTGCGGATACGAATACTTTCTGGTGTGACTTCGACTAATTCATCATCTTGGATAAACTCTAGAGCTTGTTCCAAAGTCATTTTAATCGGCGGTGTTAAGATGATACTTTCATCTGTACCTGAAGCACGTACGTTAGTGAGTTGTTTGCCTTTTAACGGGTTGACAACTAAATCATTATCACGATTGTGAATACCGACAATTTGCCCCTCATAGACTTCATCTCCATGGCTGATCATCATACGTCCACGTTCTTGTAAATTAAAGATGGAGAATGCCAAACATTTTCCTTGTGCCATAGAAATTAATACACCATTATTACGACTACGCATGCCATCGGCTTTGCGAGGCCCATAATGGTCGAATACTTGGTTTTTAATTCCTGTACCTGAAGTCGTCGTCAGAAATTCAGTTTGATAACCAATTAAACCACGTGTTGGGATAATGTATTCTAGGCGAACACGCCCACGTCCATCGGGATGCATGTGTTGTAAATCACCTTTACGATTACCCATTTGTTCCATAACAGAACCTTGGTGTGTTTCCTCAACGTCTAAGGTGACAAATTCATAAGGTTCTTGCATTTCACCATCAACTTCACGCATGATAACTTCAGGGCGACCAACGGCTAATTCATAACCCTCACGACGCATGGTTTCAATGAGTACGGATAAGTGTAATTCACCACGACCGGAAACACGGAATTTATCGGGATCAGGTGTATCTTCCACGCGTAAAGCGACATTGTGTAGTAATTCTCTATCCAAACGCTCGCGGATTTGACGAGAAGTGACAAATTTACCTTCTTTACCGGAAAATGGTGAAGTATTAACTTGAAACATCATACTCATTGTTGGCTCATCAACGGTAATCACTGGCATGGCTTCAACATTTTGTGGGTCACAAATCGTATCAGAAATGTTTAAGTCATCAATCCCTGTAATGGCGACAATATCACCGGCTTGGGCAGAATCTGTTTCAACTTTATCTAAGCCCAAGAAAGTATAAATTTGTAAAATGCGACTATTGCGGGTTTTTCCATCGGAATCAATCAAGGTAATTGGTGTATTATTGGTAATAGAGCCACGATTAATACGACCAATACCAATAACACCTTTGAAATTATCGTAGCCCAATGAGCTAACACGCATTTGGAATCCGCCTTCTGTATCGGCTTCCGGCGGAGGGACTTGATTAATAATGGCATCAAAAATAGGTGTCATGTCACCGCTGGTTACCGTATCTTCTAAACTGGCGTAACCATTCATTGCCGAGGCATAAATAATGGGGAAATCTAGCTGTTCATCTGTTGCCCCAAGCTTATCAAATAAATCAAATATTTCATCAATAACCCAATCTGGTCTGGCACCATCTCGGTCAATTTTATTGACAACAACAATAGGTTTTAAACCTAAGTTAAAAGCTTTTTGTGTGACAAATCGAGTTTGGGGCATGGGGCCATCAACGGCATCAACCAATAATAAGACGGAGTCGACCATGGATAGTACACGTTCTACTTCTCCACCAAAATCGGCGTGTCCCGGTGTATCCACAATGTTAATGTGGTAGCCTTTATAAAGAATAGCGGTATTTTTGGCAGTGATAGTAATGCCACGTTCTTTTTCCAAATCACCGCTATCCATAGCTCGCTCGTCAAGTTTAGCTCGAACGTCCAAAGAGCCAGATTGTTTAAATAGTTGGTCAACCAGTGTTGTCTTGCCATGGTCGACGTGGGCGATGATGGCGATGTTTCTTAAATTGTCACGCATAATGTTTGTTGTCTATATAATGTAAAAAGAAGAGCATTATACACGTTCTATTTGATAATACGATAAAAAAAGCCATTATCGCTGTGCTGTAATGTAGTCACAAAAAATTAATAGAATTAGCTATTGTGATTACGTCAAAAGGTAAAATGATGCTTACTGATAGTTTCCAGTAAACGCAAGGGGCTTGTGATTAATTTTTGTCCGTAAAGTGTACCGTCATTCTGACTAAATATGGGAATGCCGAAGTCTTTAAGCATATTAAAGGATTGTTCGATATCAATGCTGGGGTTTTCTTTTAATATCATGACAATATTGCTATCAATAAAAACCGCCGTGGAAATATCATATGAACTACTTACCAAAGCAATATCTAACCACTCCTTAATATGTAGCGTGCTGTTGGGCCGTGTAATACTGATGAGATGTGTGTAAGTCATGATTAAAAAGTACGTATATGTGTTGCAGTTTGGCTTTCAGCAACGAACTGCCCCACGCCCCTAAAAATAAATTCTTCACGGGCGACAGCGCTTAATATTAGTTGGCGTTTTTGAAATCCCGCACTGCAAAGATATAAAGGGATTTGGTGCGTCTCAGCCAAGGACAATAACGCTTTTGCTGTGTCAGGATAGGAATTTTTCTCACCGATTTCAACCCCGTCACTATAGAAAAAAATTTGTGTAATATGATTTCCGTCATTGATATCTTTTTGCAACTGCCGGCCGGCGGCTTTTAACTGTGGGCTATCTGGTGGTGAAACAATTAAATAAGTAATGGACATGCCAATTGTGAAAATGATTAATAAATTCGATTCATTCTAGCAAATATACCAATGATAGTCGAAAGGCAATGAAAATAGTGTGACAGAATGACGGTACGAAATATTTGATAGTAAGGGTACCGTCATTCTGGTATTGGGAAATTTAGTGAATCTTTATTCTCCATCTCCCACTAAACCACCAACAGCGTACTTTTTCTTACGTTTATCAATGATGACCGGTACGATAAGAAATAAAACGGCAACAATCAATAAAACGAGTGTCATAGGGCGTTCCCAAATAAAATTTATACCGTGGTATTTTTTCAAGGCTCTACCCAAATTATTTTCTAACATACCGCCTAAAATGAAGCCAATAATAAGTGGCGGTAGTGGATAATCAACAAAACGAAATACCGTAGCAGCAATGCCCAACGCAATCATCATATATAATTCCGTCGCGTTATTTTGTCCGATATAAGCACCAATCAGTGAGAAAAACAAAATAAAGGGGATAAGGTAATTTCTTGGTACTGCCAATAATTTAGCAATATAGGGAATTAAAGGCAAATTAAGCACCAATAATACTAAGTTACCAATATACATAGAGATAATAATAGACCAAAAAACATCGGGGTTGTCAGCCATTAACTGTGGGCCCGGTGTAACGTTTAGCGCAACTAAGGCACCAAGTAAGACCGCTGTGGTACCAGAGCCAGGAATACCTAAAGTCAGCATGGGGACAAATGAACCTGTACAAGCTGCATTATTTGCCGTTTCCGGTGCGGCCAGGCCTCGAATAGAACCTTTACCAAATACTTTGCGTTCTTTTTCCGGAGCGATATTTCTTTCTACGGCGTAACCTAAGAATGAGGCGATGGTTGCGCCCGCACCCGGCATAACGCCAATAAAAAAGCCCATAATCGATTGTCTACCAATGACAGGTGCAATCGTCTTCGCCTCTTGACCTGAAATGCGAAGATCTTTAATTTCTCGCTGAGTTTCACTCGTTTTTGAACGTGTCTTGTTGAGAATAAGCATAAAGGCCTCGGGAATGGCAAATAATCCCATAATTAACGTCACAAAATAAATCCCCGACTGTAGGTCTTGAATACCCAGTGTAAAACGAGGAGCTTGGAATAACGCCGATTCGCCCACAGTTGCTAACGCTACGCCAAGTACAGTCATTAGTAAGGCTTTGAGTACTTGTCCTTTGCCCGTGAACGCAGCAATAGCGGTTAAACCACAAATCATTAGCCCAAAGTATTCTGATGATTCAAAAGCAATGGCAAAAGAGGATAGCCAGGGCGCAAAAATCATCAGCAAAATAGCACCGACGGTACCACCTGCAAATGATGAAATAGCTGCAATGGTGAGGGCTTTTCCCGCTTGCCCTTTTTGTGTCATGGGGTAGCCATCAAACGAACTGGCGACAGTTCCAGCCACCCCTGGGGCATTGATAAGAATTGATGAAGTTGAGCCACCAAAAATAGCACCGTAGTAAACGCCTGCTAATAAAATGAGAGCAGCTGACGGGTCGCCCAGCTTGATAGCAATGGGAATCATGATGGCAATAATTGACATGGGACCTAGACCGGGTAGCATGCCAATAAATGTGCCAATTAAACAACCCAAAACGACCATAATAATGTTTTTGACTGAAAAGGCTGTCGCGATGCCTGCTAAAATACCTTCTAACATGATTTTCTCCTACAAGACAATAAAGGCAGGGACAGGATACAGATAAATGCCTAACACATTATCAACAATAAACCAGATTATCATGGCACCTAAAAAGGCGATAACAAATAACTTTAGATACTTTCTTTCGCCTAAGATAATAGCACCTGCCATGATGAAAGCTGTCGTTGCAACGACAAAGCCTGCTGGTTTCAGTAGTGTTGCATAAATGAACATTGCTAAAATCATTAGTGTATAGCTTTTGTAGTCATAATTTTTCCAACCTTGATTATCTTTATTTTCTCTCCCACTAGCGGTGAATAAAACGAGAAGAGAAAGTATTAATCCCAAGATACCGATGGCCTTTGGCATAGTATCAGGTTTAAACGACATACGTCTTTCAAAAGGTAGTAGCTGAAAATGATAACTTAGGTAAATATAAACAACAAAAAAAGTCACCATGAATAGGGCAACAAGCCGATCAAGATTTTTTAGATTAAGCATAATTTTTCTTTTAACAAAAGGTTAATTAACAGTTAATTAGATAAGTACAATCCCCTGTGATTTCAGGATTTGTGTACCGTCATTCTAAGCAAAAAATAATGGCAATCTCTTACCACGCTGTCGCTTATGCAGTAAAAAATTGCCAGAAGATCTTTTCTAATGTTGGCTGACAGTGATAGCAACTTAATTTAAAGTATCACCACCATCAGAAAATTTCATAGATTATAAGAAACCTAATTCTTTCATTAAAATGCCGATTTCTTTTTCTTGTTCAGTCAAGAATTCCGTGAATTTTTCACCTGGATTAAAAATATTGACCCAGCCGTTACGTGCACGCACAGCCTCCCATTCGGGTGTTTCGTACATTTTTTTTAGAACATCAATATATTTTTGTTGTTTTTCAGCTGACAGTCCCGGCGGTGCAAAAAAGCCACGCCAGTTAATAAACACAGCATCAACACCTTGCTCTTTCAGTGTTGGAACATCTTTAACTGCTTCTACGCGTTTAGGGCCCGTATGAGCCAAGATACGAACTTCACCGGCTTTGGCTAGGTCAATCGCCTCTGAAAGCCCTGTCGACAAAGCATCAGCCTCACCTGAGAGTAGTGACGCCATGGCTTTGCCGCCGCCATCAAATGCTAAATAGTTAACTTCTGCCGGATTTTTTACACCTGCCGCTTTAAATGCCATCGCAGGAACTAAGTGATCCATTGAACCTGGGGCAGAACCGCCCGCAATGGCCAAGTCTGCAGGATTTTTCTTATAAATTTCGACCAAATCGGCAAATGTTTTGACAGGGCTATCCGCTTTAACAACCAATGCAGCATAGTCGCCAATAATACCAGCGATAGGCGTCAAGTCACGAAAGTTTTGTGGAAAGCGTTTCGTCAGAGAGCGAATTATGATGGGTGTGGAGTTGACCATCAAAGTATCACCTTGGCTCTTAGCATTCTCAATGATGTAGCCGATGGCTTTACCGCCACCACCACCTGACATGTTCTCGTAAGAAGCCGTACCAACTAGCCCGGATTTTGTTAGAGCCTCACCCGTACCGCGAGCGGTTCCATCCCAACCGCCACCAGCACCGCCGGGAATGAGAAAGTGCACCCTTTCCAAGTCCGCTGCAGATACCAAACTCGTCAATGTGATTAGCATACCTGTAACTAATATTTTTCTAAAAGAATTGTTCATTTATCTATTCCATTTATTGTTAATGTTCGAAATTATTATAGCAAATATTTTAATCTTGGCAAAAAAAATCCCACGATATTAAGCGTGGGACTTTAAGTTCTTAAGTAAGTGTTATTATTTACTTGTCTATCTATTCTTTACCACCGTCTAGCTCTTCTTGCCAGTCAAATAACTTTTGCCACTTGCCTTTAGCTGCTAACTTGGCTTGGCGTGGCCAAGTACTAGGGTTATGGATAGCAAATCGCTCACCTGCATTATCTAGAATTTTTTGACAATCCTCAACGCTGGTTTTACTGAGTTCATACCAAGTTGTGATGTTGGCCTGATGAAATAATTCGGCGATTTTGGGACCAATACCTTCCACAATGGTTAAATCATTTTCTTTGATTTTTTTACCAAAAACCGATTTTGCAGCATCTGCATCAAAAGCTTTGCCAGTCGTCGTTTCAGCCGCAAAAGCAGCAATATTTGAGGCACTATTAGTATCAGATTTTGCATTAGACAGGCTGCTTTCACAATGTTCTAAAGCTTGTCTAATACGAAGATTCTCGGCACGCAACTCAGAAATAATAGTGGATTGCTGCTCACTGCCCTTCGTGTCAGAATTTTTGAGTTCTGCATACTTAGTTTTCAACGATTGATAAATATGGTGATTTTTGATTTCTTCATCAGAAAGCACTTTGTCTTGTTGATTTTTACAGTCATCGAGCTGGGTTCGTAAAGTGTTATTTTCTTCACTTAAGCGAGTAGTGATAAGCTGAGTACTTTCTTCACCTTTGCGTTTTCCAAGTAGGTAACCTAACAAGGCACTGAGTAAACCAACGATTAGTGGGATAATCCAACACATAAAATATTCTCCTTTATTGTGATGTTTCAGAAATAGAAATTGTAACACGACGATTTTTGGATCGCCCTTCTTGAGTACTATTGTCGGCAATTGGCATAGCTGAACCTTTAGAGTCTACGAATAATTGCTCACGTCGCAGTCCATTTTTTTCTAAATAGTCAGCGACAAATAATGCGCGTTCTTTGCCTAATTTAACATTTTTACCGGAGTTACCCGTATTGTCTGTGTGACCTGTGACGACGGCTTTCGCAGATGCATCGAAATCTAGATAGTTAGTAATCTGTAAAAGACGCTGACGCTGTTTCTCTGAAAGGCTTATATTAGTAGCCCCTGTTTTAAAGTACAACGTTAATGGGTTCGCACGAATATCAGCAACTAATTCCTGCATAGCCTGATTGTGAGCTGTTAGGCTATTATCATCCAGTGTTTGTGTACTGAGTTCTGCCATACCCAGGTAACGTTTGTCTTCAGTACTGACAGCCTCAGGATAAGCCCTACCATCTAGTGCGATTTGTTGACTGTTTGCTCCCAAGAAAATTAAGTAATCTTTCACTTGATTAGCACGTGCCAAACCAAGATTTGGAAAAACTGATGGGTTGGCTTCTTTGGGGTGATAAAGTCCAGTGACGGTTAGTTGCCTAGCTGGGTCGCCATTAAGGTAATCAACGGTTTTTGCTAAGTTGTTTTCAAGTTCTTCTGTATAAGGTTGCATCGGGAAATAGTCGGAATCAGTAAAGTTAAAATTATCTTTCCCGCTTAGTTCAATGTCGCTGCCTTTCAAACTGAAACCATGAGACCCTGATCCATCAGCGACTTTAGTGTCGACATCTTCTTTGCCCTGACTAACCACTGCTTCTGTTGGGGCTGTTTCTTTAGCTGTATCTATTGTATCTATTGATTTTTTTTCTTCGACTTCTTTAATTGTATCTGTTGAAGCTGTGTTTGCTTGGCTAACAGCAGGGGCTACCGCAACGACTTTCGACACCGTATCACGGCAGCAAAACAAGTACTGCAAAATACAACCAACTATCCATAAAACAAGTAATATAATTAAATATTTTTTTGTTGATTTTTTCATTAAATAAAATCCTATAATAATGAATTGATTAGAACCTTGATTATAAAGAATGAAATTAAATATTGCAAATAATTATCAAAGCTTTCTGATAATTACTTAAATATTAATAATAAATAGTTATACCTATTTTTTGATATTAGTTGTGGTTTTAACTTTGTTCAGTCTTAAAAAATCATGTAGAGACAGCTTTGACGCTTACTCTCACCAATAAATTTTGAGTTACCATTCCATACGCTACCAATCAAATAGGGTTAATGACACTGGAGCGAATCACAAATCTTATTCCGCGAGGCACTTCAATAGAAAAACTACTGCCACAGCCAGTAGTAACGTCGATTTCAACGTGGTTGTTTTTATAATATTGGTAAGTAGATTCTGCAATATAAAAATCACAACCACAAACTCGGTCTACCAGCACATCAACACTACCAATCATAAACTCCCCTTTGGGAAAACACATCGGAGAACTGCCATCACAACAGCCACCACTGAGGTGGAAAATAATTTCCCCATTTTCACGAATTAAGTCATGAATGAGTTCAGTGGCAGCTGCGGTTGCGGTGATGGTTGTCATAGATTAGCCTTGGGGGCAAAAGCCCCATTGGTAATGATAATATTAGAAAAATCCCAAAGGCTTTTTATCAAATGACTGCAAAATATTTTTAGTGTGCCGATAATGATTTAACATCATCTTATGATTTTCACGTCCAATACCTGATTTTTTATAGCCACCAAATGATGCGCCAGCTGGGTATAAATGATAACAGTTGGACCAAACACGACCAGATTCTATTCCGCGTTGCATAGCATGCATTTGGTGAACATCTCTTGTCCATATCCCCGCCCCTAGGCCGTATAGGCTGTCATTGGCAATAGCTAGTGCTTCTTCTTCATCTTTAAAAGTGGTTACACAGACAACCGGCCCAAAAATTTCTTCTTGGAAAATACGCATACTATTGTCACCCTTAAAAACCGTAGGTTCAATATAAAATCCGTCGGGATATTTTTCGTTGTTATAGACGTGGCCACCTGCTAAGACCTCGGCACCTTCTTGTTTACCGATGTCCAGATAATTTTGTATTTTCTGATACTGGTCGTTACTGGCTTGAGCACCAATCATGGTATTCATGTCGTAGGGGTCACCTTTTTTAATGGCTTCCACACGTTTTAGGGCACGAGCCATAAATTCATCGTAGATGTCTTGTTGTATCAATGCTCGAGACGGACAAGTACAAACCTCTCCCTGATTTAGTGCGAATAGGACAAAGCCCTCAATAGCTTTATCTAGAAACTCATCATCAGCATTCATAACACTATTGAAAAATACATTCGGCGATTTACCACCCAACTCTAATGTTACGGGAATAATGTTTTCAGAGGCATATTGCATGATTAGTCGCCCAGTGGTCGTTTCACCTGTAAAGGCAACTTTTTTAATGTCTGGGTGAGTTGCTAGCGGTTTACCCGCTTCGGCACCAAAGCCATTAACTACATTTAGCACACCTTTAGGTAAAATATCGTGAATTAGTTCAATCAAAACCATAATTGAAGTTGGTGTTTGTTCGGCCGGTTTGAGAATAATGCAGTTCCCGGCTGCCAGTGCAGGAGCGATTTTCCAAACAGCCATAAGAATGGGAAAGTTCCAGGGGATAATTTGTCCAACAACCCCCAGTGGTTCATGAATTTCCTGGCTGACTGTTGAGGCATCTAAATTTGTCACTTCGCCACATTCTGCACGAATAACGCCGGCGAAATAGCGGAAGTGGTCTACGGCAAGTGGTAGATCTGCGAGGGTTGTTTCGCGAATTGGCTTGCCATTATCACAAGTTTCGACGGCAGCTAGCATCTCGAGATTTGCCTCTATAGTATCGGCGATTTTGTTAAGTAATGCCGCTCGTTCAGTCACAGAAGTATTTTTAAAAGTTTCAAAACCTTTCCAAGCCGCAGCAACGGCTAAATCAATATCCGCTTTAGTTGAGCGTGGCATTTTTGCAATGGGGCTGCCATCAACGGGCGAAGTATTGACAAAATAGTTACCGTCTGCGGGTGCTACCCACTCGCCACCGATATAATTTTCGTATTGGGGTTTAAAATTTGGTTTGGTCATAATCAGTCCTCGCTGTTTATAAGGTAAATGTAGTGATAAATTGTCATTTAAAAAAGAACAATTCTATTTCGGTCACTCTATCATAAAATCACGATTGATTAAATAAAAATTATTTAAGATATTATAAAAAATAATACATGTGAGTTTTGAGGATGCCACAACTAAAAGCGACTTTTCAAGGCGCTGATATATGAACTTTGTTAGTCTCGTTCTCGATAAACATGAATGATATTAGTTCGTTATTTTTTTGAGGAAAACTTATAAATGAAAAAGTCCCAAACAAACGTTTAGGACTTTTTCAACAATCTGAAATGATTAAATAAGTCAGCTACCACGGTAATGACGATATAAGTGTTTCAAGAAAAAAATACTACCGTCATTCTGATGATAAATTTATTTTTGGGTCACGTCCGCCAAGCAATTGGCAAAGCGTTCAATCTGAGCATCATCTTTAAGACCTGCGATATTGATACGTCCGCCATTGACGATATAGATGGAATGTTCGTTAATTAACGTATCCGTTTGTGATTTATCAAGACACAATAACGAGAACATACCACGATGACGATCGATAAAGTCCCAATCATTCGTGCCGGTAACTTCAGCCATTTTTTTAGCCAATTGGCTACGCAAGCCCAAAATACGACCACGCATTTCTGCCAGTTCATCTTCCCACATTTTACGTAGCTCAGGTGTGGTCATAATCATGCCCACAATGGCCGCACCGTGATCAGGTGGCATTGAGTAGGCAACACGAGCCGCCACTGTCAAGTGAGTTTTAGTGGCTTCAACCGCTTGTTCATCTTTTGCCATAATCATGGCACAACCAACACGGTCACGATAAAGCCCAAAGTTTTTCGAACATGAACTCGTGACAACTAAATCAGCGACGCTGGCCGCCAGTTTGCGAACACCGTATAAATCAGCGTCTAGCCCATCACCAAAACCTTGGTAAGCCAAATCGACAAATGGTAAAAAGCCTCTATCAACAGCAATTTCGGCAATGCTATCCCAAGCTGCGGGTGAAATATCAGAACCCGTTGGGTTATGACAGCAACCATGTAATAAAATGATATCATCAGGACCCAGTTTTGAAAATGCATCAATGACTTTTTCCTCATCAACCATCTTAGTTTCTGGGTTCAGATAAGGGTATTTTTTAACGGTAAACCCAGCTGCTTCAAAAATAGGTATATGATTTCCCCATGTTGGATCACTGACCCAGACAGTTTTGTTAGGCATAGTTTTATAAAGCATATCGGCAGAGATGCGCAATGCACCGCTACCTCCGGGGGCTTGCACGCCACGAATGCGAGATTTATCAGTACTATTGGCAAAAACTAAGTCAATCATGGCATCATCAAAAACGGGGTCGCCAGCAATACCGACATAGGTTTTAGTTGTTTGAGTGTCGTGTAGGCGTTGCTCTGCTTCGCGTACAGCACGCATGACAGGGGTTTCACCGGTTGGCGTTCTAAAGACACCAACACCAACATCAATTTTGTCACTGCGTGGGTCGTTTCTATAGAGCGTACTTAGATGAAGAATAGGGTCGCTGGGTAGTTTGTTGAGCTTTTCAAACATGTTATCCTCCGTTAGATGACATTGAAATTAATACGGAAAGTATTTATAAAAATAGGTGATGAATTTTATAGCTACTATCGTAAACAGTACCGTCATTCTACTTGATTTTTGTCCTAACTGCACCTTTTTCGAGTGGGTTTAATCATCCTTTAATTTAAGGCGCTTGTATGATGATAAATAATAGCGAAGAAATATTGAAAATTTCAGAGGCTTTTGCTGATAAATATAATAACTTTTGTGAAAGTTGCTATAATATTGCTCATGTTTGATTGTCTTTGATTGAGTGAATGGGTGGGAAACGATGCCAAAAACAGATACTGATATTATTGTCATTGGTGCAGGGCCGGCGGGTCTGAGCTTTTGTAAGTCCTTAGCAGACAGTGGACTGTCCATTACTGTTGTAGAAAAAAATAGCCAAGCGGTTCTGCAGAATCCACCGCCCGATGGACGTGAAATTGCTTTAACGCATGTGTCAAAGACATTATTAACTGATTTGGGGGCATGGGATTATCTGGGTGATGACGAAAAATATTTCCTTAGAGAAGCTAAAGTTGTCAATGGTAATTCACCTTACACACTCCATTTTCCAACACCTGATAAGGCATTAGGGCGGCCTGCTGATACTTTGGGGTATTTGATTTCAAATCACAATATTCGTCGTTCACTATACGCTCAATGTCAGCACCAAGAGAATTTAACTTGGTTGACCGAAACACTGGTCAGTGAGGTAAGCAGCGATGACACCAAAGCAAAGGTAAAATTGGACAATGGTAAAGAACTTACGGCAAAATTGGTGGTTGCTGCCGATAGTCGCTTTTCATCAACTCGCCGACAAATGGGTATTTCGGCTGAAATGAATGATTTTGGGCGTACAGTTATTGTTTTCCGAATGAAGCATACGCTATCTAATGAAAATACGGCAACTGAGTGTTTTTACTATGGGCGTACCTTGGCGATTTTGCCGTTAACGGAACATTTGTCATCAATGGTCATTACGATTGACTCGGCAAAAGCTCAATCTATTTTATCCATGAATGCCGAAGAAACCAAGCTAGATATCATGAGACAGTTAGATGGAAAGTTGGGTGATATGGAACTGGTTGGTGAAAAACATTGTTATCCACTTGTGGGTGTCCATGCCAGAAAATTTTATGCCAAACGCTATGCTTTGATTGGTGATGCAGCGGTTGGTATGCACCCCGTGACAGCACACGGCTTTAATTTTGGGTTACAAAGTCAATCGATTTTAAGCCAATTAATCAAAGAAGCCCAACGCAAAGGCGAGGATGTTGGTAATACGGCAATGCTAGAAAAATACAGCCGCCGTCATATATTACATACTTTACCTTTATATCACGGCACGAATGCTATTGTAAAACTCTTTACCACCGAAACACCGCCTGCAAAAGTGGTCAGAAAACTGGCACTACATGCAGGTAATTTCTTTGTACCTTTTAAAAAATTGGTCAGTAGGCAACTAACGGGTTAAAATCGGTTTAGCTTTTGTCGTACCGTCATTTTACGGCGGTGCTTAGTTCGTTTTTTTGACTTTTTTAGGTAGTGCGGCGATAAAAGCCCCACAAATAATTGCAAAGCAACCTATCATAATACTCGTTGTCAAATTAGCATCCGTAAATATAATGAGCAATAGCGTTGAAAGTAGCGGGGCAAAATAGGAAAGCACGCCTAAAATCTGGATATTACCGTGTTTAACACCATAATCCCAAACAAAAAAAGAAATTCCTACGGGACCAATACCTAAACCAACAATTCCCAGCCACTGTGTTAATGAAGGGCTGATATAAGTTTCACCCAATAAATGAGCAAGTAATCCCAAAAAAGCCACGGGATAACAAAAGCCCACGGTGACTTTAGATGGTAATTTAACAAAACGGCGATTAAAAACAGAATATAACGACCAAGTCAAAGCACAGGCCACCGCA
>PDWI01006528.1_pt1 | contig 14588 bp, 10 predicted proteins | sample 1430891 | NCBI WGS metagenome assembly PDWI01 (sample SAMN01162508, study PRJNA174530) | Oral metagenome, whole genome shotgun sequencing project. | biome: Marine environment; feature: Marine mammal; material: Swab sample of the gingival sulcus; isolation source: swab sample of gingival sulcus... | reverse complement strand
AAAGCTATTATGCTTTTAGCTATTAGCCTTTCGACTTTGGTTATCTTAAAAAGACAAAATCTTTTTACGATAGTTGTACTTGCCGCAGGCAAAAAAGCCAAAAGCAAAAGGCTAATAGCTAAAAGCTTAATGTATTAGCTAAACGCCCAAATCAAAAAATTTATTTAACAATTGATATATCGCCTACCCTTTTACTATTTTTTTATCATCTTTGCGCAAATGTAGATACAATTATAATTAATTCCAAATTTATTTGTTACTCCATAGCTCTATCGAGAAGTAAAATTTAAGAATTAAAAATTAGAAACTGTATAATATAATACTGATAATCAGTAAATTATATTAATACAATAGCTGTTTGTAAAATATCGCTACCTATTACTATATGCAGCTTGTTCTTTCTATACCGAGAGACACTAAAAAATTAGCAAATTTTCAAATTATTATCCAAACTTAGCTGCAAAATCTCTTGTTTGGCAATATTATATTCTGCCATAATTTCGTCGATAATATCCTTTACGGGTTTAATCTCGTTTATGAGCGCCGCAATTTGACCAATTTCGAGTTCGCCCTCCTGCAAATCGCCCTCGAAAATACCACGCTTTGCCCTTCCTTTGCCCAATAATGCGAGCAATTCTTCGGCTGATTTGCCCGACATCTCAGCATTATGCAACTTTTCAGCAAATTCATTCTTTATTAATCTTACAGGTGTTAAATGTTTCATACTCAACCTTGTACCGCCTTCTTTTGTATCAACTACCACTTGCTTAAAATGCTCGTGAGCCGACGATTCGGGCGTAATGGCAAACCTGCTGCCAATTTGAACAGCATCGGCACCTAAACATTGCGCCGCCAACAAAGCTCTACCCGTGCCAATTCCACCCGCAGCAATCAACGGCAAATCGCTAACCTGTTTTATTAAAGGAATTAAGGTTAAAGTGGTAGTTTCCTCCCTGCCGTTGTGCCCGCCGGCTTCAAAACCTTCGGCAACTAAGGCATCAACTCCTGCGGCTTCGGCTTTTTTCGCAAATTTGGTATTAGCTATCACATGAGCAACCGTTATGCCGGCATCTTTCAATGTTTTTGTCCATAAGGCTGGATTTCCGGCAGCTGTAAATACTATCTTAACTCCTTCATTTATAATTATTTCCATTATTTTATCAATCTCAGGATAAAGTAAAGGAACATTTACACCAAAAGGTCGGCTCGTAGCATTTTTTGTTTTTCTAATGTGCGATTGCAACACTTCCGGGTGCATAGAACCAGCCCCAATTAGCCCTAATCCGCCGGCATTGCTCACGGCACTTGCGAGTTCCCAACCGCTACACCAAGCCATGCCGCCTTGTATGATAGGATGCTCAATATCAAATAATTCTGTTATTCTGTTCATCAATTTATTTTTTTTATTAACAAGAATGTATTACTTTTGTGAGGAATATCAACGACAAATGTATAAATTAATATTAAGAAAACCATGTTTTTTTTCAGAATAAATAAATTGCGCATTCTCGACAATATGGAATCGCCAAAATTTTTGGGATTGTTGGGACCCGATATTGCCAAAGTTCGCATTATCAGCTTCGTTACTACCGACAATATGTTGCTACCCGATATGACCGATTTTATGAATACGAATGACAATGCCTTGCGAAAAGAGTTATTGAAAACCTCTGTAAAACAAGTAGTTGGCTCGCGTGTGCTAACAGAAATTGACAATGTGAGAGACAATCACGTAATGTATTTTGGCGACACCGGCTACGTATTGTTCCACTCACAAACAATACCGGAATATTTCGATTGGCAATTTGTGGTGTACGAAAGCGACAAGTCGATTAGAGAAACTGCCGACATGATTGACGACATCATGAACGATGATGAATTTGACGTTTTTAGCAATAATTTATTGATGCTGATAGCTAAGGAAAAAAATCCGGCGTATGCGGCATCGGTGGCTATTGGCAAATTTGCTACGAAAGTTACGCTAAAAGTTGCCAGCAAAAACCAAGATGATATGATTGGCATCATTTATATGTCGCTCAATCGCTGGGAACACTATCCTTTTGGTGAACGAAAAAGGGATAACGTGCCCGATTTAACCAACAATATGATGGTGGATTATTCAATTTTTGGATTTGAATAAAAATAATATAATGCAAAATATTTCTATTATGGCAAGGGCATAAGTTCTGATGATTTATTTTAAAGATGGAGAGTAGGAAATTTTAAAAGGTGTTGGGGATTTGGTATTAGGTTTTAGCTAAAATTTCACAATTTTTTGAATTTGAAAGGCGCATTCTCAATTTAAAAATACTGTTTACTAAAACCAAACACCCAAGACCTAAAACCCTTATAATCAACTCATTAAGCCAGCTTTTTACGATTAAATTACATTACTCTAATCCCTGCAACATTGGCACAAAAACGAATCGTCCGCAATCGGTCTGCTGAAATTCAGTTTCTGAAATTCGCTCTATTTTATACATAGTTTGCGACTCTGTACTGCCTACGGGAACAACTAAAATTCCGCCAATTTTCAATTGCATTTGCAGTTCTTTCGGTATATATGGCGCACCGGCGGTAACCAATATTTTATCAAAAGGTCCATAAGTAGCCTTGCCTTTGTAGCCGTCGCCGTAGAAAAATCGAGGACGATAGCCCAATTGCCCCAAAAGATAACGAGCCTCTAAATGCAATTTTTTAATGCGTTCGATGGTATATACTTTTGCACCCAATTCAAGCAGAATAGCTGTTTGATAGCCCGAGCCTGTACCAACTTCCAAAATTTTGTCGCCTTTTTTAACGTTCAACAATTCTGTTTGAAACGCCACCGTATATGGCTGCGAAATGGTTTGACCGGAACCAATTGCGAAAGGTTTATCCACATAAGCAAGCTCTTCATATCCTCTATCTAAGAAAAAATGACGAGGCAATTTGTTAATAGCTTCAAGCACTCGGCTGTCTGTAATTCCCTTATTTTTAATATCTTGCACAAGCCTTGCTCTTTGTCCTTTGTTTCGATAGCTATCTATCATTTCGTAGTGCAGTTTTTTTAATGTAAAAAAATTATCCCAAAATCATGCCCACAATAGTTGCCGACATTAACGATGCCAAAGTTCCGGCTAACAGTGCTCGCATTCCAAATTGCGAAAGCAATACACGTTTATTGGGTGCCAACGAGCCAATGCCTCCTATTTGTATGCCGATACTTGCAAAATTGGCAAATCCGGCAAGCATATAGGTTGCCATTATTATTGATTTTTGGTGCGCAAAAGCTCCCAATCCTTTCAATTCGCCCAAACTTATGTAGCCAATAAATTCGGTCATAATTATTTTTTCACCCAAAATTCGCCCTACTAATGTCATATCTTCTGATGAAATTCCGAGTAACCATACAAGTGGTGCCATTATGTAGCCTAATAAAAATTGCAAAGACAACTCCTTATATTGACCTCCTGAAATATCTACTATCCAATCATTTAGACTAAATAAATTGCCTATTTGTAAAAAAATATAATTTAGAAGTGCAATGAATGCCACGAACACCAACAACATTGCTCCTACGTTTACAGCTAATTTTAAGCCCTCGCTAGTGCCGTTTGATATGGCGTCTAACACGTTTTTACCTGCTTCGGTGTTTGATATTTTTATGTTTGAATCGATTTTTTCGGTTTGTGGCACCAATATTTTTGAAATGACTACTACGCCGGGTGCTGCCATTACCGATGCTGCCAATAGATGCTTGGCAAATATTAATTTTTGAACAGGGTCTGAACCTCCTAACACACTGATATACACCGCTAAAACACCGCCGGCAAGTGTTGCCATTCCTCCCGACATTACCAGTAATATTTCAGATTTGTTCATTTTATCAAGATAGGCTTTTATCATTAGCGGACTTTCGGTTTGCCCCAAAAATATGTTGCCGGCTACCGACAAACTTTCGGCGCCCGACAAGCCCATTAACTTGGTCATTACCCAAGCCAAAGCATAAACTATTTTTTGTATTATACCAAAATAAAACAGCACACTGGTGAGTGCCGAAAAAAAGATTATTGTGGGTAGAATAGTTACGGCAAAATTCATAAGAGGACTTTCAATCTTGCCGGTAGAAAACGATTTGAAAAGATATTTTGTGCCTTCCATACTGAAATCCAGAACTTTAACAAAGACTTTTCCTGCCATTTCAAAACTTACCTGAATAAACGGAACGTACAAAATGCCTACGGCAAGCGCTATTTGGGTGCCCAAGCCTATTGCTACAACTTTCCATTTTATACCTTGCCTATTGCTACTGAATAGCCATGCCACGCCTATTAATACACACATTCCCAACAAGCCCTGAAACAAACTTGATAGGCTGAAACCAGCCGAACTTAACTCAACAACTTCATTTTGTGCCGAAGCCGTTATCGGAAATAAAAACAACAATACTATAAGTATTAAAACATTAGCTATTTTTCTCATTTTTAAAAGTTTAACTTGGTTATAAAATCGACAATTTAACTATATTTTGCAAACCTATTTCAGGACAAGACACTTCATTATTAATTCTTAATTTTTCATTCTTAATTTAACACACGACTAATGAATCTTTCTTCTCTTTAATTCGTCCCTCACTTCCGAGGCTAACTCGTAATTTTCTTCTTTTATTAAATCTTGTAGTAAATCTTCTAATTCTTCTTGTCCAAATTGTTTGAAATCGTGCTCTAAGTCGTTTGATGTCTCAAAATTTTCAATTTCTTCCTCAAAATTTTCAAAATCGTTTGACATAATTCCGGCTCTATCCAAAATTTCATCACTTACGTAAATTGGGCATTTGAAGCGTATGGCTAAGGCAACGGCATCTGACGTTCTTGCGTCTATGCGTATCCTGCCTGAGTAGCTTTCGCATGTGAGTTCTGCGCTAAATACACCTTCTTCAAATTTGGTTATTTCTACCTCTATTATGCTGATATTGTGTGCCGTAGCAAAATTCACAAACAAATCGTGAGTAAACGGACGACTTGGTGTCAGTGCATCTAATGCAATGGCAATTGCCTGTGCTTCGTGAGTGCCAATTACTATCGGAAGTTTGCGTTTTCCGTTTTCTTCGGCTAATACCACAACATAGGTTTCAACTTGCATCTGACTATAAACCAGACTTCTAAGAGTTAATTTTATTCTATTCATTTTGATGTGTAACAATCATTCTAAAAAAGCAAATATAAACAATATTTACATAAATAAACCAATTTATAACAATACTCCGTTTAATTAAGAATGAAGAACGGCGAAGCCCTCACCGAAGGTAATTAAAAATTAAGAATTATAATACAGATAATCAATAGTTGTAGTAATCGTCTATTTCTTCTGCAATAGCCTCACTACCAATCCATTACAAAAACACCTACCCTTCGGACACCCCTCAAAATAAGGAAAATTGGCGCATTTTTCGGTTTCCTAAAAAACTAAAACCAAACGTCCAAAACCTAGCGCCTAAACTACAAGTATCCCAATTCCAATTTCGCTTCTTCCGACATCATAGCTGGTCCCCATTCCGGCTCAAATACGAGTTCTATGGTTACATTGTTTACACCCTTTATCGCTTTAACTTTTTCTCTAATTTCGAGAGGCAAAGAATCGGCTACCGGACAGTTAGGCGCCGTTAGCGTCATAGTGATTTCTACATTGTCGTAATCATCTACATCTACTTCGTATATTAACCCCAAATCGTAAATATTTACGGGTATTTCCGGGTCGTAAATTGTTTTTAATTCATTTAATATCTCGGTTTCTAACTGTAAATACTCTTGCTGCGAGTTTTCCATATTGGCATTATTTATATTTATATATTATTGATATAGAGCATATTAACTGCATATACTTTAGCATTATACCATTTTCATAGCACAAAAGTATAAAATAAATTCAAATTAAGACGTAGAATGCTGAAAATTTAGCTCGACTAATTTATTATAAGTACTAGCCAAAAATTAGATTATATTAAAATTATTCAGTTTTTGTAGCAGTATTCAAAGGTCTCAGAGACCTTTGGAAACTCTGTAAACCAGTAAAATAATCTAAGCTAATTTCAAACGAATACATTAAATGCAAAAAATGTAGAATTTGCTTAAAAAAACTAAAACCTAAGCCAAAAAGACAAACACTTTTTAAATAAAGAAGTTTGAATCGTTTTAAATTACATTTATAACTTGCGGATACAGGAAAAAATATTTAATTTTGCTGCCATAAACCAAAAAAATTTAATAATGAATACAAAAATGACCTTGATAGAGAAAATACTTGCCAAGCATTCAAAGTTTGACAGCGTGAAAGCGGGCGATATTATCGACATTGATATAGATGCACGAGTGGCAAGAGATTTTGGGGGCGCCAATGTGGTGAAAAATATAGTTGATAATAATCTGGAAATTGATGACCCTTCAAAAACATTTTTCACTTTCGACACAAATCCTACCGGTTCTGACCAAAAATATGCCGTAAACCAGCATAAATGCAGAACTTTTGCACGCGAAAGAGGCTTTAAAGTATTTGATATTTCCAACGGTATCGGAACTCACACGCTTATTGAGCAAGGGTTGGCATATCCTGGCTCAACTGCCGTAACAACCGATTCGCATGCCAATATTCTTGGCTCGATAGGCGCGTTTGGACAGGGAATGGGCGACCAAGATATTGCCGTGGCATTCAGCAAGGGAAAAGTTTGGTTTAAAATACCGAAGTCGGTAAAAATTAATATTAGTGGAAAAAGAGCTGAAAATTTGTATGCCAAAGATATCGTTCTCAATTTGCTAAACAGGTTTGGAGCTAACCAATTGTTGGGATATTCGATAGAAATATATGGCGATGCAATAGACCAACTTACATTAGATGAGAGAATTACAATCGCCTCAATGGCTACGGAAATGGGTGCGATTATAATTTTATTCACACCCAACAAAGAAGTAATGGACTACTGCGAAAGGGCTACCGGCAAAAAATTAGAACCTATAACCGCCGACCCAAATGCCGAATACGAACATGTGTTCGAGCTTGATATGAGCACCTTTGTACCTATGGTTTCGCTACCCGGCAAACCACACGATTCGGTCAATATAGTGGAAGCAAAGCGTGTAAAGATAGATTCTGCCTTCATCGGTAGTTGCACAAACGGACGAATTGAAGACCTGCGCGAAGCTGCCAAAATTTTAAAAGACCGACAGGTTGCACCCGGAGTAGTTCTGAAAATAGTGCCTACTACTGACAATATTTGGATGCAATGCTTGAAAGAGGGGCTATTAGAAATATTTAAAAAAGCCGGAGCATTGGTATCGAATGCCGGTTGTGCGGGTTGCGCTGCCGGACAGGTAGGACAAAATGGTCCCGGAGAGATTACGATAAGCACCGGAAACAGAAATTTTCCCGGTAAACAGGGTAAAGGAAAGGTTTATCTGGCGTCGCCGGCAACTGTGGCGGCATCGGCAGTGGCGGGATACATTACTACTTTCGACGATATTCCCGAAGAGCCAGCAATTTTTGAAGCCGACTATAAGCATAAGGATACGGATAAGCACGATATGTGTGGCGAACATGTAGAGAAGGACAGCATTATAGAAGGAAGAGTGTGGTATATTCAGCAAGATGATATAGATACCGACATGATTTTCCACAATAGATATTTGGCAATTACGAATATTGACGAAATGGGACAATACACTTTTGACAATCTTGCCGGATACGAAGACTTTGCCAAAAGAGCCAAGAAGGGTGATATTGTGATGGTACATAAAAATTTCGGTAGCGGTAGTTCGCGACAGCAGGCGGTAGATTGCTTTAAATCATTGGGCATTCAAGCGATTATTGCTCAATCATTTGGTGCAATATACGAACGAAATGCTATCAACGCAGCCTTCCCTATTCTGACATATAAAAATTTAGATAATATGAATATTGAAGATGGCGACACTATTAAAATTAAGCTTGAAACGGGCGAACTTGAAAATATCAGCAAGGGCAGTACGACTAATATAAACCCTTTCTCGGAAGTGCAAATGGAGATTTATAAAAATGGCGGACTTTTTTAGCACTAATATCTTTTTTTATTTATAAAATATAATAAACGAAACAGGTTTGGCAGAAAGCAAAATAGGCACATTCAGAAAATACAGTTCACTCTATGAAAGAGGAGAATTGTATTTTCTGTCTGCACCGCGTAATACATTATGAATAAGACAATTGCACTCTTAACAGCAACTGTTTTAAAACCGTCATCGTGCGTCTTTTCCCTGAGATTGTTTTTATTAAACCACCTATGACGAACCACCCAGAAACTTGCGCAGAAACCACTCAATGCTAAGCAAAACTATCAGCACAAACAGTAACCATTTCACTTGAACTAAATCCACCAAATCTACAATAGAGTGAGAAATTGCCTTAATTGATTTATTCGATTTTAAATCATCGGCAAGTTTAGCGAATTGTTTGGGGTAGTAAAACTTGCCTCCTGATTGTTGATTTAATTGCCTTAAAACAAAATGATTAGCGCAAAAATTTTCGTCTTCAATATTTAGTGGAACAACGCTTATTCGTCCGCGCTTCTTGTATTTTCTACCTTCAAAAAATGTAGATGCCACAAAAGAATAGTCGCCCTTTGGGAGTTTGCCAATATTTAAACTGTACCCTAAGCCAGATTTTGAAAAAGTAAATTTGTAAACTTTGTCGTCTTCATTTTTCAACTCAAAAAACACATCTGCTTTGTTGTAAAGTTCGTAAGATTGATTGTAAAGTTCGGCTCTGATTATCAATTCTTCGTTTTCGTTGGCTATATTTTTGTGATAAATCATAAAACGCTCTTTTTTAATATCCAAAGCCAAAAATTGCACAATTTTGTTTACAAAAGCATCAAATTGTTCGTGATTTTCGTTTAGCAAATAGTCTTTTATTCGCCATCGCCAAATTCCATCGCCAAACAACACGCCCCGTTTAACCGACTGAGAATAAAGTACATTGCTAAATACCATCAGAGGTTTTTCAGTGCCAATTCCATTAATATTTTGGGTGAGTAAAGTTTCAAATTCTTTGCTTACTTTGTAGTCGCCAAAAAAAGTATTGAGAGGCGAGCACTCATTAATCAACTGCTTAAATTCCTTGTCAATTTCAAAAAGTTGAAAATTCGGATTAATCTCCGGCAGCGCTGCTTCGCTCATTTGCTTTTGGCTTTTTATGCTAATTCCGGTGTTTAATGCGTTGAAACGATTGAGCATCGTTTGTTTACCAAATATGTACAACAGCGGTATTTTTTTCTTAGTTGCGTTATCCACAAATTGCCTTATATCGTGCCTGCTCGACGGTAATTGATGAAATATAATAATTTGATAATCAGCACTTTTATTGATATTAAATTTTTCAAAAGCAATACTTTCTACTTTGATATTTTTGTTTGTGGCAAGAGCATTTTTCAGAGCAGCAATATCGGGGTGTGGCGAATTGTAAAGGATTAAAACCTTCTTTTTGTCGTCAATAATATCCACAACAAAACGCTTGCTATTGTTCTTTTTTGAAAATTCATTGGCTTTGGCATCTACCACCACTGTGTAGCTTTGCAAACCTTTTTTATTGGCAGGAATTTCAAAATCCACTTGTTTTGAAAAATCTTCACTATCTATATTAATAGTTTGGCTATCAATAACTTTCCCCTTGTTTATAATTTTGATATTCGCAGTTTTTCCGGCATATTGATATGAATTGAAAACAAGCTCGACAGGGAAAATATCATTCAAAAACGCAATTTTATTGGCGTTTACATTCTTTATCACCAAGTCGCGCTTTCTGGAAGTATCGCCCAACGCCACAGTATATATGGGAAACGAAAATTTTTTAGCAAGTTGAGCAGGATTACTACCTTTATTATAAATTCCATCTGACGAAATTATCAGCGCACCAATGTTATAATTTGCATATTTCTTGTCGATTAGCCGGAAAATTGGTGCAAAATTAGTCTCTTTTGCGTCGAATTTATAGTTTAAACTATCCCCTATTTGGTTGCCAAAAGTATATAACTTAACCTCATATTTTTCGGATAAATTTTGGTATAAATCTTGAATATTCTTTTTATATTCTTCTGGTTTACAGCCATCTATACTTACAGTAGAACCCACCGAAGCCGATTTGTCCTGCGCTATAATTATCAGTGGCTTGTCCACAATTACATTGTAATGCTTGATAATTGGCATTAATAACAAAAAGCCAAGAATGGAAAATGTTACAAATCTTAAAAAAGCCAGAAGGTATAATGCAACTTTATTAATTTTTTCAAGTTTTTTGTCTTTGTAATACAGATAAAATGATAAAGCTGCCGCCAATACTAATATTGGTACAACAAACCATATCGAATATTTTGTGAAAATTTCCATCTTTTAGCCTTTTAAAACCGCAAAGAACGCTAAGTTTTTACAAAGTTCGCAATTTTTTTGTTTCTTTTTGCGAATTTTCTTTGTATTTCTTGCGCTCTTTGCGGTAACGTTTTTTACTTCAATTATTGTTCTTTCAAATCTACAATTTATCAGGAAAAGCCTCGTAATAATCTTGAATAAATTTGCCATACCTTCGGGCTTGACCGCGTCCGTTGTAGTATTTTGCAAAGTTTACAAACTCTTTCTTTCTCAGGTATTTAACCATTCGAGGGCTGAAAAAATCAAACAATGCGAAAATATGATAACGAATATCTTTATTAAAATTGTTGAACATTTCCTGCACACTGTCGTAGCCGATAATTGACGCGTTGCTTCCCAAAATTTGCGGCAATCCCATGCTTATCGAAAGCAATGCTTTGTCATCGTCGATATTGCGCGCAAAATTCAACACTTTGTACTCCTCGTCTTGTTCACCGTGGAAGTTTTGCCAATCGTCGCGTGAGTTTTCTCTAAATTTATGCCCAAGCCAATTTTTGCCGGCTGCAAACTTGAAGTGCTTGTAGTACTCTTTTTGATTAAACTTGCCCCAATATTTGTAAAACAAGTGATTTTCAAAACGAATAAGCGCTCTTCCGTCTTTTATGCCAACGCCTCCGCTTTCTACACTCAAAACCGCTACTGCCGCTGCCAATTCTATGCCCAATTTATTGCTTAAATGCTCCAATAAATTTCCATATTTATTGTATGTCGTTCTTACAATTTTTTCAATTCTGTTGCCTTCTACTGCCAATTTATGCTCCGGTTCAACGGCTATTTTATTAAGACTTTCATCTTTAAATAAGAATGTTTTTTTCGGTTTCTTGGCTTTAACCTCTATAAATTTTCCAAAAACATAGCCAAAACCTTGCTTATACTTTATTTTATACCACGAGTCAACTTCTTCTATAATAATAACCTTGTTATTTCGTTTTAGTCGCCCAATTTTCTCTGCATTCCTATTAGGTAAACTCCTAATATTCAACAAATTAGCATTTACAAAACCTGATTTCAACAAAGGTTTTACAAATTTAGCAAAAACAAATGCCGAGCCATTGGCGTGTTTTATTTCATACCATTTATCGCCAATATCAATTATTTCTACAATATCGTTTTTGCGAAGTTTGCCCACAACATTCGATTTCGTAGATGCCTCGTCTCTAATGTTTAGCTTGTTGGCAATTATTTGTCCGCGCATTAACACCTTTTTTTGCTCAATAGGCAAACGAGTAGGTGCATTCATTTTCCTCAATTTGGAAATCATTTTCATTATTTTCATAAGTATATTTTTTAAGTTAAGTATAGAGTTAAATTTAATTTATACAAAAAAAATGATAATTTAAAAACTATCTGAGACCTGAACAGGTTTTGGAAACCTGCTCAAATCTGCAACTTTTAAAATTCACCGCTCATCGCCCATCATTAACAATTCGACGAAGTATCGTTGGCTATAACTATCTCTAAATCAGCATTGCACCTGATACTTGAACTACTTGTCCGCTTACGTACGATGCCAAATCGGAAGCCAAAAATAAAGCCGTATTTGCCACTTCTTCGGGAGTTCCGCCGCGTTTCATCGGTATGCTTTCTTCCCATTCTTTTACCACTTTTTCGGGCAATTTGCCTGTCATGTCGGTAATTATAAATCCGGGGGCTATTGCATTACACCTAATATTTCGCGAACCTAATTCTTTGGCAGTAGATTTCGTAAGTCCAATCATTCCGGCTTTCGATGCCGAATAATTTGCCTGTCCGGCATTGCCGCCCACACCCACAATTGAACTCATATTTACGATAGCTCCCGAGCGCTGACGCATCATAGGCGTAATCACAGCTTTCGTTAGGTTAAATGCCGATTTTAAGTTTACATTTAGTATTAAATCCCACTGCTCTTCGGTCATTCTCATTAGCAAATTATCGCGAGTGATGCCTGCATTGTTTATTAAAATATCTACTTTGCCAAAATCCGTAATAACTTCTTTTACAAGCTCTTGCGATTGGTCAAACTTTGACGCATCAGAGGCATACCCTTTGGCTTTAACGCCCATTTTGCTCAACTCGTCTTCTAATGATTTCACATTATCATCTATTGCAATATCTGTGAAAGCAACATTCGCACCTTGCTTGGCAAATGTTGTGGCTATTGCACGACCTATTCCGCGTGCTGCTCCTGTAATGATAGCTGTTTTTCCTTCTAATAATTTCATATATAAGTTTTTTAAGCAGAATTTGGAGCGACATAATACACTAATATTCAATACATTATACTTTGCCGTTCAAATTCATTTATTTAATTAAAAATGTTAGATGAGGTGAAATTCACCATCACATCTGAATTAACTGATTAATAAGCTGAGTTACATAAAATAACTCCACAAAGTTACAAATTATTACATGTATTTACAAACCGAAGTCAAACTTATTGTTGTAAAAATATTATATGAATTCAGCCTAACCCCACAACACCCTAATTAACAATACTTTACATTTTTAACAAAAATATTAGGATACTATTTTTCGTAAATGTAATTTTTCACAAATGTCGAAAAACTGAATTTACGCATTACTCGTTAAGATAAAGAAACGTTCCGAAAAGGTCTGCTTGGTTCTGTTTTTTGAACCGCAGAGGGCAAAGAAAAATATTTGATGAGACAAGCTTTGGGTGCTTTGCTACTATGGATAGAGAATAAATCGAACCTGCGTTGTGGGATAGTTGATATAAAAAAAGCTAACGGTCAAGTTAATGACCATTAGCCCATTAGTAATTAATTTAAAATTCTTATGAATACGAAAACAGTACCGAGGGCGAGACTTGAACTCGCGACCTCAGGATTATGAATCCTGCGCTCTAACCAGCTGAGCTACCTCGGCATCATACAACTTTAACTAGGTATTAATCTCCATTTCGGAGGTGCAAAAGTAGAACTTTTTTTTTAACTAACAAATTTTTTTGTCAAAAAAATGAAAAAATTTGTCGATTACATTTTTTTCTATATATTTGTACTGATTTATTCGCAAGATTAAATCGTAAACAATAATTATTTTATAAATATGTAAATTGCTAATAATCAGAGATATGAGATATTATTTTTTATTCTTTATTTTTTTTGTAAGCTCCGTTGCGATGGCACAACCGAAAGAATATAAGAAATTACAAAACTTGCTAAATTCGCATCAATATTCAAAATGTATAAGCGCTGCCAAAAAAATTATTAGCAAAAAACCGCGCGAATTGATGCCATTGTTTTATTGCTCGAAGGCTAATTTTGAACTTTTTAAAAAGAAAAATAACGAAGCGAATTTAAAACAAAGTCTGAAATATTTAAATAAACTTGTGCGAATTGATAAAAATCAGAAACATAACAAGATTTATTCGCAACTGATGAACGATGTAAAAATTGCCTCGACAAATTTTGCTGATACCTTATATTATAAGGATAAAAATAAATCGAAAATATTCTACGATTATATCGCGAAAATTTACAAGGATACATTGAAGCAATATTATGAATTTCATAAAGAATTGCAGCCAAAGGTTGTTAAAGATAAAGGTTTGGCTTCGATAGAAGAGCCTGTAAATCAGGTGGATAGCAAGGGGCGAAAGCAAGGTTTCTGGACAAAAGTGTTTGCCAATGGAGTTGTTGCATACGAAGTATATTTTAAAGATAACAAACCTGTGGGCACCCATAAACGCTATCACCAAAATGGCAAATTGATGGCTGTTTTGATTTACGATGATAATGGAGAATGGGCTGATGCTGAGCTGTTTAACGAGAATGGAATGTTGATTGCAAAGGGAAAATATCAAAACCAGTTGAAGCAGGGCGTGTGGACGCTTTACAGAGATAAAAAAATTGCAGGGAAAGACAGCTATAAAGATGGGAAAAAAAATGGCGAAAGTTTGACATATTACGCTGATAATGGGAAAATTGCAACACAAACTAATTGGGAAAATGGAATTGAAAACGGCGTGAGACGACGATTTTATATGAGCGGGAAAAAGCATGTGGAAATAAAAATTGCGAATGGTAAACGCAATGGTTTATATATAAAATATCAAAGTAATGGACAACTTGCTACCACCGGAGGATTTAAAAATGACATGAAAGAGGGACCGTGGATATTTTACGATGAAAAAGGTAAAAAATTGGACGTGATAAA
>PDWI01006526.1_pt1 | contig 14590 bp, 12 predicted proteins | sample 1430891 | NCBI WGS metagenome assembly PDWI01 (sample SAMN01162508, study PRJNA174530) | Oral metagenome, whole genome shotgun sequencing project. | biome: Marine environment; feature: Marine mammal; material: Swab sample of the gingival sulcus; isolation source: swab sample of gingival sulcus... | reverse complement strand
GTTGACTATTGGAAAGGCTGCACAAATTTCAGGTCTATCACGATATGAATTTGAAAACGTACTTGCAACTCAGAATATTCCAATTTCAAATTTAACAGTTGAAGACGTTCTTAATGACTCTCAAAAACTATACTGAAATGAAAAATGGGATTGTTATAGCTGATGCTGGACCAATTATATCGCTTGCCTTAATTGACAAACTTGATATTCTTGATGAAATATTTGATGAAGTGAAAATTGCTAATGCAGTTTGGGAAGAAGTTACTATAGATGAAAATAAACGATTTGTCGAGAAAATAAAAGAGTATTTTAGAGAAAAAACTTGCCAAATAAAAAGTTTTAACGAACTTACGTTTGTTATGGATTATGGAGAATCAGAATCTCTAATACTTTATAATGAATTAAAAGCAGATTTTATCCTAATAGACGACAAAAAAGCACGAAATATTGCAGAGAATTTTGGAGCAAAATGTATAGGAACATTAGGTTTATTATCTGCTGCAAAAGAGAAAGGATTGATTTCGGAATTAAGACCTGTTTTTATTGAGTTTTTAAAAAATAAGCGCTTTTATGCTTTGAGCTTAATGAATATAATACTTGATAAAAATAATGAGAAAGAGATAGCTACTATGCCCAACGCTTTGTATAAGTAATGGCAGTGAATGTGGGCAATGTTAAGGGTTGTAACTCGTTTAGACGGCGTAGCTGTTTGACAGGAAATTACCACGCAATCTACCACTGTTCATACAGTTTATTGATATATATTTTCCTCCTAAATGGAATTATAAGTCTGTTGATATTCGGCAGGCTTTTTTTTTGTTTTCAAAATCCGAATATTAGCCTAACGATAAAAATAGCCCATATCTTTGGGGGAAAGATACGGGCTTTCGCTTAATCCGGGAGTCTCTACAATTAAGCTAAATTATATTACTTTTTTTACGGACGAGATTACTTTTGCCATGAGGTCGATGTCCGATATATTTTTGATTTCTATTGGTTCGTAGTTCTCACCTTCTGCGTTTGTTTCGGAAATTAGAACTACTCCATGCCCTCGATAGAAAACGCGTTTTACAAAGAAGCAGCCATTGATTCTTATTACTGCGATGTCGCCGTCTTGGGGAATTTCTGCCACATCTATCATCAATGAATCCCCTTCGTCTATGCCTGATGCAGACATTGAATTTCCTTCTGCTTTGATCATAAATTTGCCTGCACCTAGAGTATCGCAATTCATTATTTGCGATGTGCTTATTTGGGGCAGTTCTGACTTATGAAATTCAAACATCTTTCTTCAAAATACCAATGAATAATACTCATCTAGCTTATCATTTATTGTGCCAAAAAAATATTAAAACTAAGATTTGCTTGTCTCCTATATTTTTCAGACATAGCAATCTTCAGAAGTCTTTGATATGGGCGACGGTTCTTATCGCATTGACGTTAGCAATTTAATTCCCGGAAATTATATTTTACATTTGAAAGGGGGTGGCAAATCATTCAAATTTATCAAAGAGTAATTTGGATAAATTTAGGAGCTTGGGACATCCCACTTAACATTTTCCTCAATAATAGAAGCTAACTTAACTTCGGTTTTATCCGCCATATCTTCTAAGGATTGGTTGGAGAGAAGCTCGATTATATCTTCACGCACGTGTTTCCAGTTACAGTGAAGCGGGCAGGGAGTGTTTTGTGTACACCCTATAAAGCCTAAGAGGCATTCTTCAAAAATTTTTGTTCCGTCGATAGCTTTTACTATGTCTATGAGGTATGTATTCTCACTCCCATTTTTTAGGAAGAAGCCGCCTTTGTGTCCTTTTTTTGAATCTAAGATAGAGGCTTTTACCAAATCTTGCATTACTTTCGATGTAAATTCTCGAGGTATAGAAATTTTTTCAGAAATTTCTTTGACGGATACTTTTTCTCCTTTTGGCAGACTTGATATGTATAATGTCGCTTGTAGTGCGATTTCACAGCGGTTTGAAAATAATGCTCCCATCTCAAATTTACTCCGATGATAAAAAAAATTAATGTTTTTCAAAAAAAATAAAATATAAATCGGACTTTTTAGTCTTTATTGTATAATCGGACATAATAGTCTGATTTGAACTAAGATTAAATAATCATATTAAGGGGACGTAATATGAAACGTGATATTATCACAATAGACGAAGAAAAATGTAATGGCTGTGGATTATGTATCTCGGGATGCGACGAGGGAGCCTTACAATTAATCGACGGAAAGGCAAGATTAGTAAACGAAATTTTCTGTGATGGTTTAGGTGCCTGTATTGGCGAATGTCCGCTAGGTGCAATATCTATCGAACATAGGGAAGCAGCACCTTATGACGAAATAACGACAATTGAAACTTTATTGCAAAAATCAGAAGAGACGGTGATAGCTCACTTAGTTCACCTTCAAAGTCATAACGCATTAGAATACTACAATCAAGGTATAGACTACTTAACAGACACTAATAGGTTTGAAATATTAGCTAAATTAGCAACGGCAATTCAAGAGAATATAAAGAAAAAAGAATCAGGTTGCGGTTGTGGAAGTTCTCACGAGAGAGAATTTGCACCGCTGAATGTAGTGGAGGCATCAGTCCCAATGTCAAATGGTTTTGGCGGTGGCATCGCCCATGCCCATTCTAACGGTCATTCTAACGGTCATTCCCATGGTCATGGACTGGCATTTGGCTCGATAGATGTAATGGAAGCCCCTGCTCCAAAATCACACGGCTATGGCGGTGGTTGTCCTGGAACTGCAGAACGTAGTTTCGCTCCGCCAACTCGGGTAGCTCATGCTCCAACCAATATTCAAGGCAAATCAGAATTAACACATTGGCCAGTTCAGTTACATTTGGTATCACCATCTGCACCATTCTTTAAAGTTTCTGAACTTATAATAATGTCCACTTGTGGCCCTATCGCATCGGCAACAGTCCATCAAGATTATATTGCCGGCCGCCCAGTAGTAGTGGCTTGTCCGAAATTAGATAGAACTGATCCGTACAGGGAGAAATTATCGGAAATTTTCACTCAGGGTGGAATGTCTAAGATAATCATTGTTCGTATGGAAGTGCCTTGCTGTGGCGGATTAACGAAGATTGTTACAGACGCAAGAGCAATGTCACAGAATCAATCCATGATTATTGAGGAACATACTTTGAGTTTACAGGGTGAACTGATTGCTATGAAGCGGGTTTAAATATCCCGCCTTTTGACAAGAGCTAATATAAATCTATAATGGGTATTATTCCCTTTTTAAAAATAAAATAATAAATATTAAATAAATAATTTTAATTTATTCAAGGAGTTAACAATGTTTTGTAACCAATGTCAAGAAGCAAAAAACAACATAGCATGTACAATAGCAGGTATGTGCGGAAAGAAAAATGATACTGCAAACCTACAGGATTTGTTGGTTTACGGATTGAAAGGTATTGCCTTAGCAGCAGAAAAAACTGGACGAGACCACCCCAAAGCTGATTTAATTATCACAGATGGTTTATTCCTTACAATTACTAATGCAAACTTTGATGATGAATTTATTATCGGACATACTAAAAGGGCACTAACTATTCGTGATGAAATTTTAAAAGGAACTTCTTATGATGAAGATGTTTTGAAATGGAACTGCACAACTAACGAAGAGTTCATAGCAAAAGCAGACGAAATAACAAAAGCATTCCCAGAAAATGAAGATATTAAATCTCTTCACGAGCTAATCTATAATGGTATCAAAGGTATTTCTGCTTATGCTCACCATGCAAATAACTTAGGTTTCCAAGATGATGCTGTTTTCAAATTCAATCGTAAAGCATTAGCTGCTACTGTAAAAGATTTAACAGGCGAAGAATTGCTTGCTTTGGTATTAGAAACAGGGAAATATTGCGTTGAAGTAATGGCATTATTGGATAAAGCAAATACCGAAACTTACGGTAATCCTGAAATATCAGAAGTAAATATCGGTGTTGGTAAAAAACCGGGTATCCTAATTTCAGGCCATGACTTAAACGATATGGAAGCACTTTTGGAACAAACCAAAGATACGGGCGTAGATGTATATACTCACTGCGAAATGCTTCCTGCAAACTACTATCCTAAATTCAAAAAATATGACCATTTCGTTGGTAACTATGGTAACTCATGGTGGTTACAAGATAAAGAGTTTGCCTCATTCAATGGGCCTATCGTAATGACTACTAACTGTTTGGTTAAGCCTCGCAAATCATACGCTGATAGATTATTTACTACAGGCGTTGTAAGCTATCCGGGTTCACCAAGAATTCCTGAAAACGAAAACCATGAAAAAGATTTCTCAGGTGTAATTGAAATGGCAAAAACTTGCGAACCACCTGTTGAAATTGAAACAGGAACAATCATTGGTGGTTTTGCTCACGCACAAGTATTCGCATTGGCAGATAAAGTTGTTGATGCTGTAAAATCGGGTGCTATCAGAAAATTCATTGTTATGGGTGGTTGTGATGGTCGTCATAAATCTCGTAGTTACTATACTGAGTTTGCTGAAAAACTTCCAAAAGATACTATCATCTTGACTGCGGGCTGTGCTAAATATCGTTATAACAAACTTGATCTAGGCGATATTGGTGGTATCCCACGAGTTCTTGATGCCGGCCAATGTAATGATTCATACTCACTTGCTGTTATTGCATTGAAACTAAAAGAAATATTTGAATTAAATGATATAAACGAATTACCAATAATTTATAATATCGCTTGGTACGAACAAAAAGCGGTTACTGTATTTTTGGCATTGCTCCACTTAGGCGTAAAAAACATTCATTTAGGTCCTACTCTTCCTGCATTCTTGTCCCCGAATGTAGCGAAAATTATCATTGATACTTTCCAAGTTAGTGGTATTACTGATGTGGATTCTGATATGGAGAAGTTGCTTGCTGCTTAATTGTGAGATGCAATACCATTCAAAAAGGGCGGTCGTTTGACTGCCCGTTTTTTTTGTGAGGTTGATTTGGTTTACTCAAAATGGAAAAAATATTATTCCCAATTATTTTTTTAATTTTGCATACATGAACATTGCGTTTTTAGAAAACGTAGTATATATTTTGGAAATTAAAATTTGACACATATGAAAAGAATTATTCTGGGTCTGCTTTGCCTGCTTTGGACTGTAAATATTTTTGCTGAAACTGAACTTTCTGACTCCGAGATTATCATAACTGAGTTTGATTCGGGAGGTGTTCTCCGTGATATGGCACATCCGAATTACTCCTATACTGGCAATGAGATTCTTCTACTCTTCGACCCCAATGATTTATATCTTGAGAATGCGATTACTAATATTAGCAAGCAATACAATCAAGTAGAAGATATTACTATGCCGCCAGCTATGACCGAAACTCAGGAAAATTATTTGTTTCCAATATTGATTTCTCCCCCATCTGACCGCATTAAGTACGGAAAATATACGATTTCTGTAAGGGATTCGAATAATCACATTTTACACGAACGAAGTTTCAAGATTGTTCACCCCGAACCTCAAATAAAAAAATTATCAGTCGAGAGTAATTTTAACGGTAGTCCGATAGAGATTAGCGATACTCTAATGATTACACGCCACCAGTCATTTAGTAGCACGAAAATAATAATTGACGGCGAGAATATCGAACAAAAATTTGAAAAAGTTTTTATAGGTGAAGCAGATTTTGAACTAATACAGAATCCAAATATTCCGAACGAATTTTCCTTCAGTAGCTATTGGGAAAGTGAAAAGGGCTTGTCTGTATCTCTTGGTAAGTCGGAAATTTCTTTTATCCGTCAATATTCTACAATCCCAACTACGAAAAATATTTATATAACTTCTCAAGAGCCTAAAATTCTTGGAGATAATTTGGAGTTTCAAGTAGAGGAAGGACAGACCCGCACAGAGATAACCCTACAGGTAGAGAATATTTTTAAAGATGCAAATATATTAATTAAGCCAATGTATTCTACTCCTAACTTTCCAAGTAATATTGGATTGAAGACTGTTACAGTCGATGAAAAGCGTGGTTGTGTAACATTCCCGATATTATTTGAACCGCTTTCGGGAGGCGATGCAAAGTTTAAAATGCAGGTAATAAATGCAGATGGGAAAAAAAGCGAATTTCAAACAATTAGCATAATTAAGAAGGCGACCAATATTAAAATGTCAGCTTTGTATCCTGAGAGAAAACCTCTTGTAGCAGGTTTCGATAAGAATATCATTAAATTTGAAAGGCTCAAGGGACCTCACCTCAATACTTCAAAAAATAATGTTTTTACTCTCACATTTGATAATGAAAAACCAATAACGTTCAAGGCAAATAATATAACTGCTAATTCTATTACTGCCGAAATTGCTCTACCTGCACAGCTCCCGACGGATAAAACCGCATTTACGCTTAGAAATTCGGAGTATGGAGAGTGGAAGGGAGTTTTGGAAAGCCTACGAAAAGTGCCACGAATAAAGCGAGAATCAAATTTCGTATTCAAGGGTGGTAAAAGCAAAGTACTAATTGAAAATGCAAATGATGTTTTTCTGCGGACGGCGGTTCCGAATGATTTCGTAAAAATCAGCACTCCGAATTATCATTCTATACGCGAATTTGAAATTGAAATTAATCCGAATGCAAAGGATTTTGAAATTCTAGTTATGCTTTTTGACCACGAAATCGCAAGAATGAGTTATAATGTAAAAAATTATCCGCGACCTGATGTAATAAAATTAACTCAAATTGTAGATACAAATCTTATCCGTAAGGAAAAAATGATTGTTCTCGAAGCCGATGGCAACCGACGTTTACAGCTTATGATTCCATTAGATGAGGATACCATACCTGCACATTCAAAGTTCTATGCACAGATTTTTCGAAAAAACGGATCTCCTGTCGGAAATAAACGTGAGTTTCTAAAAGATAATCAGTCTAATACTTTGACTACTACCCTGAATACCCAAATTGGTTTGCGTCCCGGAGATGAATTTGATATTTTGATTTCCAACCCTAATGAAGATTCTAAGGCATTTCATTCATATATCAAGCGTAACTTCACGGATAAATGGATTATCACAGCCGGTCTTTCTGCATTTGATTATCGTATCAACAGTAAAACAGAGAAGAAAAATGACGGATTAAATGTTTTGGATGGAATTAATTTTGGCTTTTATTATTTACCTGAAAACTATGCAAACCCAAGTAATAGATTAATTGGTTTTGGTCCCAATCTTCTCATTACCTCGAAAGATGATAACATTAAGATGCGCTTTGGTGTATCTACACTGTTTTGGCAAAAAATTGTCCTCGGTATAAGTTATGGACAGGAGGAATTTGGTATTATTACTGGTGTAAATATCGAACTTGCTGATTTTTCCACATTGTTTGGAAGGTAGGAGTGTGTTGTTATAAAATTGGTAAGTATATATCTAATTGATTACTTAGACCACTTTTCAAGCTCAACTTCTACTGTGATAGGAATAATATTATTGACCCTATCCCGAACAATTTTCGGAATTTTTATTTTATAATCATAAATATCAATTTCAAATACTGATGTGCCGATGATATTTCCGCTCTTTATCTCGAATGTTCCTTGTGCGGTAATTTCTTTCGTTACTCCGTGCATGGTAAGTTTTCCGCTTACGGTTGCAGGATATTTTCCGTCTTTATTGAAATTAATTTCAGATAAATTGGTTACCTTGCCTTTGAATTTTGATTTTGGGTAGGTCTCTGATTCAGCATAATTTTCGTTAAAATGTTCTTGAGCTAAGGCTTCCTTGAATATAAAAGAGTGCATCAGAAGTGAGAATACGATTTCTCCTGTCTCAATATCTAAAATACAGGCTACCTGATTATTATCTGCTTCCAAATCAATAATATCTGTATGCGAAATAATATGAATATGTCCTGAACGTGTTAAATATCGATTAGAAGCGAATATTTGAACCGAGGCCATAAGAACAATAAGCATAATCAAAAAACGTTTCATGGTATTTGCAGGGTCAAAAAAAACAAAAATACGACTTTTTTTATACGTGGGGATTTATGAAAAGATTAAATATATTTTTATTTTCGATTTTTATTTTGGGAAGTTTATTTTTTACTTCCTGTACTCCCGATAAAGATGCGGTTTTGGTAATAACAGAACGCCGTTTTGAAATTGAGAATACCGGAAAAGGTGTATTCTATTTTACTGTAACCAACAAAGGTGAACAGCCCGCATATAATGTAATCGTAATGGCGGAAGCATTTAGAGAAGAAAAATCAGTAGGGTATGAAGAAAAGGGGGTCGGTAATCTTTTTGCAAATGAAGAAGAAAGCGATACCCTACATTTCCATAATTTTGGTTATCTACAGCCCGATACAGTGAAGGTTATGATGACATATACTCCTTATAATGCAATGCGTTGATATTGAGAAATATATTGATGAAATGATTTTTTTTGATTTTTGTGTAACGTTTTTTGCTTTGATGTTATATATAGTGTAAGGGATTTTTTATTTAAAAGTACAGGTAATTTATGAAAAGGATTATTTCGATTTTTATTTTCTGTTTTCTGCCAACATTCGTCTTCCCGCAAATCGAACCACGTGATACTGATGGAGACGGTTTTTTGAATGTATCTACTTTGGAGCATCTCAAGTGGCTTTCAGAAGTGAATAAAAATATGGATATTGTTTTTGAATTGGATAATGATATAGATGCTTCTGCTACACGGAATTGGAATGTTGGCGATCATGATTTGAATCCTGCTACTCCCGATTCTGCTATGGGTTGGGGAGGACTAATGGGAGTTACAAAATCTTTATACGGATTTGATAGAGTGGGTAAATGCAAAATTGAAGGACACGGGCATAGCATATACAACCTATATATCAATAGACCTTTAGATGCTTACGTTAGTTTTGTTGGTGTATTTAGTACTGCTGATAGCTATATCGACAAACTAAATTTAAAGCATTGTGAAATTACGGGCTACTATGGTGTAGGAGGCTTGGTTGGAATTGCATCTGTTAGATATGAACCGGATAGTTTGATATACATTAGGAATTGTTCTGTTACAGGTCGAATACGATCGACAGCTAGTGCAGGTGGTATTATTGGAGAAGTTGATTACGGAAATATCATTATAGAAAATTGCAGTGTCCAAGCAGATATAGTGCAAATTGATTTAGGCCTAAACTATTCTTCGTATAAAAACTCTTTTGGTGGTATTTGTGGGTATAATTTTTCAGGCAAGTTAAAAAAGTGTTCTTTTGTCGGTTATATTTCAGGAGTTCAAAAATTGGGCGGCATTGTCGGACGTAATACCGGAATGTTATTTGACTGTACAGCCGATGTAGAAATTAAAGGTAGTTATTATATAGGTGGAATATGTGGCAGCATGGGGGGCAGTATGGCCGGAGACGGTTGGATATATGATTGCGAATCTAAATGTGATATTTTAGGAGAAAGATATGTAGGTGGAATATGTGGAGGTGCAGGAGAATCATTAGTCTATTTAAGTCGTTCAAGTGGAAATATTGAAGGTAAATATTGTGTTGGTGGTATTGCAGGTATATATAATGACGGAGATAACTATAGAGCGTGTTACATGACAGATTCCTATTCTATAGCAAATATAAAAGGGGATAGTTTAGTGGGTGGATTAATTGGATTTATGTACGGATATGAGCGCTATAGACCAAGCCTGTATAGTTCTTATTTTGCGGGTACTATCGAAGCAAATCATAATTTTGCTCCTATAACCGGATATGCCGGAGGCTTTACTACTGAATGTTTTTGGGATGCAGAGAAGACAGGATTTTCGACAGATTCTACTGGTATTGGTTATAGCACTGCTGAAATGAAAAATAAACAACTCTACTTAGATAAAAATTGGAATTTTATTTCTCACTGGAAGATAAATTCTGATATAAACGATGGCTACCCTTATCTTGATATTGAAACTATTCCTACGCCTAAACCAATTGAACCTTTTGATACTGACGGAGATAGCTTACTTAATGTATCAAATTTACAAGAATTGTTATGGCTTGCTCATAATCGTAACCGGAGGCAATCTTTTGAATTAGATAATAGTATTAACTGTGCTGAAACATTCTACTGGGATACTTACTACGGTTTTCTTCCAATAGGTTTTAATGAAGGGGAATATGGTGATTTTAGCAGTGATTTTAATGGTAATGGTTTTTCAATTGATAGTTTGTACATCAATACAATGATGTATCGTCATTTAACTTGGTATATGGGAACAGGTTTCTTTGGGCAAATATCTGGTCGAAAAAGGTCAGTCAAAAATGTAAAATTCAAAGATTGTTATATTTCAGGTAGAGCTAATATTGGGATATTGGCAGGGACAGCGAACACGAATATTTCTGATGTAGATGTTGAAAATTGTTCTACCCGCTCATTTTGGCGTTCGGGAGGATTAGTCGGATTCTCAATAAGTTCTGAAATAAATCATTGTTCTGTCATAGATGCAAATGTCAAAAGTAGGCATATATGTGGAGGTTTAATTGGAATATCTTCCGGCGATTCATTATTTAACTGCTTTGCTATGGGCAAGGTTAAAGGATTTTCTAAGACAGGAGGATTAATCGGTTTATTCCAAGAATATGACAGGGATACAACCATCGGCTTAGTTAGAAATTGTTATTCGGTATGCCCTGACCAATCTTTGGTTGGGACAATCGGATTTGCAGTAGTTGAAAACTCATTTTGGGACAACGAAATAGGTTTATCAACAGATTCTGTAGGAACTGGAATGCCTACCTTGGCGATGCACAATAAATCTACATTTACAAATGCAGGTTGGGATTTTGACAAGATATGGGATATTAATCCTGATATTAATAGTGGCTACCCATTTTTCAAAATTAAAGGTGTATCCATTATTGATGAAGTAGAAAATAAGACGAAGATTTTGATTTATCCAAATCCAGCACAAGATTTTATTTCGATAGAGACTGATGATAAAATCAATTCTATAAAAATCTACGATACTTTGGGAAAATTGGTTAAGGTTTTGGATAACTCTAAGGTGTCTGAATTAGAGATTGATATTTCTTCCTTAGTTTCTGGAGCTTATTACTTGGAAATTAATTGCAGCGGTGAGACTTATCAGGAAATATTTATCAAAGAGTAAATTACATGTCACCGGAAATCAAATTTAAAAACTCTTCAGAGCGACGGAATTCTGTTTCAAGCTCGAAGGTAAATTGAGCCATATCAGTGTCGGCTAAGTCTGGCACTTCTTCAATTAGTGTCTTCCATGCTTCGGTTTCAGCCAAATCAAGATAAGTGATGTTTTCGTAGAATCCTGCATCCCAAACTTCGCAAAGCAAATCCGTACACCTAACCGTTGCCACAAGAGCCTTATTTTTTTCAGCTTCGGACGGACGATGATGATATCTGATTACATCTTGAATTGCCTGTGGAAGGTTCCATGAAGCAGCGATTGCATATCCTACCTGTGTATGGTCGCATTTATAAATCTGCATTTCGGCTTCTAAGTCATTCATGCCTTGATTTTCTATTAGTTCAATTACCTGTAAGTATTTTTCGTTGTCATGCTGGAGCATTGCAAGTTTTCCAATATCATGAAGCAAGGCACCGATAAACTCATTTTCCTGATAGAAAGTACTGGTTTTCAAGGTAAAAGCTTTAGCTACCATACTTGAGCAGGCAACGTGCCACCAAAATTTTTCTATATATGGCATTACCGAACGATGGGAATTCATCATAAATTTAGAGAAAATAGAAATCCCGATAACCATATTAGACAGGCGGCTGAGACCAAGCGTTATAATGGCTTTTTGTACGGAAGTAACCTCTGTAAGAGTTCCGTAAATTGAGGAATTTGCAATACGTAGAAGTTTAACGGTAAGCGAAACATCATTCTCGATTATTCTTGCAACATCTCGGACATTTACACTTTCTGCGTTGAGAACTTCCAATACCTTTGCGGCAACCGTTGGCAGGGTGGCAAATTCTTGGGTTTCTAATATATCTTTAATTATGCTCACAGTTTCAAAAAATACACAGCAATCAATGAGCAAAATTAACACTTTTTTTCTAAAAAACAAAAAAATGAGACATTTTTTTGGGGGAAAATATTATGCACAAATATATTTTTATATTAAAGAAACTACTGTAAAGTTTGTTTTTGAACATTCTATTCAAAGAGATAAAGTTCCAGTCTTTGAAATTTATATCCAAATACTTCACAATAAAAAAAGCCCGTACCACCTTTCAGAGCTACGAGCTTTATCATTTAACGCTATCAAATTTTAGTTAGAATTTGTAAATCAATCCGATTGCAAATCCTTGTTTTTCAAATTTTTCAGAGTTTGCACTTGTTCCGCCATAGTAGTAGTTAAATGCTTTGTAGTCATAAGATAACTGTACTGCAAACGGGGTATAGTAGTTAGTGTATTGAATACCCGCACAGCCACCGTAAACGTAATTTGCATTCAACCCAATCCCACCCTGTGCTTGAATAAATAGATGGCAATTATAAAGACTTAAATCCTTCATCTCGTAACGTGCAACCGCGGATAGAGAAGATGCAAATACATTCTTGGGAGTTCCGATAGTTTCTGTAGTTGTATTATAAGTTACCTTATCAATATTTTCGATTCCAAGTTCTAAACCTACTTTAATTTTATAATCAAGTGTTCTCATGTATGAAACTGCCAAACCGCCGTTTGTCATCATATTAGTCGGAGCGAAAAAGTTCATTCCTTTAACTCTAATTTCGTTTTTGAAACCATCATTAATTCTAAACGTTGGTAGGATACTTGAATTATTAGTAAGGTTAAATGCATTATCAATCATGTTTGAAAAATCAATAATGTTTGTGCTTACGCCTTTCATTGTAGATGCGAAAAGTGTATTAATAAAAGGGCTTTCAGGTTCAGATGCGATAGCTTGCCCAACGGAAGTAAATATTTCAGGCATGTCTGTATCTGCACTATCTCCATAATCGGATACGGAACTGTTACTCGTATTGTTAACTTTTGCAGTATTCGATTTTTTAGAATTTTTCGACTTTGAGTTGTTGGTTTCCACCTTTGTAATGGTTGTCATTGCCGTTTCTGAACCTTTATTTACAGTAGCGTTTTCACAATTATTGTCATTGTTAATACTCTTAGCTTTAAGTGTGTTTAGTACATTTGCAGTCTTGTTTGCCTCGATGTTAGATTGGTCATTCCCTGCGAAATCTTCAGTGCGATTCATATTAAACAGTACGATTGATACTCCGGTTATCAATAACAATCCTGCCGCTATCCAAATATTTCTCCAGTTGAAAAATGGTATAGTTGCCACTGGTTTGCTTGTATATCCCAATTCCGCAAAAATTTCGTCTTTTAGGAATGGAGGTGGGGCCGTTTCTCCTTTAGCTCGAACTGTAGAATTGATTGCATATTCCTGAGCATATTGAACTTGGAGTTCTTCGCTTTGGTTTATGCTTTCAAGCACTTCATTTTCGAGCGTAGGGTCTAACTCTCCATCGAGGAAGAGAGTTAGTTTTTCGCTTTCAGTTAATTTGCCTGTATTCATTTTCGTAACTCTTAATATGAATGTTTGTTATAAATTTGCATTTTCGCCAACTGTGGTTCCAATGCTTTTCTCAGAGCTTTTTTAGCTCTGTAGAGTCTGACACGTACTACATCTAATGATTCTCCTAAAACTTCAGTCAGTTCATTATAGCTTAGACCATCATACTCCCGTAAAATAAAAATCTCTTTATAACTATCCGGAAGATATTCGACTGCAGCTTTGATAGCTATTCCCAGTTTTTCAACATCTTTTTCTGGTAGTCTTTCATCAAAATCCAATATCTGCATATATTCTTCAAAATGCATATCTTTTTTATTGTCTCTTTGGTAGTTGAGACATAGATTTCGAGCGATTCTAAGTAGATAACCACGCATATTTGTCATCTTCTTATTAGGCTTCTTCGTTTTGTGAAATTTAATGAAAGTTTCCTGAAACACATCAGAAGCATCGTCATAATTTCCCAAGAAATACTTGCAAAACGTAAAGACCTTTGACGAATAGCGATTATAAATCTCCGAAAACGCCTGCTCAGCTATAGACTCCTTTTTAAAGAGCATTCCATATAGCTCATCATCACTATATTTACTCAATCTATCCGCCATGTACTAACTAAACACACCCCAAAATAAAATGTTACACAAAAAAACAAAAGCCACGGATTTAACACGAAATTGACATAGTAATATTTGAAGACAACTTGTCATTTTCTTTAAAATATTATCTCTTTAGCCAATATTTCTATTTGGAGCTACTATATAGCTCTGTTACATTAAAATAAAAAACAAACTACTCACTTTATGTAAGTGCTTTTTACACTAGCACCGGTAATTATATATTTTATTCGCGGGCTGATTTTCGTGATTTTTACTGTTTTTTTAACTTTTTTGCATTTTTTTTGATTTTTTTTATCCTCTATTTCAAAACACTGTTTTCGCTAACTCCTTATATTTCATAGAAATATTTTTTGGCAAAAGTTTTGGCAAAAAAAATGTCACACTGTACGGCGTACTGTACGGTTGCCTGTCCA
>PDWI01006525.1_pt1 | contig 14592 bp, 12 predicted proteins | sample 1430891 | NCBI WGS metagenome assembly PDWI01 (sample SAMN01162508, study PRJNA174530) | Oral metagenome, whole genome shotgun sequencing project. | biome: Marine environment; feature: Marine mammal; material: Swab sample of the gingival sulcus; isolation source: swab sample of gingival sulcus... | reverse complement strand
AGTTTCGCATCTTTGCATAAACAATACTGCAGCTGCGGCTAATTGAAAAGAATACGTTGATGAAGAGTATTTCTCTTTAAGCAATTTTTTCCTTTCATTCTCACTAAGGTTTTGCGCTCTTATACTATAAAATGGCTTTATATCCTCTTCATTCATCCTATAATAGCTGATTACGACGTTTCCTCCAGTAAGAGTTGAAAACATATTATCTATGCCAAAAATAACAGGATGAGTTTTCCCTTCTTCAATACTCAATTTAATTACAGCAACATTTCCCCATAACCTTTTTTTAAACATCATCTCGTTAGATCGTATTACAAAAAACGTATGATCTCCTGCAGGAAGATCCACATAAAAAGGGAACTTGTCGTTCGGATCTATTCTGTTTATTGGAGAAAGAGTACCGTCTATTACTTCATAAATATTATAATAAATATTCCAATCCATATTTGTATAAGGGGCAAATAAAAAAGAAAAAACAGCTTCACCCGTGTCAAAATCATCTCGTCCGACACTATGATTTTTATAAAACACAACTCTACCCGTGGCACTCTCTATAGCCGGATCAATAATTGATTGCTTAATATTTACATTTCGCATAGCACAACCAGAAAAGGTAGAAACAACAAAAAATACCAATAAAAGTTGAATTGATCTCATAGCGTAAACATCCTCCCTCTATTTTTATACCAGCAAATCTTTCAGCAAAGGTAAAACCTTATCGCCAGTCCTGCTCCACTCCCTGCGTTATCAGGTATGACCTGACAGCGTATCACCACTAATATCTTCTGTCCTCTGGCTTCCAACTTCTCACTTCTCACTTCTCACTTCTCACTTCTCACTTCCAAATTCTAACTTCCAATATACCCCTGCTCCTCCAGATAAAGAAGAATCTCCTGCACCGCCTCCATAGGCGTTATTCCGGTGGTATCAATAACAAGCTCCGGATTTTGCGGGGCAATATAGGGATCATCAATTCCCGTTACGCCAGAGATAATACCGGCCTTGGCTCTGGCATAAAGCCCTTTGCGATCTCTCGCCTCGCAGACGTCAAGCGGGGTGGCAACATGCACCTCTATGTAGCCGCCATAACTTGAGATAAGCTCCCGGTTCTCCCGGCGGGATTCGGCATAGGGGGCGATAGGTGCGCAGATGGCGATACCACCGTTTTTGGTGATTTCGCTGGCAACAAAGCCGATACGGGTAACATTGAGATTACGGTGTTCTCTGGTAAAGGAGAGCTCTGATGACAGGTTACGGCGAACGATATCGCCATCCAGCAGGGTTACCGGGCGGTCATTCATCTCAAGAAATTTAATCAGCAGCACCTTGGCAATCGTCGACTTCCCGGAGCCGGAAAGCCCCGTCATAAAAATGGTAAACCCCTGCCGGCTTCTGGGAGGAAAGGATGCCGCCAGTTCATCGACAATCTCCGGCCAGGAAAACCACTCCGGAACATGCTCGCCATACTCCAACTTGCGTGAAAGTTCCGCCGAGGTGATTTTCTTTATCGCGCCGCTCTGCTGCGGATCATCAAGAAAGACATATTTCCGCTGTTCCTGATCGTAGCCCACCGGCCGCTGACAGACCATCTCAATCCCTGTTTTTGATGCATAATCAGCAACAAGCTGCTGGGCGGCGCCCTTTGGATAAAACAGCTCCCGCCCACCATTTCTGCGGAAAGGGTCGGCCTGATCCTCAGCCACCATAAAATGGGTGCAGCCAAAATTCCTGCGGATAATCGCCTGCCATAGTGCCTCTTTCGGTCCGGCCTTACGACTGGCAAAGGGGGTGATCCCCAGTGCGATCATATTGTTGGGAAATTTTGTCGCAAACGACTGATAGCAGCGGATCTGGCTATAGTAATTCAGATCTCCCGGATTATCCAAATCCGCCACTGGCTGGAGAAAAATTGCCGCCTGCGCTTCTCTTGCCGCGTTTAGCACCATCTCACGATGGGCACAGTGCAGATACTCTTCGGTATGAAAGCCGAGAATCCGCCGCCAGCCGCGCATCGAGAAAATACGCACCGTCTCCGACGGACTGAGGCGCAGGGCGCGAAAATCATAATGAATAGGCAGCGATACCCCTTCAACAGTACCGCCAACAGCATACTCTTTTACCCGGTCATAGAGCTGGGCGACACCGGGGTGCTGACCGGCGTCATCGGTACCGTAAACGGCCAGGGCCTCGCTCTTTTTTTGCCGCTGCCAGATATCGTTTACGGTAAGGATGGCAAGCAGGAACCCCTCTTCATCGGTTAAGGCAATACGTTGATCTTGCTCTATCTTTTCCGCAAATTGCCCGCAGATATCAAGACAGACGGGAATCGGCCAGACAGAACCGTCCGGCAGAGCCATATTCTGCAGGACGGACTGGTATTCCATCTCACTCATATAGCCGTGCAGCGGATAATACCCCCTGTTAAGCAGCAGCTCCAGATCACATAGCTGGCCTGGTGACAGCGAAATAGAGGTTAGCGACAGCGCCTCACGGCGCAGTTCCTCTGCCCGGTGAAAATGGACAAGAAGCGTATCGGAATGTATATGTTGCATATTCTTTAGCCAAAACCCGGTTCCTGGACAAATGACAGTGTTCCAAAGTTCCGGATTTGATTTCCTGCTATCGTTGACAGGCCACCTGATCCAGCGATGCTGGTTTACCAGTCTACATACGGTATTCAAGCAGGACCGGGCAGTGGTCGGACCCCATCACCTCCTGCAGGATTTTCGCGTCAACCACGTTTTTTTGTGCGTCTTTGTTTACACAAAAATAGTCTATCCTCCAACCGATATTTTTACTTCTGGCGCTGAAACGGTAACTCCACCATGAATACTGCTCCGGCTGCTGATTAAACAGACGAAAGGTGTCCACATAACCGGCCCGATCAATAAAACCGTCCATCCACCGCCGCTCTTCAGGGGTGAAGCCCGCGTTTTTAACATTATTTTTCGGATTTTTCAGGTCAATTTCCTTATGGGCAACATTGAAATCACCGCAGACAATAACATCTTTTTTCTGTTCAAGCCGGCGGCAGTGCTCTTCCAGTGCCTGGTCAAAACGCAGTTTATAGTCAAGTCGTTTCAATTCGGCACCGGCATTGGGAAAGTAGATTGTCAACAGATAGAATTTGTCAAACTCGAGGGCAAGCACCCTCCCCTCACGATCAAACTCTTCAACGCCCAGGCCATAATGCACGGCCACAGGTTGTATCCTGCTATAGACGGCAACCCCGGAGTACCCTTTCTTTTCAGCGCTATGCCACCAGGAGGTATAGCCCGGAATATTTTTAAGGCTGTCAGAGAGCTGATCCGGCTGGGCCTTGGTCTCCTGAATGCCGATAACATCGGCATCAAGATCCTGCAGAATCTGCACAAACCCTTTTTTCTCAACGGCACGGATACCGTTGACATTCCATGAAACAAAGGTGTAGTGGTTATGGCTCGCCTCCATCGTCCGGCCCTTCCTTGGGGTAACGCCATGGCCGGGACAGCTCTGCCGCAAAGGACATTCATCACAGCGCGGTCCGATGGGCCGGCAGATCGACTGGCCAAAGGCGACCAGCAGTGAATTTACCGGAATCCAGAACCGCTTCGGCAATTTCTTACGTAGCGCCATCTCCGTTTTGGCGGGGCTGTCAGTTGCGACATACCCCCAGATATTCATAATACGGTGGACATGGGTATCGACGCAGATAGCGGGCAGCGCAAAGGCCACACTCAGCACCAGATTTGCCGTCTTCCGGCCTACCCCAGGCAGGGTAAGCAGCTCGTCAATGGTGCGAGGCACAACACCGGAAAATGGGGCAAGAGCCGCCGGCAACCGGGTAAGGTGCTTTGCCTTTGTTTTATAAAAGCCTACCGGATGGATCATTTTTGCGATCTCTTCCACCGTAAGCCTTGCCAGATCCTGAACCGTCGCCGCCTTTGTAAAAAGCCGGGCGGCGGCCCTTGCCGTTACCTCATCTCTCGTTCTTGCCGACAAAATGGTGGCCACCAGCACCTTGAACGGATCTTTTGTCTGTACGGCGATAAGATCCACCACCGGCACCTGCCTGTGACGCACATATTCCTCAACCTCTTTCAGGAAATATTCGATATCTATTTGTTTTGACATTTATTTTATCGGAAATCCGGTTTACAGGCAGAGGGTGATGTCCCAGCCTTCCGGGTTTCATTAGTCATTGTGGCCGGAGGCTACCTGGCCCAGCCAGATTGGTTTTTAATATACTTGCGGCAGCACATCTTCCTTGAACTGGAGCGTTGCAAAATAGTCCGCAAGGGTCTCCGCCCGCCGGATAAGTTTTACCGAACCATCCGTGGCAAGGAGCAGCTCCTTGGGGCGGAGACTGCCGTTATAGTTAAACCCCATCGCAAGGCCATGGGCGCCGGTATCTTCGATAACCACCAGATCGCCCGAACTGATAGCCGGCAATCGCCGCTGAATAGCGAACTTGTCGTTATTTTCACACAGGGCACCAACCACATCAACCACCTCCGTTACCGCGTCTGTTTTCCCCGGCACCTCGATATGGTGATAGGCGCCATACATCCCCGGCCGCATCAGGGCAGACATTGAGGCGTCGACGCCGATATAGGTGCGATAGGTCTCCTTACGGTTGATGGCGGTGGTGACCAGAACCCCATGCGGGCCTGTCATATAACGGCCGCTCTCCATAAAAAGTGCCGGTTGATAGCCATGTTTTTTCTCAAAACCGAGCAGCAGCGCTGTGACTCCGTCGCCCAATGCCTCAATATCAAGTGTCGGCTCCCCAGGCTGGTAGGGGATCCCCAGCCCGCCGCCAATATTGATAAACTCAAAATCAATAGCCAGCTGCTGATGGATTATCTCAACCAGCTCCAGCAGCATCTGCGTTGTCTGCACCATATAGGTATAGTTCAACTCGTTGGAGGCCAGCATGGTATGGAGCCCAAACCGCTGCACTCCACGCTCTTTTGCCAGGCGGAAGGCCTCCACAATCTGCGCGTGGCTTACTCCGTATTTTGCCTCGACCGGTGTGCCGATAATAGCGTTGCCTGTCCGCCGCTCACCCGGATTATAGCGGAAGCAGAGCAGCTCCGGCAGTGGATCGACCTTATCAAGTAGCGAGATATCGTCAAGATTAAGGATGCAGCCACCATTTTTTGCCGCTTCGGCAAAATCGTCGCCACTGGTATTATTGGAGGTGAACATGATATCCTCTGGCGCCGCCCCGGCCTCCCTGGCCAGAACAAGCTCGGCGATGGAGGAGCAGTCAAAACCATAGCCCATATCCTTCATTATCTTCAGAATCTGCGGATTGGGCAGAGCCTTGACCGCGTAGAACTCCTTAAAGCTGCGCACCTTCGCAAAGGCGTTTTTCAACCGCTCGCCAGTGCTGCGGATACCGCTCTCATCATAGAGATGAAACGGGGTCGGAAAATGGGCGGCTATCTTTTCCAGTACCGGGAAAAGGCGATCTCTGAAATTTGTTGATATCGGCATTATCTGTTCCTCTCTGCTGAGGGTCTGTCACTCCTATTCAATACGAATGGAGCCAACATCCTCATCCAGCATATCACCCTGCTCCTCCGAACCAAAAAGAGAAGGTTCTGTTTTTGGCTCGGAGTCGGTATTTCCGGTATCTTCTTCGATCTCCACTGCCGGAGATTTTTCGTCGTCACCCGTCTCTGCGGTAACCACCGGTTCCATCGCAGGTTCACGCAACACCCCTTCTGCATCTGTTGGTGCTGCGACACCGGCAATAGGAATATCCATCGCCGCAGGGATAAACTCCTCATCCTCTTCTCCGCCAAAGGGCTGTTTGAAGACAGCGCGAAAGCCATCCACCCCCTCCAGCAGGGTAACCAGCTCCCAGCCCGCCCTGCCATATTCATTCAACGAACATTCCATCTCTGTTTCATCAATAAAGCTGCCGCCGAGAAGGCCATCCTTCTGCAGCGGATACAGCACCGTTTTATATGCCCAACGCATCCCCTCACTCTCCTACATAAAGGTCATTGACAAAACGCCCTTCAAAAACCTGGCCGTCAGCCTGTTCCTGCCGCCCCTTGCCGTTGCGGCGGCCGTCACGAAACTCGCCGATATAGTGGCTGCCGTCGGCAGAGTGCAGCTCTCCCGATCCGTGCGGCAGGTCATCGACAAAGGCGCCGACATAGACAGAACCATCGGCATAGTCAAGCTTGCCGCTGCCGGCAAAACGGCCAGCGCTGAAATCACCCTCATAGGAGGAGTCGTCAGCGAAGAGATAGCGTCCCTTACCGTCAAAGAGATCCTTTTTAAATTCACCATCATAGAGCGAGCCATCAGGATGGGTAAAGACCCCTTTCCCCTCCTTATGCCCATTGACAAAACTGCCCTCATAGGATCGGCCATCAGGATAGATAAAACGCCCCTGTCCCTCCATTTTGCCATCGACAAACTCACCGATATACCTCTCGCCGCCGGGGAAAAGCAGCGTTCCCTGACCATGCATTACCCCAAGTTTTACATCACCCTGATAACGGCGACCGTCATTAAACCAGACCTCATCGACCTTGCCGTCAACCATGGTGCCGGCAATCCGGTTGACAATCTTGTCCCAGCGCACCACATAGGTGGCGGTGGAGTCTTCCGGCTCCAGAAAATCCTCGCTCTCATCAGTATCAGGGGTTGCAGCAGCCGCTGCAGGCTGTTGCTCGACGCTCTTTTCTGCCGTCTTTGCTGCTGCTTCCGTCTGCTGGCTGTCGGCGGATTCGGCAGGAACCTCTTCTGGTACGGCTTCCTCCACGGTGAATTCAGGGCGGACAACCTCCCCGGTATAACGGCTACGCAGGCCCTGGGTAAACTCCCCTTCGTAGACAGTACCATCGGCACCGGTCTGTATCCCTTCGCCGTTGGGCAGGCCGGCAGAGAACTCACCCTTATATACGGAGCCGTCGGCATAGTTCATCGTCCCGGTACCAGCCATCTCACCGCCGCGAAACTCGCCCTTATACTGCCGGCCGTCCGGGAATATCAGCAGACCGTTACCATCGTAAAGATCCTGCACAAACATCCCTTCATAATGCTCACCACCAGCGGCATCGTACACACCATAGCCGTGCCGCTTCTCACCGCGGAACTCTCCCTGATAATGGGAACCATCGGCATATTTTTTCTCCCCCTCACCCACCGGTTTGCCGTTATGAAAGGAGCCCTTGTACCAGCTCTTATCGGGATAAACAAGCTCTCCCCGCCCTTCCAGCAGACCGTTGCGAAACTGGCCACGATATTTCCGCCCGTCCGGATAGCGCATCTCGCCAAAACCATGAAACCGCCCCAGGCTGAATTCACCGTCATATTCAGCGCCATTGGCAAGAATCATCATCCCCTTGCCGTTGATAACGCCGTGGGCAAAGGTGCCGTTATATTTGCGACCATCAGGATGAGTCAACGCTCCTTCGCCATGAAAACGTCCATGCTCCAGCTCTCCGGTATAGAGCGAACCGTCAGGAAAGGTGAGGATACCCTTGCCCTCCATCAGTCCATTCACAAACTGTCCTTCATATTTCCGTCCGTTACTGCCGATATAGATACCACTGCCGTTTTTACAGTCACCCTGCAGACATCCCGTTGCGGCCTGTTTTGCCAGTGCCGGTGCGGTCATTCCCCAGACAGCCATCAATATCGCTATGTTCGTTACCGTTTTTTTCATAAAGCCTACTCTTGTTTAACTGATATTTTCTCCATGCGCCCTTCACGACCAGATGGAGGGCCGTATACCGTCTATTACTCGCCAACGCCCGCTACTCTTCCCCGCCTGCGCTGATAATGCACCCAAAGATAAAGGAAAAAAAGGGAAAAAGCCATCCTTCCCCATAAAATACCAATAAATTTTCCGCCAATTGCCCCCATCAGCAGGGTATCTTCAAACAAACTGTGGCAGAGACCGAGCAGCAACATCGCGTTAAAGGCCTCTTCCCTGTCCAGTTTGCCGGTCTGCGCCTCACGAATAATAAGCGCACCGCCATAACCCAGTCCCATCAACATACCAACCACAGTAACAGGCGCGGCCTTGCCTGTCATGCCAAAGTGCGGGAGTACCGGTGTCAGCAGCTTCTCCAGCAGGGTGAGGACGCCAACAGCACGAAGCAGCTTCATCACCAGCAGGATGGCGCAGATTACCATAAGGATAAGAGCCACATTGCGCAACTGCCCGAACAACCAGCCGGCAAAACCTGTCGCTGCCGCATCGGTAACAAAAACAGACTGCGGCACATCCTGCAGCCAGCCGCCCTTGCTACAGATGACATTAACAACAGCACCATAGACCAGCGCCGCCGACATACGCACCAGCGCTATCGGCAGCACGCCGGCTCCCGCCTTTTTCGAGACCGTCAGCTCTACCGGCAGGGAGTGGGCATAGAGAATGGCAGAACAGAGAACCGTTAGCTGGGCGGAAGTAAGATGCAGATCGGGTGCCAGACTTGCGAAAACAGCAATGCCGCCATATATGCTGGTGAAAATCGCTGTCGCCCAGACCAGGCCAAGCTCGCCGGGCAGCCCCATAATCGCCAGCAGCGGCGCGAAAAGGGAGGATATTGCGTCAATCAGCCCCAGCTCCTCAAGAATTTTGGTGATGATGACCACCGGGATAGTGATCCTGATAAGCTCCCGGCTTACCTGCCATGTCTCTACCGCCAGCTCACGCAAAAAAACGACAAACCTGCCCCACATCGGCTACGTCTCCTTCCCTGCGCCTTCTTCTACCGCAACGCTTCAGATTCGGTACATTCAGGCAATAATCCCTCCCCTGCCTGCTGACGGCGTTTCCTGTCCCTTTACCTGTTTTTTCTCAAACATTCGGCAGGGCTGCCCGGAGCTGCTGAACACAACCTGAGCGGGGTGCTGACGACTCTTGAACCCCATGGCCCGGCAGCCATAAGGCCAGGCTCGCTCATAGGTGATAAAATAATGGACACAACAGACACAGGACGGCATGGCAATAATCTCTTCTATTCCAATATCCAGCGCGATACGCTTGTTACCTGAACCCTTTTTCCGCCATTGTAAACTGCGGCGAATCTCTTGTCTATGCCCATTTCGTCATATCAGTTCCCTCCTTGCGGCAGGATATTTTCTGATTTCCGGTATCACTTCGGTTTTCACCTTGCCAAAAAAAATTATAGAAATATAGTGAGAGGGAACAGCTCTCGATAAATGGGATAGCAGAGGTCTCGGTGTTAACTCTTTTCTCACCCGCCTCTCTCTTTTAGCTTACTTACGCCTCTAACGGGGTAGACTGGCGGTAAAGCCGCCATAACCAAAGATGGAGGAACCATGGAACTGAAAGTTGAAGCCCGTAATGTGGATCTGCGTCAAGGCTGGCAGGACAGAATTGAAGAGGAGAAGCGAAAGCTGCTCCGTCACTATCCAAACCTTGTACTGCATCTGCGAGTAAGTATCGAGGCGACCCCCGGCCGTAAGGAGGGGGGCTTTGAGACAAAACTTGTTGCCGCCATCCCGCAGGATACCGTGGTTGTCACCAGAAACGCCGAATCAGTACGAACCGCCTTAACGGAATCTTTTGCTGTTCTCACCCTGCAACTCAAGGAGATTCAGCGTAAAAAAAGAAAAAGCAAAAAGATGCCGGCAGAAGCCGCCACTGATCAGGTTGGCCTTATAAAAAAAATCTCACCCCTTGAATCCTATGGCTTTATTATCACCCCCGACGGGCGGGAAATCTACTTTCATGAAAACGCTATAAAAGATAGTGAAATAGAGCAGTTGCATGAAGGAGACAGTGTCATTTTCGGTGAAACTGCCGGCGATAAGGGGCCGCAGGCTTCCTGGGTGCGAACCACGTAACCAGCATTGCTGGACCAGATAACCTCCAGCCATGGCAAGGGGGGAAAACCCGAAACTCTCGGAATATAACCATCTCTCTCCAAACCGGATTCCGGAAAAAAGAGCGCGGGACAGAAAGGAAAACTTCTGCCCCCAATAGCGGCAGCCTGTGCTGTTGTAACCGCCAACGCCGCAGGTTTCCGTTGCCATGACAGATTACCTGTTGAACTCAACACTCGAATACAGTATTCTCTTACCAGTGCGAGATGACGATCATAGCGCAGAGCTGCAGTCTCCGCCCTGATCCATCACGCCCGATTAGCTGGCCAGTTCAATTCAGTCTCAGGGGTTCCTGCAACAGCGATAAGCTTGTGTTTATCACCGGGTACCCTCAATTCAAATCAGAGAAACACTGAAAGGAATTGTTTTATGAGGGAATTTGTCAAAGTCGTTCAGCAGTGCACAACTCCCACACCACCATACAACTTTCCCCCATACCATTTCCTCCCGGATATTTTCCACTGTTTTTACCAACTCCCGATTGTTTTCTGTTCAGAAAACAGGCCTCCGGCAACAAAAAGGATGCCGACAGGAGTTGAGCAAACGGGCAGTATTGCGTTTACGCAGTACTGCCTCTTTACTTTACGGGGCCGGTCTTGCCCCATTGAAAAGAGGTAGATTCATTATGAAAATCCATGAATACCAGGCAAAGGAGCTATTTCGCAAATACAAGGTTCCCACCCTTGCCGGCGGAGTGGCAACAACGGTTGAAGGTATTGAGGCAGAGGCAGCAAAACTGGGTTTGCCGGTGGCTGTCAAGGCACAGATTCATGCCGGCGGCCGCGGTAAGGGAGGCGGGGTCAAGATTGCCAAAACGAAAGAGGAGGTGAAGCAGTATGCCGAAGCGATCCTCGGCATGACCCTTGTTACCAAACAGACCGGTCCTGAGGGACGACTGGTAAAGACGGTTCTGGTTGAGCAGGGCTGCGCAATCAAAAAAGAGCTCTACCTCTCTATTATCCCCGACCGGGCTTCAGCAGAGATAACCATCGTTGCCAGTCAGGATGGCGGTATGGATATTGAGGAGGTTGCCGCCAGCACACCGGAACGGATCATCACCGTCAATATCAACCCGGTTACCGGCATCAAGGGCTACCATCTCAACCAGGTCGCCTTTGGTTTAAATTTGCCGAAGGAAGTGATGAAGGAGTTTGCCGGTGTCCTCCGCGGTCTCTACAATCTCTTTGTTGATTATGACTGCTCAATGGTAGAGATCAACCCGCTTATCATTACCGGCGATGATAAAATTATCGCTCTTGATGCCAAGGTCGATGTCGATTCCAACTCCCTCTACCGCCATCCCGATGTGGTGGCAATGCACGATCCCAATGAAGACGATCCGCTGGAAGCGCAAGCGGCCAAATATAACCTTAACTATATCAACCTTGACGGCAATGTCGGCAATATGGTCAATGGCGCCGGTCTGGCCATGGCAACCATGGACATTATCAAGCAGGTTGGTGCCGAGCCGGCAAACTTTCTTGATGTTGGCGGCGGCGCCGATGCGGAGATGGTTGAAAACGGCTTTAAGATTATTCTCAGCGACGACAAGGTTAAGGGGATCCTGATCAATATTTTTGGCGGTATCCTCCGCTGTGATGTACTGGCACAAGGTGTTGTCCAGGCTGCCAGGGCGGTCAATCTGTCGGTGCCTGTTGTCGTGCGGATGGAAGGGACCAATGTGGAGGAGGGGCGACGCATTCTCAACGAATCGGGGCTGACCCTCATTACCGCAACCGATCTGGCGGATGCTGCGGAAAAAGTGGCTGAAATTGTAAAATAAGAGACTGTTCACCAATATAGAGAGGTAGTATAAATGAGTATCTTTATTGATAAAAATACCCGGCTTCTGGTTCAGGGCATCACCGGCAAGGAAGGCCAGTTCCACACCCGTCAATGCGTCGCCTACGGCACCAATGTGGTTGCCGGTGTTACTCCCGGCAAGGGCGGCCAGAAAATGGATGATGTCCCGGTCTATAACACAGTAAAAGAGGCCAAACTGGCAACAGATGCCAACGCGTCGATGATTCTCGTACCGCCGCCTTTTGCGGCAGACGCGATCCTTGAGGCAGTGGATGCCGGCATTGAGCTGGTCGTCTGTATCACAGAAGGCGTGCCGATTATGGATATGCTGAAGGTGAAAAATTATCTGGCGGTGAAAAAAACCACCCGTCTGATCGGCCCGAACTGCCCCGGTCTGGTCACTCCCGGTCAGTGCAAGATCGGCATTATGCCAAACTCAATGGGGACACCCGGCGGCCCGGTTGGCGTTGTCTCCCGCTCAGGCACGCTTACCTATGAGGTCGTCCACCAGTTAAGTGAAGTCGGTCTCGGCCAGAGCACCTTTATCGGTATTGGCGGCGATCCGGTCAACGGCACCAACTTTATCGATTGTCTTGAGGCCTTTAACGCCGACCCGGAGACTAGGGCGGTGGTCATGGTCGGCGAAATTGGCGGCAATGCCGAGGAAGATGCCTGTGCCTGGATCAAGGCGAATATGGATATGCCGGCCGTCGGTTTTATTGCTGGTTTAACCGCCCCTCCAGGACGGCGAATGGGTCATGCCGGCGCCATTGTCTCCGGCGGTAAGGGAACCGCGGAAGCCAAGATTGAAGCGATGAAAGCCAGCGGCGTGCACCATTGCGATAATCTGGGAAAAATCGGTGCGCTATGTAAAAAAGTATTTTGATGGCGGTACCGGATGACTACATAGCGCTTCCGGTACCTTGCATATCAGGCAGAGAAATACTTGCAAAATCTTGGATGATACCTGAGATATTATTTTCTAGACACTGTTTTAACAAAAAAATTGCAAGTTTATAGTTTTTTGTTGAGGGGAGAGATCTCCTGCCGGGAGCTCTTCTCTCTCTTTTAACCTGAAAGAACCAAGGAGACAGCATGAGTACAACTCAGGAAAAAATTGCAGAGCTGAAAGAACGTGAGAAAGCGGCTCTTCTTGGCGGAGGTCAAGACAGGATTGACAAGATCCACGCCAAAGGCAAGAAAACAGCCCGCGAAAGAATCAACCAGCTGGTCGATCCGGGAAGTTTTGAAGAGTATGACCGTTTCAAGCTTCACCGCTGCCATAACTTCGGCATGGAGAAAAAACAGTTTGCCGGCGATGGTATCGTCACCGGGCTGGGGAAAATCAATGGTCGTCCGGTCTATATCTATGCCCAGGACTTTTCTGTACTGGCGGGCTCGCTCTCTGAAACGCTGGCGGAAAAGATCGTCAAGCTTCAGGAATTGAGCATGAAAAACGGCATCCCGATCATCGGCCTTAACGACTCCGGGGGCGCCAGAATCCAGGAAGGAATCGAGGCACTGCGCGGCTATACCGATATCTTCCTGCGTAATGTTATGGCCTCCGGGGTGGTGCCGCAGATTTCCGGGGTCTTCGGTCCCTGTGCCGGCGGTGCCGTCTATTCTCCGGCGCTGACCGATTTTATTATTCAGGTCAACCTGCAGAGTTATATGTTTCTGACCGGGCCAAAGGTAGTAAAAACGGTATTAAATGAAGATGTGACCACCGAGCAGCTGGGCGGTGCATCAATGCATACTACTACCTCCGGGGTAACGGACTATGGCGCGCCAACAGAAGATGACGCCATCGAATATATCAAGGGACTGCTCTCGTTCTGGCCGCAGAACAATATGGAGGATCCGCCGATTGTCGAAACGGCTGATCCCTCCTCCCGCCGGGCGGAAGAGTTAAACACCATTATTCCTGATAACCCTAATGTTCCCTATGATATCAAGGAGGTTATCCGGGCAACGGTAGATGACGGCTACTTTCTTGAGACCAAGGAGGCCTATGCGCCCAATATCGTTGTTGGTTTTGCCCGCTATGGCGGCAAATCAGTAGGTATTGTCGCCAATCAGCCGGCGCACTATGCCGGAGTTCTGGACAGTAACGCATCGATCAAGGGGGCTCGTTTTATCCGTTTTTGCGACTGTTTCAATATTCCGATCATTACCTTTGTCGATGTACCGGGATTTCTGCCCGGAACCGATGAAGAGTTTAACGGCGTTATCCGCCATGGCGCCAAACTGATGTTTGCCTATGCCGAGGCGACCATCCCCAAGGTAACCATAATCACCAGAAAATCCTATGGCGGCGCCTATTGCGTTATGTCCTCCAAACATCTCCGCTGCGATGTCAACTACTCCTGGCCAACCGGCGAAATCGCGGTTATGGGTGCCAAGGGTGCGGTTGAAGTTCTCTATGCCCGCGGAGCAAAGGATGCCGATGATCCGGCAGCCTATCTCGCGGAGAAGGAAGAGGAGTATAACAACCAGTTCTCCAACCCGTATCGTGCTGCGGAACGGGGCTATATTGATGATGTTATTGAACCTGCCGAAACCAGGCAGCGCATTATCAATGCTCTTGATTCAATCAAAGGCAAGCGTGATACCAACCCCATGAAAAAACATGGAAACATTCCGCTGTAATCGGGAAACCAAAAAAATTTCAAGGGGATAGCTATGAACATAGATATGAACAACAAGGCTTACAAAAAGAAGATGGCTGCGGCAATGGCCGCTGTTAATGCCTATCTGGAGCAGGAGGCCGAGGCCATCCGCCTGGAGCAGGAAGCAGCGGCAGCACGGGCCAGCCAGGGACCAAACCTCTGGGGGCTCAGCGGACGTCAGGATATGATGAATATGCGGCGTCTTATTCAGATGCGCGCCTTCCTGTAGCCTGTAACTATTGACAACGACTGT
>PDWI01006524.1_pt1 | contig 14593 bp, 8 predicted proteins | sample 1430891 | NCBI WGS metagenome assembly PDWI01 (sample SAMN01162508, study PRJNA174530) | Oral metagenome, whole genome shotgun sequencing project. | biome: Marine environment; feature: Marine mammal; material: Swab sample of the gingival sulcus; isolation source: swab sample of gingival sulcus... | reverse complement strand
CAAATATAAGTCATTAAGTTGAAAGCCTCCTCAGAATTAAACCTCTGATGAGGCTTTCTTTTTTTATATAGTGTTGCACTTACGATTGGAAAATACGTCTTCCTTGATTTATTTGTCTGTTATTTCTAATGAGGGACAAGACTGATAATAGATAGTTGTAAACTAAATTAGGGATATACTCTGAAAAGCATATCCCTAATCTAGTTAATCTCAATCTTAATTATTCTCCCCAGCCTCGTTCTGTTACAAGTAAGCAAGGTGCGTTGTCTGATTGTCTATTACCTTCATCACTACGATATAAGTAATGGTGGTCTCCACCATCATCAGCTCCACGCCAACCATTTCTATCTATAGCAAAACATTTACCATTGCCTTCAGGAGCATTATGTCCTGCTTGAAATTGATCAATCCAGTAAAGACCTCTAATACCTTGAGCATGGTAAGTAGCATCCCAAGCGTAACCATAACGAGGATAGTAACGTACGATATCATCTTCATTATTCGTCTTCCAGAAGTCTTCGTTTGCCCAATATTTACCTTCGTCAAGATTCTTTAAGAAACCATAGTTAGCTCCAAGATAACGGAAGGTAACAGAGTGATAGGCATTATTTCTAATCTTACTAGCACCATTAAAATCTGGATTACCAGCATTGATGTTTACATCCCATTGGTTTGGTGATTCCTCGCCGTCAAACTGATAGTAACGAGCTACTACGCGATATTTATTACCATCAACATCTACATAACGCATAGCATATTGCACACGTCCGTTAGCACCTAAGTTCTTCCAACCAGACATCCAAGATGTATAGTTTTGTGCTAGACCAAAGTTTCCAGATTTAAATGTTGCGTAATAATTTTTCTTAGAGTGAGAATCAAGTTTTACGCCATCATATTGATATTCATTATCGTTTGGAGTAATACAGAATCCATACCACGCTCTAGTTGTAGGTATTTTGTAGTCAGCTGCAAAATCAGTTGATTCTTTTAGGTGATCCTTTGTATATTTCAAAGATAGATGGTTCTTATCTCTATCCATCATTTTTAGAGAAGTCTTATCTGTTGCATTAGCATCCCAGTCGCTATAGTTTGTACCACCCCACCATTGTTGCCACTTTATTGGGTAATTAGGGTTACGTCTAATGTTGCTTTTATCTGAACCAGTAAACATATTCATAGCTTTAGAAGAGTATGTTAGGTCTGTAGCAAAGAATGTTCCTGTAGCATCAGGTGTAACGTCTCCATTATTGTATTGCATATGAGTTTCAGCAATATGCTCTAAGATTGTCTTAGGGCGTTCTATAATAAGAGTTGTATGTACACCTACACCATTTTTGCTAGCATAATTAGTGTTTTGGCTGAATAATACAGGTAGGCAACGCATTGATGGAGCGTGCTTAGGTACTGGTACATTGGCTACGGCACCGTGATCCATCATTCCACCCTTAGCCTTGCCTTTAAGAGCATTAGCTGTGTCGTCTGCTATATTACCATTAGCATTAGTAGGTGTATGACCAGCTACCGAAGCATTTAGATAAATCTGTGTATAAGCACTTCCTGATAGAGGTGTAGCTAGTGGTGTAATCCAGAATAGACATTCTTTGTCAGATACTACGTTTTTCTCTGCAACGAATGGAGATGCTAGAGCAAAAGTCTTTGTGTAACAAGCCTCTCCCTTGACATTTGTTGAAGCATTAGGTAATGTCTGGCTGTATTGTGGTATGCCTCCATTGCTCTCTAGAGCTGCTTTTGACAAATCGTACGAACCTTCAAAAGCATAAGCATTTGTCTCAACCTTAAAGCCTTCTACTGTTACAGGTAAGTTGATTTTATTATCAAACTGAGCTCTTACGACTACACCTTGAGGATTTAACATTGTATGACCATCAAGACCGTCTCCAATCTTCATCTTGTAAGTAGGTTCTCCTGCCTTAGCTCCTGTGTTTTTCTCAAATGTTACAACTTCCCATTTAGAGAAGAATGGGACATCAAGTCCAGTGATTTCACTGTCTTGACCTGCTGTATATACTGCTAGTTGATTAGCTGATGTGCTACCTACAGATGTTATTCTATTAGAATTGTCTGTAGCAAGAGCAGCTATATTCTTTGATAGGAAGAACATTACCTCCCAGCGTTCACTCTTTAGCTGTTCAAATGTTCTGTCTCCTGGCCATTCAAACTTGTGTGATTCAGCATCTGTGATAAATTCACTTTTCTCTGTACCTCCAGATTTTTGCTTCGCTGTGATGACTTTATAGAAGTAAGGCATATTAGCATCACCTGACTTTCTTAGGATCATCAAGACTTTTAGATCGCCTTCGTACTTAAACTTCAACCCTTGGTCAATACCAGCATTAAGGTTTGCTTCTAGAGCTCGGAAGTCATCTTTTTTATCTAGTTCTAGAGCTGGTATATTAGCTACTGTAAAACTAGGTGCAATGTTAATGCTTACTGATTGTTCTAGTTTGTTTTCTAAACGATCTTCTATAGTTTTTTCGCTATCCTTATTACAAGAAGTCATCAATGAAAATATTGACAACATAAATGCGATAGCACTTATTTTTAATTTAGTCATTACTAATTCTTTTTGTTATTAATTCTATAAAGCTCCTGAGTCTTCAATATCTACAATGTCGATATCTCCTTCATTTTTAGTTGAAAAACCTTCTGCAAGGAAGCTTAACGTTTCTCCTAAGTAGAATGTCTCTATTTTGGGAGCTTCATACTTAGCCATCTGTGTAATTTTCTTATTCATATCTTATTTGTTTTATAAATTTATATGCCTTTAATTGCTTTGAAACTAAATGCTTAATAATACAAATGTAGTTATTTAATTTTTATTTGTCAAAAAATGAGAACAAATAATACTCATTCTATGTTACTACCTCCCCCCATCTTGAATATAACTGTCTTTATTATAGTTGTTTATGTTATTTTTTTTGCGATATAATAAAGTTAAATATTTTTTACATACCCTATATTAAAATAAGAATGTAGGACATACCCAAAAGTATATCCTACATTCTATGTTATAAGTCTTTAAAGATTACAATCCACTCACTTCTACAACCCCAGGTTTCTTCTTAGGATTGTTTTCTTCTTTCTTTTTCTTGTTTGGCTCTAGCTCCACGGCACAAGCTCCTCCTTCGGCACATTTGGCTACTCGCTCTACATTTGTTGATGATAGACGAGCTGTGATCAACTTACCAGGACGGAAGATTACGTTGATACGCTTGATGTTCTGAGCTCTAAAGTCTTCTTTCTTCTCTGCCGACATACTGCGAAGACCTGTACGCATACGTCCCAAATCTCCTAGCTCTACCGAACGACCTGCCGCCAATTCGTCGGAGATAAGTGTCGTTAGCGTATAGAGAACGCTTCTCACATCGCCTTCACTTATCGCTGAGATACGTGCGACATTCTTTTGCAACTGATCCAATGTTGTAACACCTTGGCTGATTGCTCTTGCGAAGAAAAACTCCTTTTCGCCTACTTTTGTGTGCAATTTCTTGCTACTTACTTGATAATGTACTGACATAATACTTTTGGTTTTAATAAAATAAATAAATTGATAATAAACTTTGTCCGTCAGGTCTCGTAAACCTCTCAACCCTCTTGACACAGACAAAAGTACTATGATAGTCCAAAGCCATTAAGCACTAACTTGACATAAGCGATACAAAGCTTTCTTAATTGAGCATTAAAGTTGAGAATTATAGCTTTTCACAGAGTTTTTGATAGAGTAATTGGTCGTGATCTAGCTCTTTATTCTCTGAATCAATCCCAAAATACTCACAGACTATTAGACGAGTGAAATACTTGTTTAATGATGTTTGAGTAGTTTTTACAAGTTCCTTTTGAATCTTTTCAAAACAAGACTTCTCTTTAATCATTTCATTAAACTCATCTCCAAAGCGCTTTTTTAAGTCATTCCAACGTTTGTCTATTTGGGATTCAATTATTGTTTTGGGGATAACAACATCCACACTTGTATCAAAAACACGTTCTAGATATGTATTAAGATGCTTTTCTACTCTCTTCTTGAATACTTTATCTTGGATAGACTTCTTTGTAAGTGTTTCAAAGTCTGCCATAGTCTTGACAGACTCTGGTAGATTATCTAACTCTGCAAGTGTTTGCTCATTAAGTTCAAAGTGTTTTTCTATTATTTCAGCTACATAGAATAAGACTGTTACTGCTTCTACTTCTTCTGACTCATTGTATTTTAATTCTTGTGGTAATTCATTGTATGGTAATTCAAATTCTTCTTCAATTTTTCTTCCGATAAAGTTTTCTGATACATATTTCTCAAATTCGGTATCCTTATTAGTCTGAAAGAATTTTTTATTACAATTAAATTTTTTTAATGCAGTAGGATTTTCATTTTTGTCAAAATATCTTATATGAATATCAACCTCACAACAGTCTTTGGTTATAGTCTCACTATAAGTGTTTTTATTATAGCAAATATCTTGAACTTCATCATCATACTCTTCTTGCAATTCTTCTTCTGTCAGTGGCTCAACTGGTTCTATTTTGATTGATAGCCAATCGTCATTCTTGAATTGAGGCTCTGGACAGACATCTATTTTAAATGTTATAGATTTACCTTCGTTCTCTAAGTCTTGTATATCTACAGAATAAATAGCTCCGATAAATTGAATTTTATGAATAGGGCTATCTTTTTCTAATATGTTATTCATCCATACTATAAAGGCTCTAACAGGAAGAAGTATCTTATGATAATCATCACGCTTGTAATCTCCTTCTAAACGAACTTTAGATTTAATCTTTTTTAGCAGACGTTCTTGCTCTTCTACAGTTTCGCCATATTCGGATAATACTTGGGATGTAAGCTTATTTAATATTTTCACTTCATCTTTTGAGCAGATGAAGTTGATTTCATAAGCCGAAGTTGGCAATTTAGTTAAATGGTGTTGCATAACATTATATTATTAAATTATTGTAATAGCTGGGTTTCCCCAATGATAGATTTGTAAGTGAATGTAGTTTTATCCAAAACATAGGTGTATGAAATATGTCCCCTAATGCTTTAATGATAAAATGTAAGTCTTTTATATAAGGTAGCTCTGTTTAGTAGAACTAATAGAAGTGAGCGTTTTGTTAAATGATAATTGTCTATCAGTAAAAGTACTGAAAAAGATTAATAAAACAAAACTTATAATGCAAAATTTCCTAAAAACATTTGTTTTTGTCCCCTCTGATTTAGTAGCTCAAAAGTTTGTCCTCACAATAAAAAAGTTTGTCCTCGCAATTTTTGAAAACTCAGCTCAAATTCTGAGAGTTTTCAGCTCAAACTTGACAACATTTCAGCTCAATCTCTAAACTCTATATGATAGATTGCCTTTAGATTTGTCTTAATCCTTGCTCTTGATGTTGGAATCTAGCTTTAAGAACGACTTTATTCTAATATTAAGTGCTATCTTTGTGTTTAGTAGTTAAATAAGAAAGTTATGCCAGAGATTAGTCGTTTTTATGGGATTATCATTTATAAAATAGAACCATTGCGATGAAAAAGATAGTAGCGTTACATATTGAAAAGCCTTTTGTTTTACTTTGTACATTTGCTAATGGAGAGAAACGTTTATTTGACCTTACTAATTCATTAAATGATAAGTATGCAAAAAGATTAATGAATGAGAAGGTCTTTAGACAGGTAAAGATTGGCAGTTTTGGAGAAGTTTATTGGGAGAATGTAGCTGAAATTAGGAATTTAGAGGGGGAATTAGAAGCTTGTGAGTATGATATGAGTGCAGAATTTATATATGAGCATTCTGTAGCATATGTGAAGGCGTAAATTATTTTCAGTGGGTCGGGCTAGATGTCCGACAGCAAGAGGTGAAGTAGGGGGCAGTAATTAAGTTAGAAACGTTTGACAAGACTAAATAAATATCATCATCTTGAGAGGATTGCACTCAGTTGTAAACTAAGTGTTGTCCTTTTGTTGTGTTTTGTTTTTTGCTTTAGCTCTAAGGTTTTAGCACAGATCCAGCCACAGAAAGGAGATAGCTTGCAAGCCTTTTCGCCTCGCCTCTATCTGCCCGAGACGGCTCTTGAACTTCACGACAAAATAAACCCTTTCTCTTCGAAGCGTCCTCGTAATGTCGTTACACGTTTCACTTATGACGAAAAGAAGAACCTCTATCTGCTCACTACCTATATTAATGGTAAAGTTTTTGGCGTTCCTATCCCCTATACGCCACAAGAATATATGGCTTTGCTCTCTGAGAGAATGGACATTCTAGGGTGGAAGCAACTCAATGACCCCAAGGAACTGGAGCGACAGCAGAAGAATAAGAAAAACTTTAACCTCCTTAATATGGAGTTTGGTATCGGTCCTGCCGAACGTGTCTTCGGTCCAGGTGGTGTGAAGCTCAAGCTCCACGGCTCGGCAGAGATTAAGGCAGGCGTCAAACATAATTTTAGCGATAACCCAGCTCTTACCGAACGAGCGAGAAATAATACTTTCTTTGATTTTGACGAGACGATACAGGCAGGTGTCAATGCTTCGGTGGGCGATAAGCTCAAGTTTAACCTTAACTACAACACACAGAGTACTTTTGACTTTGACGCCAAGAAACTCAAGCTTGCTTTTGAGGGCAAAGAAGACGACATTATCAAACTTGTTGAGGCGGGTAACGTCTCTATGAACCCTCGTAATAGCTTGATTAATGGTGGGACATCGCTTTTTGGTGTTCACTCTAAGATGCAATTTGGTAGGCTGAGCCTAGACCTCCTCGTGAGCCAACAGCGAAGCCAACGTAAGAGCGTCAGCACTAAGGGTGGGGCTCAGACAGAAACTTTTGATATTTCTGTGGCAGACTATGACGAAGGGCGACACTTCTTCCTCGGTGGCTTCTTCTATAATCATTATGATGAGGCAATGAAAGACTTGCCTTATATCCGTTCGGGGGTGCAGATAGGTCGTGTAGAGGTATGGGTAACGAATAAGCGAGGGCGTTATGATGATGCTCGTACTATTGTTGCCTTCCCAGACCTTGGCGAAGGGCAGAAAGTTCACAATAAGCAGATACAAACCTCTTCGCAAGATGGAGGCTTGAGCAGTAACAACGCCAATACGCTTTATCGTTTATTGCTCGCTAATCCCTCATTAAGAGAAGGTAATGGACTTAGTCAGCTCAAGGCAATGGGCTTTACCGCGGGCTATGACTACACAAAAATAGAATCGGCACGTAAGCTCAAGCCAGAAGAGTTTCATCTCAACGAGCATTTAGGTTATATCAGTCTTCGCTCTCGCCTGCAAGCTGATGAAGAGCTAGCCGTAGCTTACGAATATACTTATAATGGTAAGGTGTATAAGGTAGGGGAGTTTAGTAATGATAAGCCTCAGAATGCTAATGCCTCCCTCTACCTCAAGCTCCTCAAGGGTGCGGATATGAGTCCTACTGCTCCTTACTGGAACTATATGATGCGTAACGTCTATCTCCTCTCTCGTTCTATGGGCGGACTGCAGGCACAGGGTTTCCGCCTAGATGTGATGTATCGCTCTGATGCTACTGGTACTTCTATCCCTTATCTGCCTAGTGGGGAGAAGAAAGGTGTGCGGTTGATTTCTTTGCTCGGCTTAGACCGCTTGGATAATAAGAATGAAGCTTATAGTGATGGACGATTTGACTTCGTCCAAGGTTATACGGTAATGCCTGATGAGGGCTTAGTGATTTTTCCAACGGTAGAACCTTTTGGTCGGACGCTCAAAAGACAAGGCGTATCCAAGCAATTCATCTATGAAGAGCTATACACGCAGACTTCTATCCAAGCCAAACAAGTGGCAGAGAAGAATAAATATAGTCTTCAAGGCGAATTCCGTGGTACACGTGGTGGGGAGATTAGCCTCGGCTCGATGAACGTTAGCCCTGGGTCGGTCAAAGTGCGTGCTGGTGGGCGTCTCTTGCAAGAGAATGTGGATTATACGGTGGATTATATGTCTGGCTCGGTGCAGATCATCAACCAAGAGCTACAGAATACTCATACGCCTATAGATGTAAGTTTGGAAGATAATGGGGGCTTCGGTATGCAACGCAAGACAGTGCTCGGCTTAGACCTCGGCTATGAGCTGATGAAAGACTTTAACCTAGGGCTAACGGCGATGTATCTATCCGAGATGCCACTAACGAATAAGACTGCTATAGGCTCGGAGAGTATGAGAAACTTCCTATGGGGTAGTAATATGAGCTACCGCAAACGCTCTAGATGGATGACTAATATGCTTAATAGTATTCCATTCTTTGACCTTAGCGAAGACTGTCAGTTCAATATAGATGCGGAGTTTGCTCATCTTATCCCAGGGCATTACAAAAGTCGCTACAATGACGGACGAAGTTATCTAGATGATTTTGAAACCTCTCGCAGTGAGATAGACTTGATGGGCGTGCATTACTGGGTCTTGTCAAGTATTCCTGAGACTTTGGAAAATCGTAATCACAATCCACAGAATTTACAAGGCTATGGCTACGACAGAGCCAAACTTTCGTGGTTCTACATTGACCCAGTTTTTACTAGAGAACGCAGTAGCTTGACTCCTTCCTATATTCGCAACAATCCCGAGCTAGTGAGCAATCACTTCGTCCGTGAAGTCTTGATGTCGGAGCTATTCCCTTATCGTGATCAGAACCCAAGTCAGCAGAGTTATATCTACACGTTTAACCTTCGTTACCAGCCAGAGCGAAGAGGGGCTTATAACTTCGGGACAGAGCGACTTACTCCTAGCGGTAAGCTCAGTCAACCTCAGCAGTCGTGGGCAGGTATTATGCGTAAGTTAGACCAGACGGACTTTGAAGCCAGCAACATAGAATATATTGAGTTCTGGATAATGGACCCTTTCGTCTATAATCCTTCAGCAAGTGGTGGAGACTTATATCTTAACCTAGGAGACATCTCGGAAGATATTCTTAAAGATGGGCAGAAATTCTATGAAAATGGATTGCCTATCAACACTAATAATGAAGACACGGAGGATAATGCGTGGGGACGTATGCCTCGACGTCAGAGTATAGGTTATGCTTTTGATAACGGACAAGGAGCAAGAGAGAAGCAAGACGTGGGGTATAATGGACTTTCTAGCTCAGAAGAAAAAACTTTTGCTCCTTATCAGAAATACCTTGAGGCACTCAAGAGAATCCTTTCACCTCAAGTTTACCAACAGTGGCAACAAGACCCATTCAGTCCTCTTAACGACCCTGCAGGCGATGACTTCCAGCATTTTAGAGATGTGGCTTATGATGATAATAGAGCACCTATCTTGGAGCGTTATGCTCATTATAATGGGGTAGAGGGCAACTCGGCAGAAGCCAAAAATGGGGAGAAGTATAGTATGGCAAGCCGTCTTTCGCCAGATGTGGAGGATATTAACTTAGACAACAGCCTCAACGAAATCAACCGTTACTTTGAATATAAGATTTCGCTTCGTCCTAATGACTTAAAAATTGGTAAGAACTACATCGTTGGTAGTCGTCGCTCTTCGGTAACAATGCGTAACGGCGAAAAGTCCGAAGTGATGTGGTATCAGTTCAAAGTGCCAATCCACGAATATACTTCTAATATAGGTGGCATTACGGACTTCCGCTCAATGAGGTTTATGCGTATGTATCTACATAACTTTGCTGAAGAAGTCAAATTGCGTTTTGGGGCATTGCGTCTGATACGTGGCGACTGGCGACAATATACTCAGAATCTTAGCACGACGGCAAACGTTAGCGGAACGGCGAGCCTATCGCTCTCGGCAGTCAACATAGAAGAGCACGGCGACAGGACACCGATCAACTATGTCTTGCCTCCTGGGGTTTCTCGCTCGCTAGACACGCAAGAAGCTCAGAGTATTCAGCAGAATGAACAAGCTCTAGCGATGAAAGTCAAAGCCTTGCAACCTTCAGAAGCAAAGGCTATTTACAAAAATACAGCCTATGATCTAAGGCGTTATAAGAGTTTGCAACTCTTTGCCCACGCTGAGAATCTTGTGGAGGACTTCACGAATACGCAGAATGGAGATATAAGTCTCTTCCTTCGTCTTGGCTCGGACTATCGCAACAACTATTACGAATATTCTGTACCGCTCAAGCTGACGAAAGAGGGTAGATATAACGATCGCTCCGAGGAAGATAGACGCCGAGTGTGGTGTGATGAGAACTTTATTGACATCAACCTAGAGGAGCTAGTTCGTCTCAAGCAAGAGCGTAACCGCCTTATTGCCGAGGGACAGACGTCTGAGGCTTCACCTTTTAAGTTATTCTTGCGACCAGATAAGCAGAAGTCTCGCAATAGCATTGCTATACTTGGTAATCCCTCTCTCTCTAACGTGAAAACTATAATGATAGGTGTAAGGAATAATAGTGGTGAAGTGCGTAGCATTGAGGTTTGGGTGAATGAATTACGTCTTGGCGACTACCACGAAGAAGGTGGCTGGGCAGTCAATAGTAACGTTGGACTTCAGTTAGCTGAGCTAGCTTCTATCAACTTTAGGGGGCAATATTCTACATCAGGCTTTGGCGGTATTGATCAGTCTCTAGCAGAGAGACAGATTGATGACAGAAAGGACTTTAATCTCTCGGCAAATGTGGAGTTGGGTAAGCTCCTTCCAGAGAAAGTCAAATTAAGTTGCCCAGTCTATTACTCACTTGCTCACGAAGAGTCTCGTCCAGAGTATAACCCTTCAGACGAAGATGTCAAACTTGATGACGCTCTTGAGTCAATGAAGACGAAGCATCAAGTAGATTCTATCCTCAATTATGCTGTTCGTCGCCGTGTCGTCCAGTCCCTAAGCCTTAATAATGTAAATTTAGGTATTCGCTCCGAGAAAGCTATGCCTTATGACCCTGCTAACTTCTCTCTAAACTATGCACAGAACCATACACGAGAGCAGTCGCCAGAGATAGAGTACCGCACGCAGAGTCAATGGCAGTTCGGCTTGAACTATGACTACAGCCCAACTTTCTTACCTCTGCAACCTTTTAAGTTCATTGATAAAAACAATAAGGGTTTACGTTCGCTACGAGACTACGGCATTACGCTGTGGCCCTCAAGGATTAGCTTCCAGACTTCGCTGATACGTAACTATGACGAGGAGCAGATCCGTAATCAGATGGACAATCAAGGGGGAATGAAGCTACCAGTGAGTTTCTCTCAGCAATTTCTGTGGTATCGTAAGTTCAACCTTGCGTGGAATCTCCTTCCTCATCTTAATTTCAATATGACTACTGGTACAGACGCTCGCATAGAAGAGCCACACGTACAAGTTAACCGAGAACTTAATCCTGACGACTATGCCGTATGGAAGGAGGAAGTGCAACGTAGTATCAAGGACTTAGGCACGCCAATGCGTTATGGTCAGACAGCACGCCTAAGTTATGTATTCCCTTCACGTATGATTGAGATGATTGACTGGATTTCGGCTCAGGCTAATTACTCTAGTTCGTATAACTGGCAACTAGGGGCATTGCTCAAGAAGGAGGGTGAGAAGCTTCCTAATAGCATCAGCAATCAGCTTAATCTTGACGCTAACGTGCAGATGAACTTGCATAGTTTCTATCAGAAGTTTGACTATATCAAGGATCTGGAGCGACGTCTCAAGGGTGAGCCTCAGCGTCGTCGCCACAAGAAGCGTAAGCCTAAGCAGTTCAAGCAAGATGTCCAGCTTATCGCCGATAGTACCTTACATATCAAGCACGGCTTGGCTAGCGACGACCTCATTATCTCTATTAAGGACAGCCTCAATAGAAACATTGCTCTTCAACCGCTGAAGATTACGAAGGATTATATTGAGTTCCGTAGCTCGGATAGTCTCAAATTCAAGCTAAAGCTAAAGAAAAAGCCAGAAGAAGAGCCAAACAAGTTCTTGCAAATGATTACAGATTACAGCCTCAAGACTTTGTTAATGGTGCAGAATGTTTCACTTTCTTACCGCCATACTGCTACCACACAGCTCACAAGCTTCTTGCCTAATGCTGGCTCGGCATTCGGGCAGAGTAAGCGTGGGGGAGTGCTTACGCCAGGGCTAGGCTTTGCTTTTGGCTTGGCAGGTGAGGACTTTATTAACGAAGCTCTAGAGAGGGAGTGGCTCATCAATAATGAGCGTTATGTACAGCCTGCTGTCTTCTCTCAGGCGAAGATTTGTGATGTTAAGCTTACACTTAATCCTATCAGCGACCTGCATATCAACCTTACGATGAATCATACCGACAATCGTCGTTCGGAGCATTTCTATATGTATAAGGGTTCGCCAGTGAGACCTGGGGGAGACTTCTCTATGACAACGATAGGGCTGAAGCACATCTTCTCTATGCCGAGCCTTGAGGATAATTATGCTGACGCTAATTTTGATACATTCTTGCACAACCGACAAGTAATCGCCCAACGTATCGCCCAACGAATGCTAGGTAAGAGATTTCCCGAGGCGAATTTGCTTAATAATAACCATTACTCTGGGCAAACGATTACTGAAGCTAACCTAAGCCTAGACGAAAACGCTTCGGCTGTACTTTTACCCGCTTTCCGTTCTGCTTATACGCTCTCTGCTGGTGCGAATAAAGTTTCTCTGCAAGCTCTCCCAAGTCTATTCTCTATGCTACCAAACTGGGACATCAACTACACTGGTCTTAGTCGCCTTAGCTGGCTCAAGGATTGCTTCTCTAATATCAGTCTCAAGCATTCCTATCGTGGTATCTATCGTATTGACAACTATGGCTCATACCCTTCGTGGGTGGAGGTAGAGGGTGGAGCGTATGGCTTCCTTATCCCTAATACTGACACGGAGAAACCTCAGCTGAGCTTCGCTAATGACATTGCCTCTATCACATTCCAAGAGAACTTCTTCCCTGTCATAGGTGTGGATGTTAGCTTTAAGAATGGTCTAACGCTCGGCTCTCAATGGCGTAGGTCTAGGGCGATGACGCTTAACCTGTCATCTTACCGCCTGATAGAGACGAATAGCAACGAAGTGAGTGCTTCTATCTCATATAGGATAGCGGACGTAAAGAGCCTTTTCAAGCCAAAGAAGAGAGGACGTCGCCATCGTAAGAGACAAGAATATACGAGTGCCAAGGGACTTAGCCTAAGACTAGACTACAGCTATGGGCATAGCATTAGCTTGATGAGGAACTTACAAGATTATCATTCTCAGGCGAGTGCTGGCACGAAAGATTCACGTATCAGCTTTAGTGCTGAATATGAATTAAGTCGTATGCTTAGCTTGAGGGCTTATTATGATTGGACACGCAATCACCCATTAGTCAGCACTTCTGCCTTCCCAATGAGCAACAGCTCGTATGGTATTAGCCTTCGCTTTAACTTACTCCATTAGTCCACGATGTGATTTGCACAGGCAGTAACTCCCCTCCGTTGGAGAGCTTTGTATAACAAGTTCTTCTACAGATGATTATAATTACTCTTTTTATGTTAAAAAGTTTGAGCTCGCAATTTTGAAATTGCGAGCTCAATTTTTTGAAAACTCAGCTCAAACTTCTCAACATTTCAGCTCAATCTTTTTCAAACTCAGCTCAAATAAAAAACACCATTCCTCACAGTTTGTGAAAATAGCTTAAAATTCACGCTGTCGGTCGCACCGACTTTGTGAGGTTAGCTCAGTTGGGACGCTAGGAAGTAGGGTAAGTCTATCGATAGCAAGTTGTTATTTTTAATTTTCAATTAGGGATATCTGTAAGTTTATTTTGATGTAAATATATTTATCTGTAAATTTGTACCATAAATGGTACACTAAAAAACACTACTGAAATGGGAACAATTAGCATTACAGCTCGAGAGTTTAGAGAGAAACAGGCTTCTTTTCTTGATGAAGTTCGTCAAGGAAGAGAGCTTGTGTTAAGTAGAAAGGTAAAGGGAGTTAAGGAGCGTTATATGATTATCAAGATTGATGATGATGACTTAGAGTTGAGCATAAGCCCTAAACTACAATTGAAAATAGATGATGCACGAGCTCAGTACAAGAGAGGAGAAATGACTTCTTGCAAGAGCCTAGAAGAATTGAATAGTTTTCTAGATTCTCTATAGATTTATGTATGAGGTAGCTATCTCAAAGTCTGCTGAGAAAGTTTTAGCAACTTATAAAAAGTCAAATAAAAAGGTTTGGAATAAGTGTGTTAAAATATTGCAAGAGCTTGTCAAACACCCAAAAGTAGGAGAGGGGAAACCTGAACCACTCGTTGGGGGGAATATGATTACCTATTCAAGACGCTTAGACAAGGGGCTGAGAATTATATATGATATTTATGAGGATGAGGTTAGAGTCCTTGTCATTGATGTAGAAGGTTATCATAAAAGATAATCTAGCTAATTAAGCTGAGTTTGTCGTTAAATGGCTTTGAAAAATGATGTTTTGATAAAAATATGAAAAATAAATTTAGCTAATATTAATTTTGTTTTTATTTGATTACAAGAGCAATTTTCTTTAAGTAGGAAATTGCTCTTGCTTACTTATTAGTGGCTTGCTTTTGTGTTTTCTGTGTCTGCTTACTCTTTTCTTACTAAGCTTGAAGGATTGTTTTTAATTAACTTTAGTGTAAAATCTTTTAATGTTTACTCGCCGCCCCCCCCCCCATTATTT
>PDWI01006523.1_pt1 | contig 14594 bp, 13 predicted proteins | sample 1430891 | NCBI WGS metagenome assembly PDWI01 (sample SAMN01162508, study PRJNA174530) | Oral metagenome, whole genome shotgun sequencing project. | biome: Marine environment; feature: Marine mammal; material: Swab sample of the gingival sulcus; isolation source: swab sample of gingival sulcus... | reverse complement strand
GCATAATCATCGGTATTAACAAAAACATTATTACTGCTTTTGGCATTGACAGTATGTGTGCCTGATTGTGTCACAACCCAATTCATATCAGTATAACCTGATTGGCCAGTAGCTAGGCGACCGCGATAAAAGAGCATGTCAAATTCATTGTTCGGATTCTGCGTATAGCGTGCATCTTGGTGATTGGCATCAGTCACTACTCTTTCCTCTACCGTGAGGTTAAATAGCTTGGCATAATGCTGCATGGCTTGGCGCACTGCGACTTTTTGTGCCTCTGTGTAGGCTCTTCTGTCTGCGTGAACAGGATATTGGTAACTTGGGTCAGCAAGCGCCCTACCACCTGCATTGTCAAAATGGTCTTTATCACCAAAGCCAAAGACAATGTGTCGACTTTTACCTAAGAAGTCTTCTATTTTGTCAAAGTCTGCCTCACTCCCGCTATCATTCCCCCACACGTTTGGCGTAGAAGCATGGATATAAGCACCTTGCTTATATAAGGCATGAACAAAATACGGCAAATCATCATCCTCTAGATGATTGGGTAGTCGATCTCCCGAGTTTGTAAAATTTGGAGAGCCATTATCGTTAGTGGTATTATTAACCCCTTCATACTGATTATCAACTTGTATGGTAAAGCTTTTTTGTGGATATTCTTTGCCAGTTTGATCTGCGGAGGCAATTTGAAGCTTATAACGTTGGGCACTTTCGTAGTTTAGCGTCACTCCGTCTTTAATTTTGAGGACATTGCCGATGATTTCAAATTTCCCACTGGGGTCGATCAGCGTATAAGTGAGCCCCGTTTCCGCGCTCTTACTGACAGTATCTAACAAACCCACCACTGCCCCAGTAACACCCTCAAAGACGGCGTCGTGGTTAAGTGTGATATCGCCTAGCACTTGACTCTCATCAACATCAATCACATCAATCGTAAATGTTTTGCTGTAGGTCTTGTTGTTGTCATCTGTAACGGTGACAGTAATGCTGACACGGTTAGCTGTTTCATAGTCTAGACTTGCACCGTCTTTCAGTTTCAACAAACCATCAGCGGTGACTTCAAATTTGTCATTATTGACGCTGTAAGTCAATTGCTGGCTATCAGAATTAGGCGCTGTCAATTGGCCGATAATTGCGCCTTTTTCATTTTCCTCAACGCGGTGGTTACTCAGGGCAATATCCGTTGAGGCTTTTCCACCACTACCTCCACCTCCGCCACTACCCGCGGCAGCTGCGATTCCCGCAGCACCTAACACCCCCAGTAGCACTTTGCTACCACCTGAACCCGTCCCTGTCGTCCCTGCGCTAGTCACCGCGGTTTTTTGATAAACTTCCTCTGCTAACACCGCGTCTCTAACCGTGTCAGTGGTCGTGTCACTGACAGCGTAATGATTAACCGTAGGAACCGCATCGCTAACCGCAAACGTGCTATTGAATTGCTCTAGCGCGGTATTGGCATCTACAACGTTAAATTGCGTGTAATGAGATAAAACCAAATCAGGCTCGGCTTGTTCATTCAAAAACACCCATAAATCATCGCCTTGAACTTTAACTTTAGGATTAAACACCAACCAACCCGTTTCATCAACGATCCGAAATTGTAACCCTGATTCGACCACTACAGCAACTGGCTGACCATCACCTAAAGCAATACTGTTGACAATCTGACCATTTTTAATGACATTAAGTTTATATCTCATTGTTTTACCTTAATTAAAATAAATACTGATGGGTGTTCGTTGCATAACTGTTTTGGATAAGTTTCATGTTTTTGAAAAAACCTAAAGCAATAAAATCAAAATCCAAAGACATAGGACGGGCAATATATCTCATTTTTAGAAAAAATAGAAATAATTTCACGACACGTCCTGGGCGTGTGAAAAATTTCCCCATTCCTCCATTTCAGTTACCCAACCGCCTGTGCTATGATGCCTGCTTTGACGACAATCCCAACATATCTCTCATGAAACACGCTATAGAAAAAAACAGTGAATACCATCAAATCATGACTGCGTGGCGACACGACATTCACGCGCATCCCGAGACGGCATTTGAAGAATTTGCCACCGCGGAAAAAATTACAAGCATTCTCCGCGCACTGCCCAATCTCGACGTCCATACGGGCATTGCAGGCACGGGCGTTGTTGCCGTACTCACGGGAAAACACGGCGACAACGGCAAGATGATTGGTTTGCGCGCTGATATCGATGCCTTGGATATTACGGAAGAAAACGCACTGGACTATTGTTCAAGCATTGCTGGGAAGATGCACGCCTGTGGGCACGATGGGCACACGACTATGCTACTGGGCGCCGCGAAATATTTAAGTGAAAACCCCGATTTCTCTGGGCGCGTTGCCTTTATCTTCCAGCCCGCGGAAGAAAACCGTGGCGGTGGCGAAGTCATGGTGAAGGAAGGCTTATTCGAGCGCTTTCCCTGTGACAGCGTTTATGGCATGCACAATTGGCCAGGGTTGCCCGCGGGAGAATTCGCCGTACACGAGCGCGAGGTCATGGCCTCAACAGATTCCTTTGATATCGCCATCCAAGGCAAAGGCGCACACGCCGCCATGCCCAACTTGGGCATTGACCCCATTGTTATTGCCGCACAAATTACCAATGCACTGCAGACCATTGTCAGCCGCAATGTTGCCCCTACTGATACCGCGGTGGTCAGCTTGACGAAAATGAACGCCGGTAGCGCCTACAATATTATTCCCGACACCGCGCATTTAGCCGGCACCGTACGCACCTTTGCCGAACCTGTGCGTCAATTATTGCATCAGCGCATTCGGGAAAATGTCAATGCCATTTGCGCGGCACACGACGCCAGTGCCCGTGTTGATTTCCACGACGCGTATCCCGCCACCATCAACTACCCTGAGCAAGCGCGTTACTGCGCCAAAGTACTGGCCGAGCTGGTGGGTGATGACAAGCTACATCTCAACGAAGCGCCCAGCATGGGGGCTGAAGACTTTTCTTATATGCTGATGGAAAAACCAGGGGCGTATATTTGGTTGGGCAATGGCGAAGATAGCTACAGTTTGCATCACCCCAAGTACAACTTTAATGACGACATCTTGGCAGTGGGCGCCAGCTATTGGGTGGCATTGACTTACCGTTGTTTAGCGCCCTAGCCCGAATATTTCACCAGAGCGCACAAAAAACGATGAAAACGATGAATTGGCAAACTTTTTGGCAAAAAAACAACTTCGCTAACTGGTCGTTGCTGCCGCTTTCCGCGCTATTTTATGCCGTCAGTCGCGGGCGACGCGCTTTGTATCGGCGCGGGATTTTAACATCTCAATCTGCACCGCGCCCCGTGGTCGTCATCGGCAATATCAATGTCGGTGGCGCAGGCAAGACACCGCTGGTGATTGCCTTGGGACAATTACTGGCTGCCAACGGCATTCGCTATGCGGTGGTTTCCAAAGGCTACGGCGGCCAAGTCACCTCCCCCACTTTGGTCGAAGCGGATAGCGCCGCCAGCCAAGTCGGTGACGAACCACTACTGATTAAACTAAAATGCAACTGCCCCGTGATGGTGGCTGCTTCGCGTATTGCCGCCTGTCGCGCGGTAGTCGAGCGTTTTCCTGAAACACAAATTATTTTAACGGACGATGGTTTGCAGCATTATCAACTCGCACGCGACCTCAATATCTGCGTGATTAACCATCAAATAGGTTTGGGGAACGGCTTTGTGTTGCCCGCGGGCGGACTGCGCGAGCCACCTGCGCGGCTGGAAGAAATGGATTTTGTCGTCTACAACGGCGATGCCAACCAGAAGCACCACTACATGCTGGCTACCCGTGGCTGGTATCACATTCACACGCAGGAGAAGCGCTATCCCGATGAATTTAGCAACAATAAAAGCGCCAACATGGCGCTGTCTGGCATTGCTCACCGACAGTTGTTTTTCGACAGCGTGGCGCGACAAGGCATTGTCTGCGAAACGCGCGCCCTACCCGACCACTACGCGCTATCGCAAGCCGATTTACCCCGCGGTAAAACTCTACTAATGACGGAAAAAGACTGGGTAAAAGCCAAAGCCCTCAAGCATGACGATGCATGGTTTTTGGCTACTGAAGCTATGTTATCGCCCGCGCTACAGGCGGATTTTCTTGGCGCGGTAAAAAGCTTGCTTAGTCGTTAGTCGATTAATTTATCACGAACTTCTGTGTATTTCGCCAAAGCTCGATCAACAATAGCCTGAGGTAATTCAGGACCGGGGGCGGTTTTGTCCCAATCCAAGGTCTCGAGATAATCGCGAATAATTTGCTTGTCATAGCTCGGCGGACTGATGCCGACTCGATAGTCTTTCGCTGACCAAAAGCGCGAGGAGTCAGGCGTTAGCGCTTCGTCAATTAACACTAAATCCCCCGCTGAGTTCGTGCCAAATTCAAACTTGGTATCAGCAATAATGATGCCACGTGCTTTGGCGTAGATAGCGGCCGCTTCGTAGAGTTTAAGTGACACTGCACGGATTTCATTGGCCATTTCTCGCCCTAATTGTTCAACAATGGCTGTAAAAGGCACGTTTTCATCGTGGTCGCCGACCGACGCTTTGGTAGAAGGCGTAAAAATTGCTTCAGGCAACTGTTGTGCTTGCTGTAAGCCTGTGGGTAATTGAATGCCACAAATCGCACCACTTTGTTGATACGCCTTCCAACCCGAGCCGCTAATATAACCGCGGACAATCGCTTCAACGGGCAAATTGTCCATACGTTTGACGATAACGGCATGGCGTTTAAGGCGTTCGTAGTCTTGTGCATCAGTTAATACTTCGCGCAAGTCGTAATCCGTACAATGGTTTTGAATAATATTCTGGGTGAAGCCAAACCAAAAGTTAGCAATCTCAGCAAGAATTGCGCCTTTGTTCGGTATCGCTGTAGGTAGAACGACATCAAATGCCGACACGCGGTCAGTTGCAACGATTAACAAATGGTCGTTGTCAATGCTGTAAATATCGCGCACTTTACCGCGGTGTAACAGGGGGAGGTGTGTTAACTGGGTCTCTATAATGGCTTGCATAATGTTTACAAAGTTGGAAGAAGCAATTTATTACTATTTGAAATTATTTACAATACAGCAAGGTGCGTTAGCAATAGCACAACGCACCAAGTAGCAGGTGGCATTATTTATCATCGCTGTGCATAGCTTTTTTGTGCATCTCGCCATGCTTCACATCACCGTGCTTATGATGTTTCATCATCATGCCTTTGGGCGTTAAATCTGCAACACTCTTGACGTTGGCTTCACAAGTTTTCTCACTGCCATCACTGAATACCAAAGTAATCGGGTATTTCTCACCGACTGTCAATTTTTTCTGTAATGACATTAACATTACGTGATAACCGCCTTTCTTAAAGACATTGTCGCCTTTTTTCAGCTCATAAGCAGGAATTTGTTGCATTTTCATGACGCCATCTTTCATTACCATTTCGTGCAGTTCCACGTGGTCGGTAATTTCGGGCGCTTTAGCGCCAACAATTGAGAGCGCGGTATCCCCATCAGTTTTGTGTATCGTTAGGAAAGCGCCTGTGGCTTTCGCACCAGGAATGGTTTCTTGAATAGCACAGTTGCTTAGACTGACGGCATCATTCGTTTTGTGCTCATCGTGAGCTACAGCATTTGCCGACAAAAAGACAAGGGCTAGTAAAGTTTTTTTAAAGGACATATTTACTCCTGTTATTGATTTAAACAATGTAACCAGTCGCTGATGCGCGCCTCGTGTTTGAGGACACCAACACCTAGGTACGTTTTGTTGCCGTGAAAGACAACGCTAGCGGGCAAGCCCTGTATATCGAGCTCGTCCAACAATTCCATTTTAGCATAACGGGTTTTGAGCGTTGTGACTTTGATAGTTGCGAGGACTTTTTCCGCGTCTTCGGGGCCATCTTCGATATTAAGCAATTGGACATCTGCCACTTTATTGTCATTGAGTAACTGCAAAAAAGGCAATTCTCTACGGCAAGGCTCACACCACGTTGCCCACAAATTAACCACCCGTGGCAAATGAGTATCAAGTGCCGTCGGTTTACTCAATGCGGTGGACTGCTGTATCGGCTGTTGCGCGGCTGATGTGGCAAGCAAACGCTTGCCATCTTGATAACGCGACGCTTCCTCGGCAGTTAGCGCACGAAATGGCGCGGGCACGGAACACTCTTTGGCGTTTGTAACGCCCATCGCTACATTGATAAATAACGCCACGACGATTGCTGATTTTTTCATGACTATCTATTTATTATTATAACTAACAGATTACTTTAAATATTTAGAAATATTTTTTGCCAATACCTTGCCTTCCATATTGTAGGGAAACACATCCAACAATTTGCGCTCAGGCGAATAAAGATAGAGATAAATGCTGTGTGACACCGTATAGCCTTTTGGCAAATTGGGCGGTAACACCGCTTTATTGTTGAAAGTATAGCCATAGGACGCATGAAGCTGATTCACCACATTGTCCAATGTCTTAAAATCGTCTGCCCGTAACCCGACAATGCGCGGGTCAAAATAGGCCGCGTATTCCGTAATGTCTTTTAGTGTATCTGATGTTGGGTCAATAGTGATAAATAACGGTTGCAATTGCGCGGCTTTCTCAGGTGTTTTATCCAATTCCGCCAACGCCCCGCGCATATCCAACATCGTTGTCGGGCAAATATCTGGGCAACCAGTAAAGCCAACTGCCATCAATAAATATTTATCAGCGAAGCTTTTCTCGGTCACCTTGACCACTTTTCCATCTTCTAGGCGATTGAGCGAAAATGTCAATGCCTCGTCAGCTGTTGCCATAAAGCTTATGCTACTCAGAAATACGCCACACAGCAACCGTTGTATGATTGTCATTTGTTTTCTCATTGTAATTACCTCTTTGATTAATAAAAATGTTCACATAAAAAGCTATGCCACCCTTTTAGCCCATTAATTAATAGAGCAAGCGAGCGCGAATCGTACCATCAATGCGTTTAATTTGCTCCAAGGCGACTTCTGAGTCGCTTTCATCAATATCCATGATGAGATAACCGATATCCCCTTTGGTCAACAAGCTTTGCGCGGTAATATTGATGTTGTGCTCGGCAAACAGTAAATTGATGGCAGACAACACGCCAGGATGGTTGTCGTGGATGTGCAGCAAGCGGTGCGTACCTGCTTGTTTGGGGAGTACAACCTCAGGAAAGTTAACAGCATTTAAGGTGTGCCCTGAATGAATAAATTGGATAAATTTGTCAGCGACTTCAACACCGATATTGGCTTGTGCCTCAACGGTTGAACCGCCGATATGCGGTGTTAAGATGACATTGTCAAGCCCGCGCAACGGACTGTCTAAGGGTTCATCGTTAGATTTAGGTTCGCTGGGGAAAACATCCAGTGCGGCACCAGCGAGGTGTTTAGAGCGAATTGCCTCTGCCAAATCATCAATGGCAACACAATGACCACGGGCAGCATTAATTAAAATTGCCCCCTTTTTCATCAAATAAAGCTCACTTGAACTAATGATGTCTTTAGTACTATCCAACTGGGGGACGTTAATACTGACGACATCGCTTTGCTCTAGCAGTGCTTGCATATTTTCTACTTGTGTAGCGTTTCCCAGTGGCAATTTGCTGACCACATCGTGATAAATAACGCGCATTCCCAAGCCCTCGGCAAGCACCGATAACTGTGAACCAATATTGCCGTAGCCGATAATCCCCAAAGTTTTTCCGCGCGCTTCAAATGCGCCACGCGCCTGTTTAGGCCATGAACCCTGATGAACACAGGTGTTTTTTGCTGGTAGTCCGCGCAACAGGGCAATAATTTCACAAATGACCAACTCCGCCACGGAGCGCGTATTCGAGTAAGGTGCGTTAAAGACAGGAATACCCATCTTCTGCGCCACATCCACATCCACCTGATTGGTACCAATGCAAAAGCAACCAATCGCTTTTAAGTGAGGGGCTTGCTCTAAGACTTCTCGCGTTAACTGCGTGCGCGAGCGAATACCTATGATATCCACTTCGGACAATTTCTGCACTAACGCCTCGCCCTCCAGTGCAGTTTCTAGTCGTTCAACGCTGACAAAGCCTGCTTGCTTTAGGGTTTTAACGGCATTTTCGTGAATATTTTCCAGTAAAAGGATGCGGATGTTGTTGTTCATAAGTCGTTTGCTATCAGTTATTGATTAAAAAATTATGGTGCAATAAGAATACCCTATACATCCAAATAAATCTACGGTTTTTTTAAGTGTGTCATGCCATTGAGAACGTGCATGCGTAGCCAGCTAAGTAATCAAATACGTCACTGTCACTGGCAGCAAAATGACCAGTACAATGCGTGCCAAACCAGCGATGACAAAGGGAACGACACCTTTATACAAATCCGATAGCGGGATTTCTGGTCGCATACCGTGGAAAACAAACATATTAATGCCAACTGGCGGCGTTATCATACCGACTTCAATAATCATGACGTTGACGATGCCCCACCACACGAGGCTATAACCTAACTCGGAAATAATCGGCAACACAAATGGCAACGTCAAAATCATCGCTGCCATGGCATCAAAAATCGCCCCCATAGCGATGTAGGCGATAACCAGCAGGAAAATAATGGCCAACGGCGCTAGTCCCAAGGAGAGAATCCACGTCACAAAAGTTTGCGCGACACCGCTTTGCGTTATGGCAATGGAAAAGATTTTTGCACCAATCAAAATCAAATACACCATACCGACATTACCCGCGGCATCAATCAAGGTGCTAATCAATTTTTCTCTGGTGAGCTGCTTTCTAGAGATGGCGAATCCCAACGTTAGTAGCAGACCTAGAGCCGCAGCTTCATCAACAGTGACTATGCCCTTGTAAATGCCCACGGTCATTAATGCGCCAATTAGCACCACGCCCCAAGCAGCGAGGGTGGCGTAGAGTTTTTCTTTCATCGAGGTTTGCTCGACCTCAGGCGCGGCATCAGGATGTAGCCAAATAAAGACGCGCACGGCAATCAAACAGAAGAGAACGGCAATAAGTCCGGGGAACAGCGCTCCGACAAATAAGTCCTTAATCGATTGTTGCGCCTGAATGGCGTAAATAACCATCATCATGGACGGGGGAATAATGCTGCCCAAGGTTGAGCCACCGATAATGACACCCGCACTCAAGGCGTTAGCATAGCGACGTTTTTGCATTTCTGGCAGCGCCATATTGACCATAGTCGCCGTGGTCGCCACCGACGAGCCGCAAATGGCGCCAAAGCCCGCGCAAGTACCGATGGTTGACAGGGCAACGCCACCTTTTGCCCAACCTAGCCATGCCGCGGAAAGGCGATACAAGTCGCGCGACAGTCCCGAAACCCCCGCAAATCCGCCCATGAGCACAAACAGCGGAATAATCATAAAGCCAGAATACGACAGCGTTTCCACCGTTGAGTCGGCAAACAGACTCAAACCGCCACTAATATTTCCCGTCAGCAAACACGTTGCCAACAGCCCAACGCCCGCCATAGCAATGGCAACGGGAACGTGCAAAAAAATGGCGACGATGAGTAGAATTAGCGCCAAAATACCTATGGTAATTGCAGACATCAGTATGCCTCCTTATCTTCGCGTGCGCTTTCCGCGCTAGTAAAGACTAAGCGCCACTGCTTCACCGTTAAATAAGCTTGGATTGCGGCCGTTAGCCACCAAATGGCAGTTGCCACCGCCCAAACGGGCCACTTAGGCAACAACAATAAGTCGCTGACATCGCCATAATCCCACAGCTCATAGGTATAGGTGTATAACTGCCAAGCAATAATTAGCAAGCACAAAAGCAACATGGTTTGCCCTATAGATTCAAAAAATTCGCGCACGCGCCACGGCAATAACTTGCCCACTACGCGCACGGTGATAGAGTGTTTCCCCCAAATCGTTGCGGGAAAACAACAGCTAACAGCCAGAACGAGACAAAAGCGCAACCAGTCAGACAATCCATTAATGTGGCTGGCGAAAAATTGCCGCATAACGGCTTCAACTACGGTCAACCCCGACACCGCAATCAGTGCCAACAAGCCAATCGTTGCCAGCGCGGTACAGAAAAGAGTCAACCAACTATCTAGGCGAGAAGGTGTTTTGCTGTTCATAGTAATTCTGTATGTTATGCATTGGAAACCTTTAATAGAGACAGGGCACGCCCCGTCTCTATTTTCACATGGCTAAGAAAACCATTACTCCGCGGTAGCCGCTTTATAAGCTGCGGCGTGGCGCGGACTTTTCTTCGTCCAGTTATTAATAACTTGTTGCATTTTCTCACGCGCCGTTTTTAAATCCGCTTCTGACAACTCAACGAGATGTTGGCTGTCATCAGCTTTCAATTTTGCCAGCACATCGTTAGCCTGAATGTTCATTTCTTTACCCAACTCCTTGGTAAACCATTCTCCCTTAACAGCATCAATGGCCTTTTTATTTTCAGGCGACAGACTGTCATACTTGTCCTTGTTCATCAAAAACAGCACGGACAGAGCGCCCAAAGACAAATTCGTCACGTGATACTTGGTATCTTCATCAATGCGGAAGTTGTAGACATTGGCCATATCCACCAAGGCACCGTCAAGCAACTTGCGACTTAGATTTTCAGCAATTTGCGTGGCGGGAATATTAGCAACGGGAATAGCGCCAAAAGCTTCCACAATGGCAGATTGCACCGCACCTGAAACGCGCATGCGCTTACCCTTTAAATCCGCGGTACTGGTGATTTTATCGCGCGTGTGAATCAAGTAAGGCCCCGCTTGCAAAGCCCCCAAAACGACAAAGCGCTGGGTGCCTGTGATATGCCCTTCTTTAATTAATTCTAGGGTTTTCAAACTGCCATTGAGGTTGTCTTTGACCACAAAAGGCAATTCAAACACGGTGATGCCCTTAATGCGACCAGGTGTATAAGGCACGGCAATTTCGGCAAAATCAGCCACGCCATTTTTAACTAAGCGCATTTGCGTTTTCGGCCCTGCGCCCAGCGTGCCGCCAAAATAGGTGGCTACCGTTAAATTGCCACCGCTGAGCTCTTCTAGTTTGGCTTTTAGGCGCGGAATGGTGACGTGGTTAGTTTGTGTGGTTTCAGGCAAGAAACTGGAATATTTTAATGCCACTTTTTCTTCGGCTATGGCGACTTGGCCTAAGGCGATAGTGGTTGCGAGTGTTAATAGTAGTTTTTTCATAAGGATTCTCCTTTAGTTAATAGTCGATTTAACTCCCTTGCTCTGTACTGAGAAAGGGAGTTAGGCAAATCATGATAAATCAAAATGCTGAATATTACCATCTTTGACAGCCTGTTTGGCAATGTCATAGCCGGCATCGGCGTAGCGCATCACACCCAAGGCGGTGTCGTTATTAATAGCAAGGCGCAAGCGCTCGCTGGCCGCGTCCGTGCCGTCGGCAACCACGGTAACGCCAGCCGAGGTCATGTAGCCGCTGTAGCCACCACCGCCCGAATGCACGACGACCAAATCGGCTTCGGACGAGCACAGCATCATCGCATCAAGCAACGGCCAGTCGGCAATGGCATCGGAGCCGTCAATCAAGTTCTCCGTCATAATATTGGGGTGCGCCATGGCCGCGGAATCCAAATGGTCACGGCTGAAAGCAATCGGGCCACTCAAGCGCCCCTCTTTGACCATTTCATTGACCGCCACTGCCAAATCGCCGCGCTCTTGATGACCTAACCAAGCAATACGCGCTGGCAATCCTTCAAACGGAATATTTTTTTTGGCCAAGCTAATCCAGTTAATAATGCCCTTGTTTTTGCTGCTATCAGCATATTTCTCCAAGATATAATCATCAATAACAGCAATATCGTTGGGGTCATTGGACAACGCCATCCAGCGGAACGGCCCGATGGCTTGGCAGAATAGCGGCCGCAAAAAGGCCTCGGTAAAAATGGGAATATCAAAGGCATTAGCAACCCCAGCGGATTGCGCTTGGGTGCGAATCAAGTTACCGTTATCGAAAACGACCGAACCCGCTTTTTGGAAGGCCAACATGGCTTCAACGTGCGGTTTTATAGATTTGAGGCTAGCGGTCATCAGCGCTTGTGGCTTGTCTTGGCGCCACTGTTTGACGGTAGCTAAATCTATACCCGCGGGAATGTAGCCATAGATTAAGTCGTGTGCTGAGGTTTGGTCGCTGACGATATCAGGGACAATACCGCGCTGGTAAATTTCTGGATAAATATCCGCGGCATTGCCCAGCAAACCCACCGATAACGCTTGTTTGTTGGCCTTGGCATCATCAATCATGGCCAAAGCTTCATCCAAGGTATTGGCGCGTTTTTGTAAATAGCCGTGAGCCATGCGCTTTTCAATCCGCTCTTCGTCCATTTCGACAACCAAAATCGCGGCCTCAGCCATGGTGCCCGCTAAGGGTTGTGCGCCACCCATGCCTCCAAGCCCCGAAGTGAGAATAAATTTACCGCGCAAATCCCCATTAAATCGCTGTTCAGCGATACAGCGGAAAATTTCGTAAGTGCCTTGAATAACGCCTTGCGAGCCGATGTATTGCCACGCACCAGCCGTTAAACCGCCCCAACAGATGAGGCCTTTATCTTGTAAATCATAGAAATTTTCGGCTTTTGCCCACTGCCCAACCATATTGCAGTTGGCCATAATGACCAGTGGCGCTTTGGCGTGCGTTTTCACTAAACCAATCGGTTTGCCCGACTGAATAAGCAGGGTGTAGTCCTCATCCATGGTTTTTAGCGTTTCGACAATTTTGTCGTGGCTAGCCCAGTTTCTGGCGGCTTTGCCTAGAGCAGCGTAGATGATTAATTCGTCTGGATTTTCACCGACAGACAAGACGTTTTCTAGCAGTCTTAATAAAGCCTCTTGTCGCCAGCCTTTACAGCGTAGCGCGGTGCCAGAGGTGACATCGTATTTTTTCTGTGTCATAACGTACTCCTATTGTTAATTAAATTGATTATGTTGTAATAAAAACGATAACAACGAGCCAGAATAGCCACCCAACAAAAGCTCCCTGCTCTGGGCTGACTAGCCGTTTTTCGCTAAATTTCGGGTCATTTTCATCAATATCATCAACCTCAACATAAAGGTAGCCAAAGGTGATAATGGGCAAGAGTACCCTTGCTGTATAGTAACCAGCAAATCTAACAAAAATAAAAATATCTAGAAATAGCTCTATTAAAAATTCTCCCATACGCCTAAATGTCACTTTGTTATTAATTAGGTAGAGATAGGGCGCGCCCCGTCTCTACGCACCAACCGTATTATTTACCTAGGGCATAATCCGCCAAATTAATCCCCAAAATCTCCTCGACAGGCGGATAAACTGCGGGGTCTTTGACGCTGGATGCCAACGGGATTTTATCCATGCTGACGTGGAAAACGTGCACCGCCATGCCGGGTTGTAGCTTGCCAGCACTGATCGGCAAGCCGTCTTCACCCAGCACAGTGATAACATCGGGATAGCTGGCGATGCGCTCGCCATCGGCGTTGTCCACTGCCATGAATTCGTTCATGGTGTGCAAGAAAATCGCGTCTTGGCCTTCGCCGACAGTAATCACGCCGACATCAAAGGCTTGGTCGGTGTAGCGCAAAGTGTTCTCGGCAACTTTGCCGCTGCAAATAATTTGCCCGTCTGTGGCTTTGCAAATGGCATCGATAACGGCCGCGCCGCCTTTTTTCTCGGCATCGAACATGGCTTGGCCGAGTTTCAGCGCCAAGGAAATACCGCCCAAGGCGGCGTGCTCACGGACATAACTGGCGCGAATGGGATTGCGACAGCTGGCAATAAAGCCACCCGACATATCCGAGGCCTTGCGCAAAATTGGCGACACTTTGGCAGTTGCGCCTTTGGTCACTAATTCGATGTATTGGTTTTTGGCGCGGTTGCCACCGACAGCGGTTTGAATCATGTGTTCGGGACTGTTGGCCAGTCCCAATGAGCCCATATCCCCCGTTGGGTGAGCGCGCACATCGCCAACGGCATCAATGACTTTAGTGCCCAACAAAGCCGAGGGCAACCAAGCATTCACTGTCGATGACATGCCGTTTTGCCCGATAATCAAACCGCTTAATGGTTCGCCCAAGGCGTCGGCCAACAATTTGGCAGCTTTCACGTAGTCTGAGCCTAGCATTTCCCACTCGGTCAATCCACCTGGTGCGCCAATCGCCGCCGCCGTCGCCACCCAATCGTCATCATTGAGTTCGTCAATGGCAACGATTTCCGGGCGACCAATGGTCACCGCCATGGTTCCCAATTCGCGGCCGTGCTCGACCCAGCCGCCACCGCCACAGGCAAATACCGCGCCACCGCGCACTGCAAATTCAACATCTTGTAAAGTGAGTATTCTTCCCATTGTTTTTCTCTTTAGTAATTTGATTGTTAAGTCACTCGGCGAGTAATTTCTGCAATTGACGATGCCAACTGAGTCTTTTAGATTTATGGTAAACGAACCCGCAGAAGAATAGATTATTTCTCAGACTCTTCCTTAATGGCTTGACCCAAGTCAGCAGGCGAGCGCACCGTGCGAACACCGGCGACTTCTAGTGCCTTGAACTTGTCGTCTGCCGTGCCTTTACCACCAGCGATAATCGCACCAGCGTGACCCATGCGTTTACCCGGAGGCGCAGTAACACCAG
>PDWI01006522.1_pt1 | contig 14595 bp, 11 predicted proteins | sample 1430891 | NCBI WGS metagenome assembly PDWI01 (sample SAMN01162508, study PRJNA174530) | Oral metagenome, whole genome shotgun sequencing project. | biome: Marine environment; feature: Marine mammal; material: Swab sample of the gingival sulcus; isolation source: swab sample of gingival sulcus... | reverse complement strand
AATGCTCGACATTACTTGTAGTGCCTTGCGCTTTACGCCTTGATAGGAAAACATGCTGCACACCGACAAAAAACAATATCTCGTGACTACACTACCTAAAACACCTGACTACTTATCGATCAAAAAGTAAAAACCCTTACAAAGCCAATGCCATCTACTTTCAGTGTCAGAACTGCCAACAGCAATTTGTTTTACCCAATAAAAACGCCCTTGAACTCACCGGCAGCGCAGTCAGTTTTGCCACATTGACAAGCACACTATTATTTTTTGCTATAGAGGGGATACAACGTTGGGTGGGTTTTGAAAGTCTGTGGATTACATTGACTTTAATAACCCTTGTGGTTGTTATCACTGTCGTTTTTCCACTGGGATTTATTATACCCCATAGACAAAAATCACGAGCAAAGTATGCCCGGCAACTATTGCCACTCGACCGGCAGACTATTGCCGACAATCCTGAACTGGATTATAAAGATATCCGTTTGAAACGGCGAAAAAAGACCGGTTGTAACGATTAACATACTGCATCATTATGGCGCCTACAAAGGTAAATTATATTATGCAATTGGTACGATTTTGTTTTAGCTTTATTGCAACGACCTTGGTAAAATACGCCTATGTCGAGTATCAGCAAAGCACGTTTTAAGCGTTTTAAATCCATTAAACGCGGTTATTATTCCGCCTGGGTTTTGCTGTTGTTGTTTATTTTATCGCTGGGGGCGGAGCTGCTTGCCAATAACCGTGCCTTAATCGTTAAATACAACGGACAGTATTTTTTCCCTACCTATGGCAAAGTGCTGAGCGGCAAAACTTTTGGCCTGAACTATGCCTATGAGACTCATTACCGCGACTTACAGCAACAATTCCAACAGCAACATACAGGCAATTGGGTCCTGATGCCCCCTATTCCTTACGGGGCATTGGAATCCGACCTTAAACCCGATGTTTTTGTTCCCACCGCACCCAGTGCTGCCGACAAACATTATTTAGGAACGGATAACACCGGACGGGATGTTTTAGCCCGCCTGATTTACGGTTTTCGTCTGGCCTTTTTATTTTCCTTGATGCTGATGTTAATGCAATTTGTTATCGGTATTTTTTTCGGGACGTTAATGGGTTATCGGGGGCGGCTAACGGATTTAATCGGGCAGCGTTTGTTGGAAATCTGGGCTTCCGTCCCCGCTCTGTATATCATTATGATTATCGCGGCCATTATCACGCCGGGATTTTGGACACTGCTAATTATTATGGCGGTTTTTAGCTGGATGGGAATGACCGAGTTGATTCGCACCTCTGTCTATCGGGAAAAAGCCCGTGATTATGTGCTCGCCGCCCGCGCTATCGGGGCCTCGCATGCACGTATTATGTTCAGCCATATTCTACCCAATAGCATGGCCGTTATCGTTACCTATCTTCCCTTTAGCGTCGCCGGGGGGATTACCGCCCTGACCAGTTTGGATTATCTGGGATTCGGCCTGCCCGCCCCTGCCCCGAGTTGGGGGGAACTGCTGCAACAGGGCGTTGAACGGTTGGATAAACCGTGGATTGTCATGTCCACTGTAACGGTTTTATCGGTGGTATTGGTTTTGGTGACCTTTGTCGGCGAAGCCATACGTGAAGCTTTTGACCCGAAACGGTTTACCATCTATGAGTAAAGGACAAAAATACTGTCATTGGCAGTCCAGCAAAAAACAGGCATCCTCTTGTTATAGAAAGTTATTTAGATATTATTGCCTTTTACTTGGTCTTTTATTTATCAACATTAGCCAAGCGCAAAGTATTAAAACCCCGGCCGATTTACCGGCTGATTTGCGCTGGGAGAGCAATCATACCGCACCTGTTTTTGCCAGTAATAAAGCCATTCAAGGCGGTATTTTTCGTACCATGATTACCGATTTTCCGCCGACTTTTCGCCAGGTCGGGCCCAATGCCAATTCATCTTTTCGCGGTTTTTTGGATGCCAATACATTATCATTAATCGATATTCACCCGCAAACCGATGAGTATATTCCTGCCCTTGCCACCCACTGGGCAATTGCCGCCGACAATAAAACCGCTTATTTTAAGCTTAATCCCAAAGCCCGTTGGTCAGACGGCAAACCCGTTACAGCGGCCGATTATTTATTTACCCTGGAATTTATGCGCTCCCCACATATTATCGCCCCTTGGTATAACAATCATTACAGCAAGGAAATTACCGAGGTAACGCAGTATGATGACTACACTATTTCCGTTACTTTGGGGCATGCCAAACCGCGTGAGGATGTGCTGTTAAATACGTCTTTATCACCGACCCCGAAACATTTTCACCAGCTGGATAAACATTGGGTGAGCTGGGCGAACTGGAAAGTTGCCCCGACCACCGGGGCGTACGTGATTGGTCATTTTCGCAAGGGACGCTATATTGATTTTGTTAAGGTCAAAAACTGGTGGGGAGAAAACGAACGTTACTACCGTCACCGTTTTAATGTTGATAAAGTTCGTATTAAGGTGATTCGTAACCTCAACGTCGGTTGGAATATGTTTTTAAAAGGCGAGTTGGATAGCTTTGCCTTGGTATTACCCGAATATTGGCACGAGCGAGCTTTGAGCAAAGAATTTGACAACGGTTGGATTCGTAAATTTTGGTTTTACAATGAAACACCGCAACCTGCCTATGGGCTGTTTTTAAACTTGGACGAACCGTTATTTCAGGATAAAAATATTCGCCAAGCCATTGTTTATACGCTGAACATTGATAAAATGAACCGCTCGTTACTGCGCGGCGATTACGACCGCCTGCCGAACTTTAATACCGGTTACGGTGACTACAGCAATCCCAATATTACCGCCAAACCGTTTGACTTAAAAAAAGCCGAACAACTGCTCAAAGCGGCCGGCTGGCAAACTGTTGGTGATGACGGCATTCGCCGAAAAAACGGTCAGCGTCTATCCTTTAAAGTCAGCTACAGTGTGCCTATTCATACACCGCGTTTGGCATTGCTGAAAGAGGAAATGAAAAAAGCCGGCATCGATATGCAATTACAGTTATTAACCGGCGCTTCCGCCTACCGTAATGTCATGGAGAAAAAACACCAGGCCGCATGGATGGGATGGGGCACCGGAACCCGTCCGGCTTACCGGCAACACTTTCACAGCGACAACGCCCATAAACCACAGACCAACAATATCACCAACACCGATAGTCCCGAAATGGATAAACTGATTGAGGCTTATCGCCGTGCGACTAAAAAATCCGCCCGCGTTCGTCTGGCCCATCAAATTCAGCTTTTAATTGCCGACATGGGCGCCTATATTCCCACCTATATGGTGCCCTACACGCGCGAAGCGGCATGGGCATATATTCGCCTGCCCGATGATATTGCCCCTAAAAAAGCCGGGCAATTATTCGACCCTATGGGGTTGGGGATATTGTGGATAGACCCCACCGTCCAACAACAAATTAACCACAAGAAAAAACTGCCTGCTGAGACAATCATCGAAACACGCTATCGCATCGGGGAAAAATAATGACTTTATTAAACGTCAAAAACCTAAGCGTTGCCTTTTTGGAGGAGGAAACACAGGACTATCACCCGGTCGTTCAGCATGTCAATTTAAGTATTGACAAGGGGGAAGTGTTGGCCTTAGTGGGTGAGTCGGGTTCAGGCAAATCGGTTTTTGCCATGTCGTTAATCAAATTACTGCCGGCCAATAAAGTACGTATTCAAGCTGATGAGATAAGCTATCGACAAGCGGATAAGTACATCGACCTGACACAGCAAACCGCTAAACAACTGCAATGTATTCGCGGTGGCGAAATTGCCGTGATTTTCCAAGACCCGCTATCGGCACTGAATCCTGTGCAGCGTGTTGGCAAACAAGTTGAAGAAGTGTTGGCCCTGCACCGCCCCGACCTGAATAAAAACCGGTACCGCCAAACTGTGATTGATTTGTTTGACAGGGTTGGTATCAACGACCCGGAAGAAAAAATTCGTAGCTATCCGCACCAGCTGTCGGGTGGTATGCGCCAACGCGTGATGATAGCTATTGCTCTGGCGGGACGTCCTAAGCTGTTGATTGCCGATGAGCCGACGACCTCATTAGATGTCACTATCCAAGCGCAAATCTTATCTTTACTACAAGATTTACAAGACGAATATCGGATGGGCATTTTATTTATCAGTCACGACCTTGCCGTGGTACGTGCCCTTTCCGACCGTATTGCCGTCATGTACCAAGGACAAATCGTTGAAGAAAACGCTACCGAAACGCTGATAAACAACCCGCAGCACGATTATAGTAAACAACTGCTTGCCGCCAGCCGACTAAAGCGTTAGCACGACGAGAAGACCGGTAACAATTTTTAATTCGGTTTACTGTGTACCTTTTGCCAAAGTTTCTTTGCATGCTGTCATCAATAAGGTTGCATAAAATAATGCCATAAACCGATAGACTTTTTCTATACTTGACTGTTTTCAGTGCTATAATGTACCGGTATCTTCTGTTATAGTGATGCGAAGGAATTTCCGCGACAAGGCATACCGTCGAAGACAGACAGGATAATAAATACGGCAAGGCAAGGCAATGTAACGCAGTAACGGAAATGAATTCACATGATTATATAAAAACTATCGAGGAAATAAGCCAGGAATGTTATGAAAAAGCATTTTCAGAGAATCACCCCGGACAAGTCTCGGCTGGAAGGCCACAAAGTATTAAAACCCGTGGCACACTGGTTGGGGAATCCGAAAATTTGGCATTTTAATCGCCGTGCCATCGCTATGGGAACGGCCATCGGCTTATTTTTTGGCAGCCTACCGATTGCCGGACAAATGTTGTTATCAGCTATTGTCTCTATTGTCGTCAAAGCCAATATGCCTGTTTCCGTTGTGGCCACGTGGATAAGTAATCCGTTTACCATGCCCTTTCTTTATACCGCTAACTATTATTTTGGTGCCTGGTTACTACAGCGCCCGCCGGTGCAGCTAAAAGACATGGACTGGTCTCTACAAGGGTTGTTGCAATTGGGGGGTGATATTTTAGTGCCGTTATTTTTTGGTTCGGTTATCGTTGGCGTTATCTTATCTATACTCAGCTATATTCTGATTCGCTTGCTGTGGCGCTTGCATATTATTTCACACCTGCGCTCGCGCCGGTTTCGACAAAAATAGACTTCGGTACCACGAGTGAAAGGTTAGTCTTTGGCGTGGATTTGCAGCCATTGGTTTTTTTCCTGACGGATGGATTCATCAATTAAGGCGCGATATACCGCTTCAATGTAGTCCTCGTTTGCTCCGGTAATACGGGCATAGGCTTTAGCCCGCGTAATAATTGCCTCAATGCGTCCAAAACGACGGGTATCGGCAACACTGTCTTTGAATTGGGCAGCTTGGATAATATATTGGATACGTTCGCACAGCAACGGGATAATGGCTTCATCCAGCGCATCAATATGATGGCGAATTTCCTGTAAAGATTGACATTTTTTTATGACGGGTTTGTTGATGGTTAATTTTTTATTCATGCTGTTTTTATTCATGCTGACTTCTCATTTTTACAATTTCGGCAAAAAACAATATCTCGTGACTACACTGCCTAATTATCGGGATTATTATCAATGATGGCAAATAATTCATCAAACAAATTGTCTCGGCGGTTGTTTTTTTCTTCTTCACTCAACAACTCTTCATTGATGCCTATCCATTCGATTTCCGCCTGCGGTAATTCGGCCAAAAAACGGCTGGGTTCCGTTATTGTGGTGTTGCCACCGATACGACGATTATTCGCCAGCGTCAGCGTCAATTTACGTTTGGCACGTGTCATACCGACATAAAGTAGTCGTCGTTCTTCTTCGACCATCGCCTCGTTATCCCTGCTGTTACTATGCGGCAACAAGCCCTCTTCCAAACCGACAATGGTAACATAAGGAAATTCCAGTCCTTTGGCGGCGTGCAAGGTCATCAGCGATACCGCTTCCAAGCGGCTGTCTTGTTCAGCTTTATTTTCCAGCCTATCCAATAGCAACATACGTTGAATCGTCTCGGACAAACTATTGACTTCGTTTTTTTCTGCTAACCTGGCAATCCAGTCACGTAAATCGGCCACCAACTCCCAACGTTTATCGGCTTTGGCGGTACTGTATTGCCCGTAAACATAATCTTTGTAGCCGCTATCAGCGATAACCCAATCCAGTATTTGTAACGCCGATTCGCCGCCTTCGGCTTTTGTGTGCAGCTGCATCAGCCACGTGGCAAAGTCATAAACGCGTTGATAAGCAGCCGCTGGTAAAACCTGTTGTAAACCGGCCTGCAGACAGGCTGACAACAAACCGATATGACGGGAACGGGCATATTCACTGAGTTTTTGCAGTGTAGTTGTGCCGATTTCTCGTTTCGGCGTATTGATAATGCGGACAAAGGCCCGTTGGTCTTCGGGATTGGCAATCACGCGTAAATAGGCCAATAAATCCCGGACTTCGGTATGTTCAAAAAAAGCGGTCGAACCGTTAATCACGTACGGTACGCGTTGATTACGTAAGGCTTTTTCAATGGCTCGTGCCTGGTAGTTACCACGATATAAAATGGCATAATCGTTTAAGCTGCTGCCATAACGTCCGTGATGAATCAATAAATCAGTTACCACCGTTTGGGCCTCATCGGCATCGTTATCACAGGCTTGCACGGTGATGCCGTCACCGTTATCAAGCTCTGACCACAGCCGTTTTTCAAACAAATGAGAATTATGAGCAATTAAGGCATTGCTGGCCGACAAAATGCGCCGGTCACAGCGGTAATTCTGCTCTAATTTAATGACTTGTAATGTCGGATAGTCTGTTGCCAATAATTTCAGATTTTCCGCATCGGCTCCCCGCCATGAATAGATAGACTGGTCATCGTCACCAACGGCGGTAAAATGTGCCGATTCCCCCGCCAAATACTTGACTAACGTATATTGAGACTGGTTGGTGTCTTGGTATTCATCCAATAACAGGTAGTGAATACGCCGCCGCCATTTGCCCAACACCTCAGGGTAGCGTGCAAATAAATGCAGACAGTGAAGAATCAAATCATCAAAATCCACGGCATTAAGGGATAAAAGATGTCGGTTATAGACGTCGGTGGCAGCACTGATAACTTCGTCAACAGCTATTTTCCCGGCAATATCATTTTTGTAATTGGAGATTGCCGATTGAATGGACTTTAGTTCCTTGTCGTCATCGACTTTAACGATGTCTTTTAAAATTTCAAAGCAATCTTTTTGATCAAAAATACTAAAATCTCGACTCAGTCCGAGCAAATGACCGTCTTCCTTTAGCATCCGCAAACCCAACGTATGAAAAGTGGAGACCCCAAGCCCCTTGGCTTCATTTTTTTTCAGCATACTGGCCGCACGCACCTGCATTTCCCGAGCCGCCTTGTTGGTAAACGTCAGAGCCACCACGTTATATGCTTTATAACCACAATCACGAATAAGATAAACAATTTTATTGGTAATTACCCCGGTTTTTCCGCTGCCCGCTCCGGCGAGTACCAGTACCGGACCGCTAATGGCCCGTACCGCTTGCAATTGGGCAGGATTAAGGTAAGTGTTCAAATCTACTGGCATATCATACTTAAAAATTCATACAGGGCGCAGAGTATCGCATATTGGTTAAATTTTGCACGTCATTTTATAGAAAAAATATATTGCCGCATGAATAAAATTTTTTCCCTAAATTTATTTTACTCATTGATTATCTAGGCAATAAGTCATAGAATAGTACCTTCAAATCAGGAGATACTTATAATGAACAAAAAAAATTCCACCGACGACAGTAAAAAATCAGACCACAAGAAATCAAACAATAAAGAAAACAAGAACAAGAAATTCTCTACCTCGGTAGATACTGTGGAAAAGGACTTGATAGAAGGTAATATTAAAAAATTAAGCCAGCATCTGGACGAAATGGTCAAAGACGCATCGCCCGATGATTTGGAGTATTTGCATAAACTGTTTGTCAAACATTCTCTGGCAAATGTGGCATCAACCGGTGTTGAGTCTGATGATGAATTGGTTGACAATTGGCGTGAAAGTGCTTATCCCTATAAAAATCGTATGTCACGGAAGACGTATGAAAAACAAAAATATGATTTACAAGTTGAATTATTGAAATTACAGCGTTGGGTCAAAGAAACCGGACAGCGTCTGGTGATTATCTTTGAAGGGCGCGATGCCGCCGGTAAAGGGGGGACAATCAAGCGTTTTATGGAGCATGTCAATCCGCGTGGAGCGCGTGTTGTCGCCTTGGAAAAACCAACGGAACTGGAGCAGGGACAATGGTACTTCCAACGCTATGTTAAGCATTTACCGACAAAAGGAGAAATTGTCCTGTTTGACCGCTCCTGGTATAACCGTGCCGGTGTAGAACGTGTCATGAATTTTTGTACTGATGATCAATATCACGAATTTATGCGTCAGGTTCCTGATTTTGAAAGAAATCTTATTCGCAGCGGTATCTTTGTCATCAAATTATGGTTTTCCGTCACCCGTAAAGAACAGCGCCGCCGCTTTAAATCAAGAGCAGCCGACCCGTTAAAACAGTGGAAACTCAGCCCGGTCGATAAAGCCTCTTTGGATAAATGGGACGATTACACCGTTGCCAAAGAAAACATGTTTTTTTATACCGATACGGCAGAATGCCCCTGGATTACGGTTAAAAGTGACTGCAAAAAACGGGCCAGACTTAATGCCCTGCGTTACATTTTGCATAAGATGCCCTACGATAATAAGGAATTGGATAAAATCCGTCCGATTGACCCGTTATTGGTCAGTCGAGCCGGAGCGAGTTATGATTTTAGTGAATTGGATGTAAATCACAAATTGCAAAAGGTTCACAAAAAGAAAAAAGAGAAGTAATAGCGTTTCTAAAAACTAAACTATCGAGAAAAACAAGCCAACTTAGGCACAACGTGCCGCCCGTGAGTTTGATAATGATGGATTATTTTTTAGCAAAGGTTTCTGTATGTTTCGTTTGTTGTTTTGTTGCATCGGTTGGTTAACTTATAAACAATACAAGTTTGCAAATGGTAGTGTTTAATTTTTACAGGATGAATCAATATGGCTAAAAAAAATAAATCTTTTACCTATGTCATCGCCCTGCTGGTCGTTTGGCTGCTGGGCTGTCTTTTCCAGTACTTCTTTTGTTGTAAAACCGCTGCTACCGAGTTATCGGCTACTGCACCTGCAACCGGCGTAAGCAGTTCTCAACCCGAGACTGTTAGCAGCACATCGGCGCCGGTTACCGGTGATGCCGACGAACGGCACGCACAACCGTCACCGATGACCGACAACACGCCGAGTGTTGATAATGCTGATAATACCGATATAACAGCACTACAAGTGACTAACAATGCCTTTAGCATCAAAGGTGTTGAAGAGTTAGCCATTGATTTACCCAGCGAAGATAATTTTAATTTCTTTGCCGATAAAGCACAACCTGTTCAGCCAATCAGCCAGGGTTTACAGGAAAACGTTAAAAAAATCGGGGGCTATTTAAGTGAAAACCCTCACAGACAATTATTAATTACCGGCTTGTATGAGCCCGGTGAAACAAACTCATCCATTTTTCCCAACCTTGGTTTGGCCCGGGCGAACAGTATCAAGGACTATTTTGTCAGTCAAGGTATCGATGCACGACAAATCAATATGTCCGGTGAACTTTATGCACAGGCAATTAGCGACACAGAGAATAAATATTTCGGTATGGCAGAGTTTGCCATTGAAGAATTAGACGACAGTCATTTGGAAAAACAGGCGGCCGAAATGCAAAAATTGGCGGATGAAATCAAAGCCAATCCGGTTGTCCTTTATTTTGCCACCGGTAATGTGCAGATTCAGCTGGATGACGGGCAGCGCAATGCCTTGTTCAATATTAATCGTTATTTAAGTTTTAACGATAAGGCAAAAGTCGTTGTCACCGGACACACGGATAATACCGGTAATACTGATGCCAACATTAAATTAGGTGAGAAACGTGCCCGGTTTGCCGCCGATTATCTCATCAAAAAGGGACTGAAAGAAGAACGAATCAGTGTCACTTCTGCCGGTCCAAATGAACCGATTGCGGATAACAAAACAGAGCAAGGGCGGGCAAAAAACCGACGTGTTGTTATCAGTATTACCGATAAACAGTAATTTTTATTAATCAGGAGAAGTAATTATGTGTTGGATTATCCCACTTATTGTTGGCATTATCAGTGCTATTTTAGGTTATTTACTGGGCAGACGTTGTTGTGAAAACTCGCAACAATTTGTTGGTCTGCGTAATGATAATGAAGACTTGAAGAGAAAATTAAACTTATGTGAAAAACGTTTTCAGGCCCAGTACGGTGAAGACCACGTGATTAACCTGGGCAACCATAATACCGTTGAAACAGGTAAAGCCAAGAACAATGATAAAGACACGGCCAATACAAATCATCACAATAAGGCTGAAATGACCGGCTCAGATGGCGGTCGCGTTGCTGCCGACACCGAAAAATCGACAACTTTTGACGCCGATTTGGCAAAGTCTATTTTTGGTAAAAAAATTAAACAAGACGATTTAACGCTGGTGGAAGGTATTGGAGAAAAAATTTGCCAGCTATTTCATGAGGCCGATATCAAAACTTGGCAGGATTTGGCCGATACCTCACCCGAGCGCTGTCGTGAAATATTGGCCGCTGCCGGTCCGCGTTTTGCCACCCACAATCCACAAACCTGGCCCAGACAAGCTAAACTGGCCGCCGAAGGAAAATGGCTGGAATTATTGGATTGGCAAAATAAACTGGATGGCGGACGTGAAGTCTGATAACAGCAGCGGTAAAAGCTAACTCAATTTCACGCCGCTTGCCCGGCGCGGTTGCCGGGCAAGCGATTTTCGATTGATGCCAGCACTACAACGGTTCAATGGTTTCACTCTGTATTGACCAGGCGTCTGACACCGTATTGACCGTAAAGCCGTAAGGCTAACATCAACATAGTCACCAGCGCACCAAACAAAGCGGCTGTAGCCAAGGCTGAAAGCCCGGTTTTAGCCAGTCCCATATATACCGATAACATTAATAACATGGTGATATTTTCCACAAAATTTTGAATGGCCACGGCGTGCCCGCCGCCGATTAAATCGTGCCCTCTTTCTTGCAGCATGGCATTTAGCGGTACCAAAAACAAACCGCCGCAAACGCCGATAATGACCAGCCAGACATTGGCAACATAGAAATTGCTCATTTGGCTTAAGACAACCACACCAATCCCCATACCCATACCGGCACTAAGAACGCGATGGGCATGTTGCAACGGTATGCGGGAAGCCAGACCGGAACCAATAACAATCCCCACGGCAACCACCGCATTCATTTCCGCCGGGGTGGCATTGTCGGTAATCCCCAATGCTTGTGGCACCCAAGCAATAAGTAAAAAGCGCATGGTTGCCCCAACAGCAAAAAATAAACTGGTCCCCATCAGTGCCAAACGTGCCGAAAAATCGCCCCACAAGGTTTTAAAATCCAGAAAAAACTGCGATAGTAAAGCCAGTGGGCGAATATTTTGTTTATGTAACGGTGGCAATTTGGGTATCAATAAGTTGCTCAATGATGCCAGCAAATAAATAGCCAAAGTCAAAGCAATGACCAGAGAAAAACTATCCGAGTTGGTTGCAAAATCCGCCAATACGCCGCCCACTACCACACCGATTAAAATTGCGGCGATGGTTGAACCTTCAATCATGGCATTGGCTTTAACCAAACGTTCTTCACCGGTAATTTCTTTTAAAATACCGTACTTTGCCGGTGAATAAATACACGCCCCTACTCCGACCATCCCGTAAGCGATAAACGGGTTGCCGCCAACCAGCAAAAACGCCACCGAAAGGAATTTCAGGGTATTGGCCAACAGCATCACCCGGCCTTTGGAAAAACCGTCGGCAACCGCCCCGACAAAGGGTGCCAAAACAATATAAGCAATTAAAAAGGTCTGTTGTAAAATCGGCGTCAGCCATTCGGGTACGGCTTGTTGCTTAATCAAACCCAGTATCACGAATAATAAAATGTTATCCGCCAGTGCCGATAAAAATTGGGCAAGCAAAACAGCTATCATCGTGATTTCTCCGAAAATAAGGTGAATAAGGCGGGGTAATCGGTTTTGCCCGTACTTAGCACGGGGATTTCTTTGAGATAGCGAATAACTCGGGGTACCGATAATTCCGGCAGTCCCATGCTCTGGGCTGTCTGTTGCAAAGTTTTTCTTTGTAGTTCAGCATCGGTAGTAAACAGAATTAGGGCCTCGCCTTTTTTCTCATCATCAACATTAATCACCGCATGATGATATTCTTTGGAGGCGGCAGCCGCTAATTTTTCCACACTATCCAAACTGACCATTTCCCCGGCAATTTTGGCAAAGCGTTTGGCTCGTCCCTTGATAAAAACAAAGCCTCGCTCGTCGATTTCGACAATATCACCGGTGTCATAACAACGTTTACCATTATTGATTGGCGAATAGTCAATTACACCGGGGTTATCGGCGCGTAAATAACCCAGCATCACACTATCGGAAGAAACGACCAGTTTACCCACGGGATGCTGCCCTGCTTCGATACCCTCAACGCCTTGCAAGTGAGCCTCAATACCCGGTAAAATGCGGCCTACCGAACCGGAGCGATAAGCCATCGCCGATGCCACGGCAATGACCGGCGCGGTTTCTGTCGCGCCATAACCTTCCATCACCCGCAAACCGAATTTTTCGTGATAGGTTTTAATAACATCGGCCGACAATTTTTCCGCCCCGGCAATAACATAACGCAAGCAATGAAAGTCGTACGGGTCGGCAAAACGGGCATAACCTTTTAAGAAAGTCGAGGTGCTCAGTAACACCGTACACCCCCTGTCATAAATGACCTCGGGAATGGCTCGATAGTGCAGCGGATTAGCGTACAAAAACGCCCCTGCCCCCGACGCCACCGGCAACAATGCCCCTGTAGTTAAACCAAACACGTGAAACATCGGTAAACAAATCATAAATTTGTCCTTGGGGTTTAAATCGTAAATGGTTTTGATCTGGGCAACATTCATCATTAAACTGCTATGGTTGTGCACTACGCCTTTGGGTAACCCTTCCGAGCCGGAAGTAAACATCACCACCGCTTCATCATCGACTTGGCGTGGTGCTAAATGATGGCGCGGTGTCAGGCTTTTATAGAAAATGGATAACTTATCGCTCCACGTTATCGTTTTGCGCAAATCTTCCAGATAAATAATTTGATAATCGGCTAACTGTGCCAATAAAGCGGATAAATCGGCTTTTTCAATAAACCGCCGGGAAGTGATAATGGTATCGGTTTGACACGCTGTTAACCCCGCTTTAATAGCTCTGATACCGGCAGTATAATTCAGCATGGCCGGTACCTTAGCTTGATATTGCAGAGCATAGAAAGCGATAATGCCAATATTGCTGTTGGGCAATAATAGACCCACACGCTCGGATAATTGTTGCCGGCCGAGTAAATGAGACAGTCCCACCGATTTTTTAACCAAGTCGTGATAGCTCAAATCGGCACTGATACCATCTTCGTAAATCAATTTGTTTTTACCGTGTGTCTGCCGGGCATGCAACAACATTTGGTACAAAGTCAGCTTTTCCCGCGATTCAATCACTGTCTCCATCATTAGCTGATACATTTTGTCTTTGGCATCATCGCGACGCTCGCGAACGGGTAAGTTTTCATTAACTTCAATCCGTGTCGGCGGAAAGATGGTCATCCGCAGCTTGGGAAATAAACGGCGTTTGAACAAGCCTTTAAGACGGCTAAAATAGCTATGTCTTGCCCCGCTGATATTGACAGGAATAATGGTTGCCTGAGTTTTAGTGGCGGCAAAAGCAGCCCCCGAATACACTTTCATTAACGAACCCGTTACGGTAATCCGTCCTTCCGGGAAAATAGCAACCGTTCGCCCTTCATTAAGTAATTTGACAACCTTTTTCATCGCCATCGGGTGTGAAGGGTCAACCGCCAGATAATCAACATACTGAAGAAAAAACCGAAACAGCGGCTTAACAGCAATTTGTCTATGCACGACAAACACGGGTTTGGCCGGCAGAAACAAAGCCAACAATATGCCGTCCAAAAAAGAACTGTGATTGGCGATAATCAAAGTCTTTGCCTGCCCATTTTCTTGACCGCCTTGGTAATAACCGCTAACCTCGACACGAAATAGCATTCTCATCAATAACTTAACTATTTTAGGGAGTATCATTTTTTATTTCCTTTGTGCAAATTCTCAGGTGGACACAGCATAGCAATTTTTGTTTATTTTCCCAATCACTTTTGTAAAAGTCACGTTATGCGATACTTTGAGTGGTATGATTCGCCACATTAGGCGATATCTTTTCTTTGAGCATACCGTAAGACACAGGCTAGGTAGTGTAGTCACGAGATGTTATTTTTGCGATAGGTAGGCGGTTATCAGACAAGGCAAAGCGCGCAGAGAATAGTTATTCATCTTGTCAAGCGCTTTAACACCGTATGATGACCGCCTGGCCTCGCCCTTCGGGTCGGGGCAGAATGTTTCCCTCTCTGCGTTGTAAATGCTCGACATTACT
>PDWI01006693.1_pt1 | contig 14596 bp, 9 predicted proteins | sample 1430891 | NCBI WGS metagenome assembly PDWI01 (sample SAMN01162508, study PRJNA174530) | Oral metagenome, whole genome shotgun sequencing project. | biome: Marine environment; feature: Marine mammal; material: Swab sample of the gingival sulcus; isolation source: swab sample of gingival sulcus... | reverse complement strand
CCGCTTTGGCCTCAGCCTCAGCCAGGCGGTGCTGAACATGTGCATCCACAGCCTGCACCGCGCCGAAGCGGAAGCACAGCAAAGCTCGCGCTCGGCCTCGATCGGCATCCGCAATGACAATCTGGTGCGGGTGATCAAGCATTTCGAAGCGCATATCGACCAGCCCCTGAACCTGAATGACGTGGCCGCCGAATTCGGCATCTCGCGCCGCCAGATCGAGCGGCTGGGCCGAAACCGACCTGCCGGTGGCCGAGATCGCCGCTGCGGTGGGGTTTGAAAGCTCGACCTATTTCGCCCGGCGCTTTCGCGACATGTTCGGCGTGACACCACACCGCTTTGCCTCGGGCCGCAGCGGGGCGGACTGAGCGCGAATCTGTTGCGTCCGGTGTGGTGTGCTTTGCGGCCTGCCCCTGCGACCAAACCGCCAGATCCCTGGGGGTGCGGGGCGCCGCCCCATCCCGACCCCGTTGATAGTAGCCTTGCACGCACGCGCCGCAAAATCCTGTGGCACCCCATAGCCCCTTGGAAACAAACTGTTCTTGCAAATTTCGGGGCGACTTTTCGGGCGATTTTTGCTAGAAAATGAGGGAATAGGACAAGCCCCTTGCAAAAGACCGACCTTCCGATGACCCAAGCTGCTGCCGCGACCCCCGCTGTCTCCGTTCCGTCTGCCGCCGCGATGCGCTCGCCGTTTCGCATTCTGCCGCTGGCCCGTCTGGCCAAGGGCGGGCGCTGGCGCACCGAGGCGATGCGCAGCTATGGCGCGCCGGTTCTGCTGTGGTTCACCCGCGGTCAGGGACGCATCACCGTCAGCGGCATGACCGCCGGTTATGGCCCGCATAACGCGGTGTTCCTGCCCGCCGGCACCATGCACGGGTTCGAAATGTCGCCGCATACCCATGGCACCATTGTGGTCTTTCCCGCCGGAATCGAAGACCAGCTGGGCCTGCCCGATACGCCGGTCCACCTGCGCCTCAGGGACGTGGACAAGCAGGGCGAGTTGTCGCGCCTGATCGACAACCTCCAGCGCGAGATGGAAAACGGCGCCGAGCTGGCCAGTCAGGCAATGATGTGCCACGCCGGGCTGTTGGCGGTCTGGCTGGAGCGCGAACAGCACCACAGCGACCCGGGCGAGGCGCCGCAAAGCTCTGCCGGGCGGTTGGCGGCGGCCTATTCGGCGCTGATCGAACAGGAGTTCCACACCGGCAGGACCGTGCGGGACTATGCCGCGCAGCTGGGGGTGACACCGACCCATCTGAGCCGGGTCTGCAACCGCGCCTGTGGCCGTCCGGCTTCGGCGATCCTGGCGGACCGGGTCCATTACGAAGCCCGCCGCCTGCTGGCCGAAACCCACCTGCCGGTCAAGGACATCGCCGCGCGGCTGGGCTTTGCCAGCCCGGCCTATTTCACCCGCGCCTTCCACAATCACACCGGGCGCACCCCGTCAGAGTTCCGCAAGGGGCGCTGACACCGCGCGCGCCTGCCTCTGCCCGCCCGGTGCATCACCGGGGGCGCATGTCGTTTTTCACCCATCACAATGTCGTTTTCATGCGCAAATCGCGGCGCGGGCCGTTGACCTTGCCCGCGAAAACATGCCCCATGGGCCGCAACAGACACGCGCGCCCTGCCCCATCCGGTCACGGGGGCGCATTTGCCTGGGCTCTTGCATACCCTGTCCGGGGCCAAGGCCAGCACAGACAGACATGCACAGGGAGCCCCCGCATGAGCAAACAGACGATCAACGGCACCCCCCCGCATCCGGCGGCGCGCATGTATGCCCGCGAATGCCGCACGGGGCAGATGACCCGGCGCGAGTTTCTGGCCCGGGCCACCGCTCTGGGGGTGACGGCCAGCGCCGCCTATGGGTTGATCGGTGCCGCCCGCCCGGCCCAGGCTGCCACCAGGATGCAGCAGGGCGGCACGCTGCGGGTCCAGATGAATGTGCGCGAGCTGAAAGACACGCGCGCTTATGACTGGTCCGAGCTGGGCAACCAGACCCGTGGCACACTGGAATATCTGGTGGAATACAACAATGATGGCACCTTCCGCCCCATGCTTCTGGAAAGCTGGGAGGTCAACGCCGATGCCACCGAATACCTGCTGCACCCGCGCAGGGGCGTGACCTGGAACAATGGCGATGCCTTCACCGCCGGGGATGTGGCGCGCAATATCGCCCGCTGGTGTGACACGGCGGTCGAGGGCAACTCGATGGCCGGGCGCATGGCGGGGCTGATCGACAAGGCCACCGGCACGGCGCGCCCGGGCGCGATCACGGTGCTGGACGGCCAGACGGTCCGCCTGTCGCTGCCTGAACCGGATATCTCGATCATTCCCAGCATGGCGGATTACCCGGCGGCCATTGTTCACGAAAGCTATGACCCCGAGGACACGCAACACGCGGTGGGCACCGGTCCTTATCTGCTGACCGAACTGGAGGTCGGCGTGCGCGCGGTGCTGGAGCGCAACACCGATCACGACTGGTGGGGCAGCGCCGTTTATGGCGGGCCTTATCTGGATCGGATCGAATACATTGATTATGGCACCGACCCCTCGGCAGCACTGGCGGCGATCGAGGGGGAAGAGGTCGATATGCTCTATGAGTCGGTGGGCGAGTTCATCGACGTGCTGGACGGGCTGGGCCTGGTGAAATCCGAAGTCCTGACCATGGCGACCATCGTGGTCCGCCCCAACCAGAGCGCCGAGGTGGACGGGGCCACGCCCTATGCCGACAGGCGGGTGCGCCGGGCGCTGCAACTGGCGGTGGACAATGCGGTCTGTCTCGAGCTGGGCTATGGCGGGCGTGGCGCGGTGGCCGAGAACCACCATGTCGGGCCGGTCCACCCGGAATATGCCCCCCTGCCGCCACAGCCATACGACCCCGCCGAGGCCCGCGCGCTGATGGACGCAGCGGGGATGATGGATTTTGAACACGAGCTGATCTCGATCGACGATGACTGGATGCGCAACACCTGCGATGCGGTTGCCGCCCAGCTGCGCGATGCGGGGTTCAAGGTCCGGCGCACGGTGCTGCCCGGCAACACCTTCTGGAACGACTGGGTGGGCTATCCGTTCAGCGCGACCAACTGGAACCACCGCCCGCTGGGGGTGCAGGTCCATGCGATGGCCTATCGCTCGGGCGAGCCGTGGAATGAATTCGGCTGGTCCAATGCCGATTTCGACGCGTTGTTGAGCGAGGCCCTGTCGCTGGCCGATGCCGATGCGCGCCGCGCGGTCATGGCCAGGATGGAGGCGCTGATCCAGCAGGAAGGCGTCACGATCCAGCCCTATTGGCGATCCGTCTGTCGGCACATGCGCGAGGGCGTGGCCGGGGCAGAGATGCACATCGCCTTTGAGCATCACCATTACAAATGGGGTCTGACCGCCTGATCCGGGCAACTGCCGGACCAGCGGGCCGCGCGGGGGCCAGCCATGGGACTGTTCATTCTGCGCCGGGGCGCGCTCATGGTGCTGACGGCGCTGTGCCTGACCTTCATCGTCTTCGTGCTGACCAATCTGCCCCCCAATCTGGAAAAACTGGCCAAGACCCAGGGCAATATGCGCATGTCCGATGCGCAGGTCGAAAGCTGGCTGGCGAACCGCGGCTATCGCGCGCCGCTTCTGTCGCAATACGGGCAATGGCTGGGGGTGGTGCCCGGCTATGTGATCGAAGGCAGCGATGGCGTGCTGCGCGGCAAATGCCTGCCGCCGGGGGGCGATCCGGCCGGGGCGCCGCGCTTTTGCGGTGTGTTGCAATGGAATTGGGGCTGGTCCACCCGGTTTCGCGACAATGTGGCCACGATCATCGGCAAACGGCTGAGTGCGACCGGCTGGCTGATGCTGGCGGTGCTGTGCGTGATGGTGCCCGGCGCGCTGATCATCGGTGTGCTGGCCGGAATGCGCGAAGGCTCGCGGCTGGACCGGGGGTTGTCGGCGGCCTCGATCCTGACCACGGCGACACCGGAATATGTGTCCGGCGTGATCTTCATCGCCCTGCTGGCCTCGACCAAATACGGGCTGTCGCCGCTGTTGCATGACTGGGGGGTGATCGACAGCAAGTTCCTGTTCAAGGGCACCGCGACCTCGGCGCTGCGCGACATCACCTGGCAGAATTTCACCCTGCCGGTCCTGACCATCGCCCTGTTCGGCATGGGCTATATCGCCCGCATGACCCGCGCCGCGATGGCCGAGGTGATGACCGCGCACTATATCCGCACCGCGCGGCTGAAGGGGGTGCGGTTTCGCACCATCGTGCTGAAACATGCGCTCAGGAACGCGCTGATCGCGCCGTTCACGGTGATCATGCTGCAATTTCCCTGGCTGCTGAACGGCGTGGTGATCGTCGAAACCCTGTTCAATTACAAGGGCTTCGGCTGGACCCTGGTCGAGGCCGCCGGGAACAATGACATTGCGCTTCTGCTGGGGGTTTCTGTCGTGTCGGTATCGGTGGTGCTGGTGACACAGCTGATTTCCGATATCGGCTATGTGGCCCTGAACCCGCGCATTCGCATTCGGTGAGGGGGCAGCCATGGAACCGTTGAGCTGGACCGGCGCCCTGTCCTTTCTGACCCTGCCACTGTTTGGGGCGGTGATTCTGGCGCTGGCGTTGGGGATGTTGCGCGCTCTGCTGGGGCTTGTGCAGGCCGAGGCCGCCCGCGCCAGAACCACGCGCGCCCTGCGTTGGAGCCTGTGGCTGATCCCTGCTCTGCTGCTGGCCTATATCGTGCTGGGCGCGCTGATCGGCCCGGCGGGCGGGATTGTCGGCGCCCTGTCGCAACGGTTCTGGCCGGTCTGGATCGCGCTGGCCGTGACCTTTGCCCTGTCGATCCGGCACAGGCACCGGCTGGGCCTGTATGGCCGCCTGTTCGACTCGCCGCTGGCGATGGTTGGCTTTGCTCTGGTGATGTTCTGGCTTTATACGGCGCTGTTTTCCGGCCTGTTCGGCCTGATCCAGACCCATGCGCCGCTGGATCAGATGTCCGGCATGAAGAACAAGCTGCCCGGCACACCGGTGCCGGGTGCGGGTGCGGGCGGCTATCCCTGGTATCTGCTGGGCGGTGACAACCTGGCGCGGGATGTGTTCTCGCGCATGGTGGTGGGCGCAGGCACAGTGATGCAAATCGCACCGCTGGCCACGCTGTTTGCCTTCATGGCGGGGATGACGCTGGGCCTGCCTGCGGGCTATCACGGCGGGCGGGCGGACACGGTGTTGAGCTTTACCGCCAACCTGATCCTGGCCTTTCCGGTGATCTTGCTGTTTTACCTGCTGGTCACGCCGGAAATCCGCGACAGCGGCCTTCCGAATTACATGGCGGCGGTGCTGTTCCTGTTTCCGCTGGTCTTTGTGGGCGTGTTGCTGAACGCGCGGTTTCACACCCGGCCAAGGCAGAACCTGCTGTATCTGGGCGGAGCGATGGCCGGGATGCTCTGGGCCTATCTGACGCTGATTTCCGACCAGACCACGGCGATCCGCCTGTTGCCCGCCGCGCTGGACGCCTTTGACATCGACCCGGGGATGCTGGCGGTGTTCGTCGCGGTGGTCTTTGTGAACGCCCCCACCGTGTTTCGCATCACCCGCGGTCTGGCGATGGACATCAAGACCCGCGACTATGTGGCGGCGGCGCAGACCCGGGGCGAAAGCGCGTGGTATATCATGTTGTGGGAGATCCTGCCCAATGCGCGCGGCCCGCTGATTGTCGATTTCTGCCTGCGGATCGGCTATACCACGATCCTGCTGGGCACGCTGGGCTTCTTTGGTCTGGGTCTGGCCCCGGAAAGCCCCGACTGGGGCACGACGATCAATGACGGGCGCAAGCTGCTGTCGATCTATCCGCACCCGGCGCTGGCCCCGGCGCTGGCGCTGCTGTCGCTGGTGCTGGGGTTGAACCTGCTGGCCGATGGGCTGCGGGAACAGAGCCTGAAGGACTGAGCCGGAATGCGCAAACCGTCTGACCCTCCTCCCCCTGCTCCTCCCCCTCCCGTGCTGGAAATCGACAGGCTCTCGATCAGCTTTGCCACCCGTCAGGGCATGGTTCCGGCGGTGCGGGCGTTTTCGCTGACGGTGCAGCCAGGCGAGGCGGTGGGGCTGGTGGGCGAATCCGGTTGCGGCAAGTCCACCGTGGCGCTGGGGGTGATGCGTGACCTGGGCGCGACCGGGCGCCTCATCGGCGGGCAGGTCCGGTTTCAGGGGCGCGACATGGGCCAGATGCCCCCCGAGGCCCTGCGCGACCTGCGCGGCAGCCAGATCGCGATGATCTATCAGGAGCCGATGGCCGCTCTGAACCCCGCGATGCGGATCGGTGCGCAGCTGATGGAAGTGCCGATGATCCACCAGGGCGCCAGCCGCAAGGCCGCCCATGCGCGCGCACTGGAGGTGGTCCGGGATGTGCAACTGCCCGACCCGGAGCGCATCCTGCGCGCCTATCCGCACCAGCTGTCAGGCGGGCAGCAACAGCGCATCGTCATTGCCATGGCCCTGATGGCGAACCCCGCGCTGTTGATTCTGGACGAACCCACCACCGCGCTGGATGTCACCGTTGAAGCGGCGGTGGTCGATCTGCTCAAGGCGCTCAGGCGGAAATATGGCACGGCGATGCTGTTCATCTCGCACAACCTCGGGCTGGTGCAGGCGTGCTGTGACCGGGTTTGCGTGATGTATGCCGGGGAGGCGGTGGAACAGGGCACGCTCCACGAGGTGTTCGACCAGATGCGCCACCCCTATACCCGGGCGCTGTTTCGCGCGATCCCACTGCCGGGGGCGGACCGGACCACGCAGCCGCTGCGGGCCATTCCCGGCCACTTGCCCCTGCCACAGGAGCGCCTGCCCGGATGCCGCTTTGCGCCGCGTTGTGATCAGGCCCGAACCGGGCGCTGCGATCAGGGGGATGTGCCGATGGCGCCCGTCCCCGGCCAGCCCGACCATGTCAGCCGCTGCCTGCGCATGGCAGAGATCGACTGGACCACACCGCCGCACACAGACGCCAACCCCGCAAGGCCCGCCCCCGGCAAGCCGCTGTTGCAGGTCGAGGGACTGAGCAAGGCCTACCCCCTGCCCGCCCCCCTGTTTGGCGGCGAAACGCGCGTGGTGCGGGCCAATGCGGCGCTCAGTTTCGAAGCGCGCGAAGGCGAGACCCTGGCGATTGTCGGTGAATCCGGTTGTGGCAAATCCACCTTTGCCAAGGTGCTGATGGGGCTGGAGGGCGCCAGCGGCGGCACGATCCTGCTGGAGGGGCAGCCGCTCCAGAACCTGCCGGTGCAACACCGCCCCCGCGCGCTGATCTCTGCCCTGCAAATGGTGTTCCAGAACCCGTTCGACACGCTGAACCCGGCGATGAGCGTCGGGCGCCAGATCCTGCGCGCGCTGGAGGTCTTTGGCGTGGGCCACAGCGACCGCGACCGCCATCAGCGCATGTTGGAGCTGCTGGACCTGGTGAAACTGCCCCGCGCCTTTGCCGACCGGATGCCGCGCCAGCTGTCGGGCGGACAGAAACAGCGGGTCGGGATCGCGCGCGCCTTTGCCGGAGAGGCGCGGCTTGTGGTGGCGGATGAGCCTGTCTCGGCGCTGGATGTGTCGGTGCAGGCGGCGGTAACGGACCTGTTGATGGAGCTTCAGCGCCGCAACCGCACCACGCTTCTGTTCATCTCGCATGACCTGTCGATCGTGCGCTATCTGTCGGACCGGGTGATGGTGATGTATCTGGGCCATGTGGTCGAACTGGGCACGACCGATCAGGTCTTTGCCCCGCCGTACCACCCCTATACCGAGGCGCTGCTGTCCGCCGTGCCCATCGCGGACACCTCGGTCACCAAGACGCATATCGTGTTGGAAGGGGATGTGCCCTCGGCCCAGAATCCGCCGCCGGGCTGCCCGTTTCAGACCCGCTGCCACTGGAAAGACAAGGTTCCGGGTGGGCTGTGCGACACGCAGCTGCCCCCGCTGCACTCCCTGCCGGGCGGCCACCAGATCCGCTGTCACCTGTCCGAGACAGACCTGTCCGGCATGACGCCGGTGATCACCATGGGCGCCGCTCCCGGCGTCACGGCAGGAAAAACCCGCGCAGACCGGACCAGAGCTTGTGAGTGACCCGCGCCATCAGCCCCCTGGGCGCGGGCGCCTCGGCGGGCCGATGCACCGCCCAGTCCTGCGCCTCGAACCAGGGCTCCTGCCCCGTTCCATCGGCGCCATTGTGCCATGACCCCGACCCGCCGCCCGACTTGCGCCCGGTCGGTTGAACAGAGGCATTGATGCGGTTCAGACGCTCTTCGAATTTATCCTGGCTCATGATGTCTTGTCGTGCTGGTTCCATCCACCTCTGTCTTGCCCGCGCAAAACGGCCAAAATCGGGCCGGTCTTTGAAGACTGCATGGCATGTCCCATCAGCGGCGGCAGTTTCCTGGCAACCACGACAATCGCACAGATCCGCCCTGCCACCATCCGCACACAGCCGGAGGCCAACAGAGCGTTTCGCCAACCTGTTGTGACCCGGCCTGTCGGCCAGACAGGACTGGCCGGCAAAGGACGCGCAAGGAACAAACCGCCCCCGCGCCAACCGCCAAAAAAGAACGCCCGCACAAGGCGGGCGTCAAGTCATTGAGGCAGGTTTCATACAGGCAAGAAACCTATCGAGCAGTGAAGTCTTTATAGCGCGCGCGCCCGAAAGAGTCCAAGCAAAAGTTTGAAATCCCCCAGGTGCCACTTTACTGTCAGAGCCAAGAAAAACAGGGCAAACAAAGGATTGTTGACCAGATGAGACCAGAGTTTTTCGCGAAAATCCGCGCAATTGTCGGGGCGGCAGCCGTTTTGACCTGTCTGCCGGGGGCGATTCTCTCGCAGCCCTCGCATGGCATATCCATGTATGGCGACCCCGCCCTGCCTCAGGATTTTGTGTCCTTCCCCCATGCCAACGCCGACGCCCCCAAGGGCGGGCGGCTGGTACTGGCCGAGGGGGGCGGGTTTGACAGCCTGCATCCCTTCATCCGCAAGGGCCGCGCGCCTTGGCACCTGTCGGGTCTGGTGTTCGACACGCTGATGGCGCGCAACTGGGACGAACCTTTCGCGCTTTACGGCCTGCTGGCCGAATCGGTCTCGGTCGGGCCGGCGCGCGAATGGGTTGAATTCACCCTCCGCCCCGAGGCCCGATTCGCGGACGGCAGCCCGGTGACGGTCGAGGATGTGATGTGGAGCTACGAGACCCTGGGCACCCAGGGCCACCCGCGCTATCACACCGCCTGGAACAAGGTCGCGGCAATGGAACAGACCGGCCCGCGCAGCGTCCGGTTCACCTTCAACACCGAAGACCGCGAGCTGGCGCTGCTCATGGGGATGCGCCCGATCCTGCAAAAGGCACAGTGGGAGGGGGTGGATTTCACCCGCTCGGGCTTTGATCTGGTGCCCATCGGCTCCGGCCCCTATGTGGTCAGCGATTTCGACCCGGGGCGACAGATCACCTTTACCCGCAATCCCGATTACTGGGCCACCGACCTGCCCGCCCGGCGCGGTCAGTTCAACTTTGACGAGGTCCGCGTGGATTACTATGCCGATGCCACGGTGATCTTCGAAGCCTTCCGCGCCGGGGAAAGCTCGGTCTATCGCGAGGGGAATCCGGCACGCTGGGCGGCGCAGTATGACTTCCCCCGGGTGCGCTCGGGCGAGGTGGTGAAATCCGAAATCCCCCACCACCGCCCCACCGGCATCCGCGGGCTGGTGATGAACACCCGGCGCGCGGTGTTTGCCGATATCCGCGTGCGTGATGCGATGATGCACCTGTTCAACTTCGACTTCATCAACAGGACGATCACCGGCGGCGATCAACCGCGAATCCGGTCCTATTTCGACAATTCCAGCCTGGGCATGGCGGTCGGCAAACCGGCCGAGGGCGCGGTGCGCGCGTTGCTTGCCCCCTTTGCCGATCAGATCCCCGCCGCCGCGCTGGAGGGCTATGCCCTGCCTAGGGGCGACGGCACCCAGCGCAACCGCCGCGACCTGCGCCGGGCGCTGGCGCTGTTTGAAAAGGCGGGCTGGACCCTGGATGATCAGGGGGTGATGCGCGACACGGCGGGCGCGCCGGTGCGGTTCGAGATCCTCCTGCCCATGGGCATCACCGAGGCCCGCCAGATCGTCGACCTTTATGCCGAGGCGCTGGCACAGGTGGGCATCACCGCCGGAATCAGCCCGGTCGACCCCGCGCAATACAAGGAACGCACGCTGGAGTTCGATTTCGACATGGCCTGGTATCGCCGCGCGCTGAGCCTGTCTCCCGGCAATGAACAGCGGCTTTACTGGGGCAGCGCCATGCGCGACACGCCCGGCTCGCGCAACTGGATGGGGGTGGCCAGCCCGGCGATCGACGCGATGATCGACGCAATGCTGACCGCCGACACCCAGGAGAGCTTCACCGCCGCCACCCGCGCGCTGGACCGGCTGCTGACCGCCGGGCGGTATGTGATCCCGGTCTGGTATGCCAACCATTCGCGCCTGGCCCATGTCAAAGAGCTGCACTTCCCCGACCGCCTGCCGGTCTATGGCGACTGGTCCGGGTTCCTGCCGGATGTCTGGTGGTACGAGGAGACTGCCCCGCGCAAGTGACCCCGGTTGGCGCCGGGCAATGCCCGGCGCTGCTGTCGGTGGCCTCGCTGCGCTCGGATTGGCGCTGACGCGCCGGGGCGGGGGCAGCGGGGCCTGAGCGCGACCTGATTTACCCCCAGCCTGCGGGGGACGAAGTGGGCGGTATTGGTCAGGTTCCCTTGCAAAACCCCGCTTCTGGACAAGCGACGTTTTTCATTCCGACTTTGGTTTTGCCGATCATATAAACCCTCCCGCCGCAAACCTGAATCGGGGGATTCCCTTGAAATTTGATCGGTGATTCATCGTGTCTGGGAAGATTTGTCATGTCAGCACCTTTGCCAGACGCGCTTCGGATGCGGTTTCAGACGTTGGGAGGCTGACCAATCCTTGTTGCGGGTCGAGTGGTTCGAGTCGTCGTCGACGAGGTATGGCGGGTCGGTCGCGAACAGCACCGCCCGCTCGCCATTCATCAGGCGGCGCACATCGCCGTGGCGGGTCGCATCGCCGCACAGCAGCCGGTGATCGCCAAGAAGCCACAGATCGCCCGCCCGCGATGCGGGATTGCGTGGCGGCACGGAACCCCCGGCACCACCGTCCTTGTCGTCCCCATCCGGATCGAAGGCCAGCACGCGTCCGTGCCCCGCGATCAACTCGCCATCGTCAGCGACGAGGCACGGCACGGTCCAGCCGAACCCGGCCATGCTGGCCGCGATCTTCGCGACCTGATCCGCGCCGTGTTCCTTCGCGTTCCTGGCGTAAGGCCGGAGCCTGGCCAGCGGCCATGTCTCGATCCGCTCGGCGGCAAAGCTCAGGGTCATGACAATCATCCTCGGTGGCGGACTCATGGTTTCCGCACTCCGGCCGCCTGGCCTCCCTGCGGTGTCCAGCGGCCACCAAGGCATCCAGCATCAAGGGTTTGATTTTACAGTGTTTCTGGCGGCCTCAGGCGGCGCTGGAGCCCGGGCGGCTTCCCAAAAAACAGGGCCTGTCGCTGGCGATAATGCGCGCTTCGCCTATCAAAACAGCAATACTCACGAAAGGAGCAGTTTGACTGCTGCACCGTATGCGGCTTGGCACATTAACCTGAAGTTAATTCCTCTATTCAAGACTGGCAAGCAGGCCAAAAGTGACGGGGGATGCGATGGGCAAAGGCGGGTACATTGGTGGCTCAACGGTCATTTACCTGGGCTCTGATTGGTTTGGCTACGTTGAGCCCCAAAAGAAGCCCGGAAGGAAAGGTGCTGCCCTCAAGAATCCTTCATCAAAGGAAATTATCGAAGCAAGAAAAGCTCTTGAGAGCAAGCTGGAAGCAAACCGATCAAAATACCCAACCTTACACGCAGAAGATGTTGCGGTCGCGCCCGACCAGATTTTGCAGAGACTTACTCGCAACAGGAAGAGGATAGTGCAAACTGAGCGTCGCCCGATTGAGCCGAGAACACGCACAAAGCCTCCGTAATATTTGACGGGAAACCGCAGAATTCCGCGATAGTTTGCACAGCCAGAGCAGGGCTTCTTCGGCTTGCGAGATCTGGCATGGGCCCGGACGCGGACGGCGCATCTGCGGCTCCTGACCGACTTTGTCCGCGATATTTAGTCCCAGCATGTGGTGGTCTTGTCTTAATGAAAGTCCCGGTTCCTGTGCGATACGGGAGCTGCTGCCCGGCTCCAAGCGCCAGCAGCACCGCTACGCAGGCCGTGGGCCAATGTCCGGCAGAGCGAAACCGGCGCAGGCAGATCAATCGGGGCAGTCGAGACAAGGGACGTCCTTTCAGTCAGAGGGGGGCGGGGCGCCCGAGGGGGCATCGGTCAGGATCAGCCCATCCACCACCACCCAGGCGACGGTGGCATACCAGTCCCCTCCCTGCCCCCGCAGCGGCGGCCGGGGCAGAGGCGTGCCGGTCGAAGGTTCAAACGGCAAGATACAGGGCGTGTGGTGCTTGAAGGCCAGGGTGCAGACCTCGGCGATCTCGGCATCCTCCAGCGGCTTGTCCTCTTCGGGGCGCAGCACCTTCAGCACCCGGCGCGCCATCACCGTGCCCAGATTGTCGTCGAAGGGCAGGGCCTCGACCGCGCCGGCGGCAATCGGCGCGCGCGACAGAAGGTCCAGATCGCTGCCCGGCTCGGGCGCCACCTGGGCCAGCAACAGTGTGGTATTGCCCGGCAGGCGCAGCTTGGGGTTCTGGACGCTGGCCTTTTCCCCCAGGGCGGCGATGAACGCTTCATCTTGCCGATCTGTCCCCGAGAACACCACCACCAGGTTCGACTGCGTCGCACCATCCAGCCCGGCCGTCGCCGCATGGAGCGCCTTCAGCAGCGGTTCGCGATGGTCCTTGCCAGGCCGGTCCGGGCCATGAATCCGCGCAGCGATATCGGTCAGCTCCGCCACCCCGGTCTGGGCATAGCCGCGCGCCAGGTTGGCGCCAAACAGGGTGACGGTAATCTCATAGGTCGCATCCGAGCCCGCCAGTCGACGCCGCAGCTGGCTCTGGAACTGTTTCGCGGTGGCCAGGCTGAAAGGCAGCGCATCGCCCGAAACATCGAACAGGAACCGCAGCTGGTGACGGGTTTTCGACGTGCCGCGCACCTGATCGAAGGCCGTCATCACATCCCCGTGGATCGGCAACATGACCGAGGCCACACGCACCCCGCGCCGCCCGCGCACATCGACCACATCGCGCGCATAGACCGGCAGGCGCAAATCGCCGCGTGGGCGTTCCGACAGCACTTCCTGAAAATCGGCGGGGGCGGTGGTCAGATCGGCCTGGGTCAGGAACTCGGACAGGGTGGATTGCCCGCGCCAGAGCCGCAGCCGGGGCCGCTCCTGGGTGCGATAGCCCTGACCCGAGACCACGTAATCCTCCTGCGCGGGAATGAACAGGTCGGGACGATGGACCCAGACCACGCGCCCGTCCTCCAGCCGCAGGCGCACCGCGTCCGCGTCATCGCCCGTGCCGAACCCCTCGACGGCAAGCGGCTGGCCGAAAGGCAGGCTCTCGCCGGTCGGCATGGCCAGCGCCGCGCCGGGATGAACCGGCAAGGGCGAGAACTTGGCAAAGGCAACCTGACCCGGAGCCGGTTGCGCATGGACCGACGCCAGGGGCGTGGCCAGCAGCAGACCCAGCCCCATCCCCAGAGCAAGCCCAAGCTCAGGCCCGCCCCCCCGGCCCCGTACAGGCGGCAAAACGGTTCCGATAACGTCACGAATGCGCAAAACCCCTCCCTCCGGCACCCCACGCAACCGCGTATCGTGCGAAAGATTTTCTCCAACACCCCCCAGAGCCAAGGTGATTCCCCCCGTCTGGGCAACGGTTTTCCCCGCTTGCCGCCACAGTAGCCTTTCGGTTGGAACGCGGGACGCTTCAACGGCACTTGAAATATATTTCAGAATCTGCATATACAACGCCAGACCGATGAACTTCACCCAAAGAGTCCCGGAGACCGCCGATGAAACCCCTCCTGCCCGCCATGCTGATGGCCGTCCTGATCCCCCTTGGGGCCCATGCCGAAAGCGCCGGGGACACCCATGCGCTGCACCAGTTGACCGTCACCGAGTGGAAAGCCGTCTTTGGCAAGATCGAAACCCGCGATCTGGTGCCCGCCCGCGCCCGGCTGGGCGGCACGCTGGACAAGATTTCCGTGTCCGAAGGGGACCGCGTCGAACAGGGGCAGGAGATCGGCACGATCACCGACCGCAAGCTGGCGCTGCAACTGAATGCGATGGACGCGCAGCTGGCCGCGCTGGAGGCGCAGCTGACCAATGCCCAGACCGAACTGACCCGCGGCGAAGACCTTGTGAAGCGTGGGGTTTCGACCGTGCAGCGGCTGGACGCGCTGCGCACTCAGGTCGATGTGCTGACCAATCAGATCGACGCGACCCGGGCCGAACGCTCGGTGATCGAACAGCAGGCCGCCGATGGCACGGTGCTGGCGCCGCTGGCCGGGCTGGTGCTGGACGTGCCGGTCACCACCGGCGCGGTGGTGATGCCGGGCGAGCCGGTGGCGATGATCGGCGGCGGCGGCTTTTTCCTGCGC
>PDWI01006520.1_pt1 | contig 14596 bp, 13 predicted proteins | sample 1430891 | NCBI WGS metagenome assembly PDWI01 (sample SAMN01162508, study PRJNA174530) | Oral metagenome, whole genome shotgun sequencing project. | biome: Marine environment; feature: Marine mammal; material: Swab sample of the gingival sulcus; isolation source: swab sample of gingival sulcus... | reverse complement strand
AGATTTCGTCGTGAAGAAAAAAAATTAAAAAAGAAGGCGGAAGATTTACTAGAACTCATGGGTCTTACAGAGTATCGCGATGTGGTGGCATCGAATTTGCCGTATGGATTGCAGCGTAAATTGGAAATTGCAAGGGCGCTTGCGCTTGACCCAAAATTATTGCTGTTGGATGAGCCTGCTGCCGGTATGAACCCAGAAGAAACGCTTAGTTTGATGGAATTGATTAAAGAGATTAGAGATCAATTTAATTTGACAGTTCTTGTTATAGAGCACCATATGGATTTAATTATGGGTGTTAGCGATCGAATATTTGTACTTAACTTTGGTAAAGCACTTGCGGAAGGGCTTCCTGCAGATATTCAAAACAATCCAAAGGTTGTTGAGGCGTATCTTGGTGGAAAGGCAGGTGATGAGTAGTGCTATTAGAAGTAAAAGATTTAAATGTTTATTATGGTGGTATCCACGCTTTGCGAGGTGTTAGTGTAGGCGTAGAAGAAGGAAAAATTGTTTCCATTATCGGTTCCAATGGTGCCGGTAAATCAACACTCCTAAATACAATTTGTGGCTTGGTAAAGCAGGACAGTGGAGAGATTTTATACAAGGGAGAAACTTTGACAAATATTCCTCACAAGGTAGTGGCTGAGGGTATTTGTCAGGTGCCTGAAGGTCGTTTGATTTTTGCCAACTTGACCGTGGAAGAAAATCTACGAATGGGCGCTTATCTTAGAAATGATAAAGCTCAGATTGCAAAAGATATGAGGAATGCGTATGATTTGTTTCCGATTCTAGAAGAAAGGAAGACCCAATCGGCGGGAACTCTTTCTGGTGGAGAGCAGCAAATGCTTGCGATTGGAAGGGGTCTAATGACCAATCCACAAATTATTTTATTGGATGAGCCATCTCTTGGACTTGCCCCTATCATTATTCAGCAAATTTTTGATATAATAGAAGATATTAAGTCCATGGGTAAAACTATTTTGCTGGTAGAACAAAATGCCTACAAGGCGCTTTCAATAGCAGATGAGGCTTTTGTTCTTGAGCAAGGTACAGTCGTGAAAGAAGGAACAGGAAAAGAACTCTTAAATGATCCTTCAATACGGGAGGCATATCTAGGAAAAGCATAGAATACGTTCTTTCGACGATGAAATGGATAAGAAATGGAGCATTTTTGTTAGATGATTAGAAGAAAAATGAGACTTGGGGACATATTGGTCGCCGAAGGAATAATTACAGACGCCCAACTGAAGGAGGCACTAGCTGAGCAGAAACGTAGTGGACAGAAGCTAGGTGCGACTTTGATTCAGTTGGGTTTTATTGACCAACAAATTCTATTTAATGTACTTGCTGATCAATTTGGAATACCATATGTTGATATTTCGACTATGGTTATTGATCCTAAGATACCTAAAATTATTACGGAGGCGCTTGCTAAGAAACATAGTTTAATTCCCATTAAGCTAGATGGTAATGTACTTACAGTTGCTATGGCGGATCCATTGGATATGATTGCGCAGGACGATATTCGTCTAGTGACAGCGATGGAGATTAGTGTTGTTTTGACCGCTGCTGTTGATATTAACGCGGCAATTAATAAATACTATGATTCTTCTGATGCGGCTCAGCGTGCGATTGAAGATTTTAATGCGCAGAAATCAGACTTTATTGAAGAAGAGAAAGAGGAAGAAGATGTTGACGTTGCGACAGCACCGATTGTTCGTCTGGTTAATACCATTATTTTGCAAGCGTATAAGGCAAAGGCATCGGATATTCATATTGAGCCCTATGAGTATAAACTTCGGGTTCGTATCAGAATTGACGGTGCGCTCAAGGAGCTTATGAGTCATGAAATGACAATGCATGCGGCGCTTGTTACACGGATAAAAATAATGGGTAAGATGAACATTTCTGAAAAGAGAATTCCTCAAGATGGTCGTATTGAAACGGTGATTGACGGGAATTCTGTCGATATGCGTATTTCTGTTCTTCCTACCGTTTATGGAGAAAAGGTTGTTATTCGTATCCTTGACAGGGATGGCTTGGCACTTAAAAAAGAACAACTTGGTTTTACACCATCGAACTTAGAAAAACTTGAAAAAATGTTAAAAGTGCCAGAGGGTATTATTATGGTTACAGGACCTACTGGTAGTGGTAAGACAACAACGCTTTATACGATTTTAAAAGAGCTCAATCAACCGACAAAGAATATTATTACAGTAGAGGACCCAGTTGAGTATAGGTTAGACGGAATCAATCAGGTTCAGGTAAATGTCAAGGCAGGTATGACGTTTCCAGCTGGGCTTCGTTCCATCCTTCGTCAGGACCCTGATATTGTAATGGTTGGTGAGATTCGTGATGGGGAAACTGCAGAAATAGCTGTTCGTGCCTCTATTACAGGTCACGTTGTTTTGTCTACGATTCACACCAATGACTCCATTTCGACAATAGCGAGACTTACCGATATGGGAATTCCAAATTACTTGGTTGCATCAGCGCTTGTGGGAATTATTGCACAGCGTCTTGTTCGAAAGATATGTCCGCGTTGCGCGGAGCCGTATGAGGCAAGCGTCCTTGAAAAATCTTATTTGCATATTGCGGAAAATGAGAGAGTTATTGTCAAGAAAGGGAAAGGGTGTAACTACTGTTCGGGTGATGGCTATAAAGGAAGAATGGGGATTCATGAAATTTTAATTGTTGATCACAATATGACGGAACTAATCGCGGCTAAAGCATCGGAAGCGGAATTGTGGGAAGAAGCAAAAAAAGGTGGGCTCACTACACTGAATGAAAACTGTAAAAAGTTGGTTCTGGAAGGAAAAACGACGGTAGATGAACTGGTACGAGTTACTTATACTATATAAAGGACGAAAAGAATTGTAATAAATTGTGAGAGAGTTCTCTTTATTTTTGAAGTTACGGATAGAGAACTGCGCTTTGAAAAGAATGGAGGTTTAGAGTTTTCTGAATACTTTATTATACGAAAATGCAGAATATAGGATGATAAAATGAATATAAAAGAATTGATAATGATTGCTAGAGAGAAAGGTGCATCGGATATACACGTTACCGTGGCATCACCGCCTTTGCTTCGTGTAAATGGGCATATACAGCGTTTGGGAAGTGAAAAAATAACACCGGAAGTTTCTTTGCAAATGGCAAAAGAAGTTATTAAAAGTGGTCCTCTTTGGCAAAAATTTTTAGAAAATGGGGAAATTGATGTTTCTTATTCGGATCCGGGGCTTGGACGATTTAGGGTAAATATCTATAAACAACGTGGTTCAGCTTGTATGGCGCTTCGTGTTGTGAATCTTCACATTCCGACGATTGATGAGTTAAGGCTTCCAGAGGTATTGAAATCAGTGGCGGCAAAAAGGCGTGGATTGGTTCTTGTTACAGGTCCTACTGGTAGTGGTAAATCGACAACTCTTGCTTCTATGATTAATCATATCAACAATTCGCGTGATGAGCATATTATCACCATTGAGGATCCAATAGAGTACCTTCATAGGCATAATAAGTCGGTTATCAATCAGCGTGAGGTCGGCGGTGATACAAAAAGTTTTGCCAATGCACTTCGTGCTGCACTCAGACAAGACCCTGATATTATACTTGTTGGTGAGATGCGTGATTTGGAAACCATTTCGACGGCGATTACTGCGGCGGAAACTGGTCACTTGGTATTTTCTACGCTTCATACTATTGGTGCAGCAAGCACGATTGACCGTATTGTCGATGTATTTCCTCCACACCAACAGCAACAAGTTCGTGTCCAAATGTCTAATGTTATTGAAGCGGTAATTTCTCAGCAATTAATGCCTACTGCAGATGGAGAGGGAAGAGCAGCTGCTTTTGAAATTATGACTGCAACCAATGCGGTTCGAAATTTGATTCGTGAGGGAAAAGCGCATCAGCTTAATACCATTATCCAAACTTCTGGTGGGATGGGAATGTGTCTTATGGACGATTCGCTAAAAAAACTTTATTTATCTGGAAAAATCAACCGAGAAGTGGTGAGAAAATTTGCTGTGGATTGGGATGTGCTGTCGAAGCAGCTGGGAATATCTGCTAGATAGTTGAAGATTCCCTATAGTTTTTTTGTTGAGATAGGTATATACTTTAGTTAGGGGATGCTGATTTTTATAAAATAATAAAAATAAAAGGAGGGAAAAGTGGAAACTATGGGTATGACAGATAAGCAATTTAATGGATTTTTAAGACAGTTGATAAAGAATTTGAAAAGAGCGAATGAGCAAGAAGATCCACATAAAGATATTGATGAAATAATAGAGGATTTGCAACAGACAATAGAGGATTAGTTGCAAGGTAGTCAGATTAAAAAGAAAAATAAAAACCCGATGAACTATGATTCAACGGGTTTTTTGGTGCAGATGGCGGGACTTGAACCCACATGTACGTTGTACGCTACCCCCTCAAGATAGTGCGTCTACCAATTTCGCCACATCTGCATAGATGCTAAATTTGTACCTGCCATATTCGGTACCCTAAAAGTTTATTATTAAAATGTTTCTTTGTCAATAGCAAATGGTGTATAATTTATATATTATGAGAATTATTTTGTCACCTGCGAAAACTTTTTGCTTGGAAAATCCGATAAATGAGGATTGGGTAATCCACGCACCTACGCGAAAAATTGTAGATAGTATTAAACAAAAAACACCTGAAGAAATTCGGCAAATATTAAAAGTATCCGATAAACTGTTGGAACAAATTATGCGCTATATTGATGGATTTGATGAGATGCGGAGTTATTCGGCGATTAGTATGTATAGTGGTGCAGCGTATAAAGCACTTGATGTAAATAGTATGAGCGTTCAGCAACAAGAGTATTTGGAACAAAATGTGCTGATTTTATCTGCAATGTATGGCGTTCTAAAACCTTCTGAAAATATTAAACCGTATCGTTTGGATTTTCATAGTAAATTAAAGGTTGATGGATGTTCTTTAAAAAAATTTTGGAAGGGATACTATAACTTTTGTATTAAAGAAGGTGAAACGGTGCTGAATCTTGCGAGCAATGAGTTTTCCAATTTATTTGTCAAGTCGCGATATGATTGGTATGATTTTGATTTTTTTGAATTGCTAGATGGTGAAAAGAAGAAAAATTCAACGATTGCGAAAAAGGGAAGAGGGCGTTTGCTCCGCGATATGGCAGTTGCTGGTATTACTGATGTGTATGAAATAAAAACGCTTTCTGGTTTTGGTAGGTATTTTGATTGTGATAGGTTGAAATAGGTAGAAAAGCTATATTGTACAAAGTCGTCAAATAAGGGCGAGGATATGGATTGGGATGACACTAGATTATTAGTATTAGGAGGTTAAAGTGAAATTATATCAATACAGTGGTTGAAGTTCGTGTAAAAAAGCCAAGGCTTGGCTAGAAAACAAAGGGGTTTCCTATGAAGTTTTTGAGGTGTATAAAAATCCGCCGTCAAAAGATGAATTTATGAAATTATACCAGAACAACGACTATAAATTAAAAAAATATTTTAACACGTCAGGAATTCGTTATCGCGAACTTGAGCTGAAAGACAAATTTGATGATTTGACAGAAGATGAGGCGTTTGAAATGCTTGCAGGTGATGGAAAACTTGTGAAAAGACCGCTTTTGGTTGACGGAGAACGTGCATTAATAGGATTTAAAGAGCAAGAATGGGAAGCGTTTTTCGATACAGACTTAGGTGTGAAATAACCATGAGATTGATATTTTTAATACTTGGTTTGATTGCACTTGCACTTGGTACTGTTGGGATTTTTCTTCCGATTCTTCCGACCGTGCCGTTTTATTTATTAGCTAGTTTTTGTTTTGCGAAGAGTAGTGAAAAATTAGAAACATGGTTTAAAGGCACGAAATTCTATAAAGAGAATGTGGAGAGTTTTTCGCGTGAAAAAGGGATGACCAAAAAGAAAAAAATCCAAATTATGCTGACCGTCTCTTTAGTGTTTGGCTTTGCTTTCTATATGATGAAAAATACTACTGTAGGTCGTGTTGTACTAGCGGTTGTATGGGTCTTTCATATTATTGGTATTACGTTTTTTGTGGAAAATAGAGAATAATTTGATACTAATCTCAAATTAAAACGCATGTATTATTTACTTGAGTAGGGCAGAAAGGATAGAGGGTTTAGTACAATTCATAGGGTGTTTATAAAATATTATAAAAAAATATTAAAAATTAAGCATATATAAGGTGTTACGAGCGTTTGATATGTGGTACCATTAATATATGATAAATAAGAGATTGATAGGACTTGTCCCTAAAAGTAAGGTTTACATAGGATTGAAGGTAGTGGCGATGTTTTTGTCGCTACTTTCTGGTATTATGATGTGGGTTAGTGTGTCATTTATGACGGCTGATTTTTTAGCTGGAACACTTTCTGATAAATTACTGTGGAAGTATCTGGGCGTTGCCATTTGCGCAGTGGTTGTACGTATTGTGATGATATTGTTTTCATCAGAGATGGCGCATCGTTCGACGGTGACGGTGAAAAAAGTTCTTCGTGAAAAAATTTATAGCAAACTGGCGATTCTCGGTATAAAGTATAGAGAGCAATTTTCAACGGCTGAAATCACGCAGCTATCTGCTGAGGGTGTAGAGCAATTAGAAATTTATTTCGCGAATTATTTGCCCCAGTTTTTCTATGCAATGATTGCGCCGATTTCGCTTTTTATCCTGTTTAGCATCTGGTCGTTTAAGACGGCGATTGTCCTTCTGATTTGCGTGCCTCTGATTCCTATTTCAATTATTGCGGTTCAGAAATTTGCTAAGAAATTGCTTTCTAAGTATTGGAATTCTTATGCTTCGCTTGCAGATGTCTTTTTGGATAATTTGCAGGGATTGACCACGTTGAAGGTCTATTCTGCCGATCAGGCGATGACCGATCGTATGAACACTGATGCGGAGCGTTTTCGTAAGATGACGATGAAAGTGCTTACGATGCAGCTGAATTCTGTGACGATAATGGATTTTGTAGCGTATGGTGGTACTGCTTTGGGTACGATTATTTTGGGGATTTCGTTTGTGCGAGGGGAGCTTCTTTTCAGAGAAGCTTTTGTAATGATGATGCTTGCCAGTGAGTTTTTTCTATCCATGCGTGCGCTTGGTTCTTTTTTCCATGTAGCGATGAATGGGATGGCGGCGAGTGATAAGATTTTTACTCTGCTTGATATGCCGGAAGATGAAAGTGGTAGCCAAGTGCCTAGCAATCTTGAAATATGTTTTGATAAAGTGAGCTTTTCCTATCAAAAAAAATTTGCTTTGGATAATGTGAATTTTGAAATCAAACAGGGTGGAATAACGGCGCTTGTCGGAGAGAGCGGTAGCGGAAAATCGACGATTAGTAAAATTATAATGTCTGAACTCAAAAACTATCAAGGTAGTATCATGATAGGCGGTGTTGAACTGAGGGAAGCAAGTGATGAATTTTTGAAAAAAAATATTACCTTGGTGACTGCTGCTTCTTATATTTTTGAAGGTACGGTGCGATCTCTGTTAAGGGAGGCGTGTGCTGAAGCGACGGATGATGAAATGATAGAGGTTCTGAAACGTATGAATATCTGGAGCTTTGTATCGCAAAACGGCGGATTGGATATGGCGATTAAAGAACGCGGATCCAATCTTTCGGGTGGTCAAAGGCAGCGTTTGGCTATGGCGAGGGCATTTTTGAAAAATAGTGAAATGTATATATTCGATGAAGCGACAAGCAATATTGATGCAGAAAGTGAAGAGGATATTGTCAGAGCAATGTATAGTCTTAGGGGAAATCATACGGTGATTATTATTTCTCATCGATTGGCGAATGTTACTGATGCAGACAATATTGTGGTACTTGAACATTCAAAACTTGTCGAGCAAGGCAGGCATAAAGAAATGTTATTGCGCGGTGGGGTGTACTCCAGACTTTACAATGCTCAAAGAGAACTGGAGGATATTGGACGATTGGATAAACAACAAAAGGAGGCGAACAATGAGAAAAAGTAATTTTTCGGTACTGATGAATTTGCTTAGTATGTTGAAGCCTCTAAGTGGCGTAATGTTAATTTGTATTACGCTTGGTATTATTGGTTTTTTCTGCGCTATCGCGATTACAATTTTGGGCGTGCATATACTGTTATTTAATTTAGGAGTATCTCCGTTTGAGCTTTCCATTCAGTCTGCGATTATATGGATGATTGTTTGTGCAGTATTTCGTGCTGCACTTCGTTATGGAGAGCAGATGTCTGGTCATTATATTGCGTTTAAGCTCCTCGCTATTATTCGAGATAAGGTATTTTGTGCAATGAGGAGATTAGCTCCTGCCAAATTGGAAACTAGAAACCGAGGGGACTTGATTTCTATGATAACTAGCGATATAGAGCTTTTAGAGGTTTTCTATGCGCATACTATTGCACCTGTGGTGATTGCTGTCGTTGTTTCTATTACAATGGTTGTAATTACTTGGGAAATTCATTGGAGTTTCGGTATCGTGTCTCTTATTGCTTATATTTTGGTGGGTTATGTCATTCCGACGTGGACTGCTAAAATCGGCAAAAAACAAGCAGCAGAGTATCGTTCGGTTTTGGGTGCACTGAATAGTTATTTTTTAGAGAGTATTCGCGGTATTCGGGAAAGTGTTCAGTTTGGTGCGACTGATTCCAGACATAGGAGTATTGAAGAACAAACCGAAAGCATTAATGGTCTTCATCGAAGAATGAGTTTACACGAGGGCACAACGTCTGCAATATCTGCGGCGGCTGTTATGTTGTTTCCAATTGTGATGATTGTTTTGGGATATATGAATGGAATTGGTTCTGGCAAAACGATTATGGCTGCGGTTATTTTAGCGTCTTCCTTTGGACCGGTGTTCGCACTTTCCAATTTGTCCTCTGTGCTTACTAAAACATTGGCATCGGCAAGACGTGTATTGTCGTTGTTAGACGAAGATGAGGAAACAAAAGATGTAGTGCAAGGTGAAACACCAGAGTATCATGATCTTGTCGTTAAAAACTTGTCGTTTGCCTATGATGGCGAAGAGGTGCTAAGTAATATTTCAATGGATTTTGATAAAAAAAGTGTTGTGGCGATCACGGGGTCTAGTGGTAGCGGAAAGACAACTTTACTTAAACTAATTATGCGTTTTTGGAACAGTCCAAAGGGAGCGGTTAAAATGTCTGGAGTCGATATTGGTGATATAAAAACCAGCCATTTGAGAGAAGTGGAAAGTTATATGACCCAAGATACGGATTTGTTTCAAGATACCATTGAAGCGAATATAAAAATCGCAAAGATGGATGCGACTCATGAAGAGGTTGTAGAGGCGGCTAAAAAAGCTTCTGTTCATGATTTTATTATGGGATTACCGAAAGGGTATAAAACAAAGGTAGGAGAACTGGGAGATACACTTTCGGGAGGAGAAAAACAGCGAATCGGTCTTGCAAGGGTGTTCTTGCATGATGCGCCGTTGGTTTTGTTGGATGAGCCAACAAGTAATTTAGATAGCTTAAATGAAGCGGTGATATTGAAGGCGCTTAAAAATTCTACCAAAGATCGGGCGACGATTTTAGTTTCTCACAGAAAATCGGCTCTTGCCATAGCGGACAAAGTTTATAATATTGAAAAAGTTCGTGAGAGTTAGAAAGTAAATTCACGAGAGGTTGAGGTTTGTGTTATTTAATTATAAGGAATTCTTCGTGCTGTCAAAGCTTTTATTCCAACGCATGGTGTATGCTATTATCAAATTAAAATCATTTATTATTTCTTGGAAGAGGTCAGAAGGGATATAGAATTTGGAATCCACAGGGTCATGGTGTAGGTGAAAGATTCTGCTAAAGCACTTCTGCCTTTTTTTAATATTTTATACCACTCTTAAATTTACTTGAGATTAGTATCAGTCTGAGTGAATAAAGATAAGCGAAATGCAGAGGCAAAATAAATTTTTAGAAGTTCCATTATATTAAATAATTGCTCTTAAAATACAAGTGAAATATGTTATAATTGACTTTAGAGGTGGAGGTTCAAATGCTAAAAGGAAGTTTATTAGTTGCACAAGGTGGAGGCCCTACGGCTGTTATTAATCAGTCGCTTGTAGGCGTTGTTTTGGCAGCAATGGAATATGATTGTATTGATAAGATTTATGGCTCTTGGCACGGGGTGGAAGGTATAAAAAATGGAACACTTGCTGATCTTACAAATGTAAGCAAGGAACATTTAGAACAAGTTGCTGAGACAACTGGTAGCGCAATGCTTTCTACAAGAGTTCGACCAGATAAAGAGTATTGCAAGAAAATGTTTGAGAATATGAAGAAACTTAATATTCGTTACTTTTTCTATGTCGGAGGAAATGATTCATCGGATACCGTTCGAATTGTTTCGGAGTACGCTGAGCAAGAGGGTTATGATCTTAGAGCGGTACATATTCCGAAAACCATTGATAATGATTTGGTGCTAAGTGATCATACGCCGGGCTATGCAAGCGCTGCGAAGTACGTTGCCTATGCATTTATGGGTGCAGATTTTGACAATCGTGCATTAGCAGGTGTCTATATTGGTGTTATAATGGGTCGGCATGCGGGTTTTTTAACGGGCGCTGCGGCTCTTGGCAGAGCAAATAGCGAAGCTGGACCACATCTATTATATTTTCCTGAAAGAGCATTTGATTTAGACGACTTTGTACGAGATGTCAAAGCGTGCTATGAAAAATATGGTCGCTGTGTAATTGCAGTGTCCGAAGGAATAAGTGATAAAGATGGTACTCCTATCGTCACAAAACTTGCCAGTGAGAGCGAAAAAGATCAACATGGAAATGTTCAGTTGTCTGGAACGGGAGCGTTGGGTGATTATTTGGCGAATTACATCAAAGAGAACACAGGTATTTCCAGAGTGAGAGCGGATACCCTAGGATATATGCAAAGAGCTTTTTCTGCTGCAGTATCTGATGTGGATGCAATGGAGGCGAGAGCAGCAGGTGAGTTTGGTGTTCATGTTGCGCTTGGAGCTTCTAGTGATTCAGAAGAGATGAGAAGTTCGCTGGAAGTGCGTTCAAAATCTTCTGAGGAAACTTCTGTTGTAATTACATCTCAAGAGATTCCGCGTTCATTCTCTGTCGGGATAGAGCGTGCAGGTGATGCACCTTATGAAAGCAGAATGTTTGTCACTGAAATAGCGAATATAGCAGCGAAAACGCGTTTAATGCCAAAATCATTCATTAATGAAGCTGGAAATAATGTGACAGAGAAATTTGTGAAATACGCAGAACCTCTTTTGGGCGAGGATTTTAAGAAAGGCACACCACTTGTAGCACCCGAAGTGAACATAAAGTAGCTAAGGCAGAGGAATATATGAGAGTATTTATTGGTATAAGTGATGATGGAGTTAGAGTTTCAGCAGCTCTTTTTGATGTCTACGGCAAAAAATTGGATGGATTCCGAATTGATAGAGAGAAGTATGATTATGAAAAAGATGTAGAAACCATTTTTTTTCAAGAAATTGATAAGTTGGTTGCTCCAGAAATATATGAATTGCAAACAATTGGACTTGGTATAGAAGGTATTAAATTGTTGAAAGGACACTATGAATTAAATTCTTCTAATCATTTTCAAGAGTACCCTGTCGCTGTGAAACTACGTGAGCGATACCGCTGTGGGGTTATTGTAAGCAATAATATGAATTGCTGTGTTTATGGTGCTTATAAATACAACAATTCGATTGAACAAGATGTTATCGGAATTTTTGCTGGAGAAAAAGTAGGTGGGGCGATTATATTAGGCGGAAATGTCTATTTTGGAAAATTAGGACCTACTGAGCTTAGTCATGTGACAGTGGAACCGAACGGGGCGCTTTGTAATTGTGGAAATTATGGGTGTTTAGAATCGTATACAAGTCGTGATGCGATACAACAGTATATTGTGATGCAATATCGGAAAGGGCGACAATGTTTGATTGGTGATATTGCAGTACGGGATAAGGCGTTGACTTATAAGCAAATTGCTGCTGCATATAAAAGAGAAGATGATATTGTGATGGAAGCGGTAGATCGTGCGTTGAAATATCTTGCAATCATTTATAGTAATATGTCTTATATTTGCAGACCTGAAATGGTGATTTTTGGGGGAGAGCTTTTCGCGGAATTAGGAGATGTGTCCGTTGGTAAGTTAAGAAAATTTGTAAGGCAGTACACATTGTTGACTGATATTGTGGAGACAAAAGTGTTGTTAACTGATTTGGGTGATTCTAGTGCTGTTTATGGTGCTTATCGAATGGCGATTGATTCTGATATAGGAGTAATATAATGAAAAAAGGAAAACTTGCTGTTGTTATTGTCCTTTTGTTGGCAATAAGTTTTTTAGTGGTTTACATCGCGAAGCGTGTAAAAGGAGAAGATCCAATTAATTTGACGATTTTAAATCCTACTACTGAAACAACAACAGATACGACGACAACTACGGAAAGCGAAGCTGAAAGGCTTGCGCGAGAAGAGGCGAAGCGAGAAGAAGAGCGGATTGCTTTAGAAAAAAAGATTGCTGAAAATACCGTTTATGTCGGTGCTGGTTCAACGGCTTATAAAGTGTTAACGGTTGAAGATATTGAAGAAAAAAATGAGGAAACCGGTGAAAGTAAAGTTGTAAAAAAAGTAGATGTAAAGGAGCCTCTTGAACTTGAGGAGAATGCGTCTTTTTATGTTTGTGAAATAAAAGAAGGGTATTATCAACTAAAAAAGGATTATTATGATGAAGAAATCTATGGTTATGTAGCGGAAGAGGACATTCATAAATCGCTTGCTGATTTTATTCAGTATCCTTTAGATGACTGTGATTATAATTTTTATAAGAAAAATGATGATTTTCCAAATAATCCAAGAGTAGAAGTGCATGGTTTATATCTAACAGAGGGTTCTTTTTTATCAGGTGTTTTTGATGATTGCTTAGAAGTAATTAAACAGACAGATTTAAATGCTATGGTTATCGACATTAAAGATGATAGTGAAAGTTTGTTGTTCTTTTCCGAAGCTGCAAAAAAGTATAATCCTGCAGCGAACGATTATGCGATTACTAGCAAAGAAGAAGTAAAGCAGCTTGTACAGAAGGCAAGAGATCAAGGTGTGTATATGATTGCTAGGATTGTTACTTTTAAATCAAAAATTTATTCGCGTGAACATAAAGATGGAATTATCACTTATAAGGGAACGAATCGACCGTTTACGGAGGGTGGTTCGGATTTGCTTTGGACTTCACCAGCGGATAAAAATTTGTGGGAGTACAATGTTGGACTCGCAGAAGAAGCAGCAGAACTTGGATTTAATGAAATTCAGTTTGATTATGTTCGTTTTCCAGCAGTTCCTCTCAATTCGGAATTTCACTACGAAGGTTTGGGTGAACACTCTAAATCATATGCAATACAGAGTTTTTTGAAGTTTGCGTATGAAAGACTTACGGAGAAAGAAGTGTACGTATCAGCTGATGTTTTTGGATGGGCTGCGACAGCGCTTGATGATGTAGGGATTGGTCAGCATTGGGAGGCTATGGCGAATGTATGTGACTATGTTTGTCCGATGTTATACCCTAGTCATTATGGTGAGTGGAATTTTGGGGTTCAATACCCTGATACGAAGCCATATGAGGTTTTATACGCGGCTGGAAGTGATTGCGTGTACCGAAATAAAAACATTGTTTCGCCAGCTAAGATACGGCCTTGGATACAGGATTTTACGGCATCGTATATTGCAGCGCAAGGGCTTCAGTATATTCCGTACGGGAAAAATGAAATCAACGCGCAAATAAAGGCGTTGTCTGAGCTTGGTATTGATGAATACTTACTTTGGAATCCTGGTAATTACTACCCTGTGGAGAAATTTAAATAGAAAAAAGAGTGAAAATAAGTGTGTTTTGAATGAAATGACGATAAAGTACTGATAGAGAAAGTGTAGAATATAAATAAATTAGTTTTGAAAATGATAAAAGAGAGGATTAAAAATGATTGAAATAGCAGAGAAATTAGTGGAGATTGGTGCGGTGAAAATTACAACACCAGATAATTTATTTACATGGGTGTCGGGGATAAAGTCCCCAATTTATTGTGATAACCGTTTGGTAATGTCATATCCTGAAATTAGAAAAATGGTGGCAAAGCGGTTCGCGGAAATGATTAAAGAGCAGTATCCTGATACAGAAATTATTGCTGGAACAGCTACAGCAGGAATACCGCATGCAGCTTTTACTGCGGAAATTTTAGAGCTACCCATGGTATATGTTCGGTCGGCTTCTAAAGGGCATGGAACTAAGAAATTGGTTGAGGGAAATATGCCAGCCGGTTCTAAGGTTCTTTTGATTGAGGATTTGCTCTCTACTGGAAAAAGTAGCGTGGCTGCATTAAAAGCACTTCGCAGTGAGGGCGCAGAGGTGAGCGCTTGTATGGCAATTTTTAATTATGGGTTCGAAGATGTTGAAAAGGCATTCAAAGAAGTGCGTGCTGATTATTACTCTTTGACAACGTATTCTGAAGTGCTTGGTGTTGCTGAAAAGAGTGGTGCGTTAGCATCAGAGCAGGTGGAACTTCTTTCAAAATGGAGTAAAAATCCGAGGATATTTACGGATGCAGAATAGTAAA
>PDWI01006519.1_pt1 | contig 14597 bp, 8 predicted proteins | sample 1430891 | NCBI WGS metagenome assembly PDWI01 (sample SAMN01162508, study PRJNA174530) | Oral metagenome, whole genome shotgun sequencing project. | biome: Marine environment; feature: Marine mammal; material: Swab sample of the gingival sulcus; isolation source: swab sample of gingival sulcus... | reverse complement strand
GGAAAAGGCGGAGCTTCGATTTAAAAATTCATGCTGAAGAAGGCAAGTATTTTGTTGTTGTTCATATTGAGAGCGGAAATGAAACTCCATATTATGTAATAGAGGGCAGTAGCAGAACAGCATACATAAGAATTGGAAGTGAGAGCACACCTGCTGTGAGTTCCAATTTGAAAAACTTAGTGTTAAAAGGCATGAAACAAAGTTATGATTCTATGCTTACTGATATTCCAAAAGAAGAGGCATCATTTACCAGACTAATAGCTGAGTATTATTCTAGGACAGGAATAAAATTTATAGACAAAGACTTGTATTCTTTGAGATGTAAAAATGCTACAAGATGATGGTGTTATTGAAAGAGTAGGTGGTAGAAAAGAGGAATATTGGAAAATAGTTGAGTAAGTAGAAAAATTAAATAAAAGTACCAAAAACAGCACAATATTTGGTGCAAAACATTGTGAGCGATAGAATTTTTCGCTCTATTATTTTTTGTTCTGTTTATGTTGAAAATACCTTGTTTTAAGCGATTTTTATGTTATTGTCTTTTTTAATTTGTTTTCATTTAGAATTAGTGTATTAGATATAAAAATAGTTTTAAAGAAGGAGTGATTATGATTTTGGAGAAGTTGATAAGCGGGTATTTGGAAATGTGTGAATTTCAGAATAATCTTGATAGAAAAACGGTCAAAGCATATCGAATAGATTTGTTTCAATTTAGTGAATTCGTGGGAGGAGAAAATGTATTTTATAGTAAAGAGATGGTTGTTCATTACATACACTATTTAAATAGCAAAAATTATAAAGTGAAGACTGTGAAACGGAAGATTGCCAGTGTGAAAGCATTTTTATCTTACCTTAGTTATGAGGAAATAATAGAGATGAATCCATTTTATAAAATAAGGCTTAAAATGAAAGAACCTCTAGTTCTTCCGAAAACAATCCCTGTAGAGGTTTTAAATGATTTGTTTCAATTTGTATATGATGAGAAAAAAGGGTGTGAAGTTGGTAGTTATAAAGAAAAAGAGATAACGAGAGATCTTCTAGTTTTGGAGCTACTTGTAGGGACAGGAATGAGAATTAGTGAACTTTGTAGTCTTAAAAAGTCTGATATAGATATTAAAGAAAATAGTATTAAGATATATGGTAAAGGTGCTAAAGAGAGAGTGCTTCCTGTATTTAACGATTCCATTTGGCATTTAGTCAAAGAGTATGAAGGATTATACGGTAAATCATTATCCCAGAATGATTATTTTTTTATCAACAAATTTAATAACAAACTTTCAGACCAATCTGTAAGGAATATGATAGCCAAATATTCGTTAAGAGCAGGTATTAGTATAAATATCACACCGCATATGTTTCGCCATACTTTTGCTACAATGCTGTTAGAGAGCAATGTTGATACAAGGTATATACAACAGTTGTTGGGGCATTCTAATATTACAACAACTCAAATATATACACATATTACTTCCAACAAGAAATCAGAGATTATGAAGCTCAAAAATCCGCGAGATAAGTTGAGGGTTAATAAAGGATAATTATATATTATTGGAGGAAGTAAAAAATTGGGCAATAGGATTAAATATTGTTTTAAAAATTGTGTATTTAATAAATCATGATATAATTAATATATAAATTTGAAATACAGGATAACTAAATGTTATCTGAAGATGAGGGATACTAAATGAGATATTTGACACTTGATAATTTTGTAAAAAAAGATGGATTTTCATTTGAAGATTTAACACAAAAAATACTGCGTGACAAATATGGGGATGTTTTTATACCAACGAAATATACTAACGATGGAGGTAAAGACTTTTTTTCTAATCAAGAAGTTTTAAGCGACTTTAAAATTTGGGTTGAATGTAAAATGTATAAAAACGACAACCTGTCTTTTAATGATGTTACAAAAACACTCTTGATGGCATACGTAGAAGATATTAATAAAATTATATTTTTCTCTTATTCTAAAGTAAATAGTCGTTTTAAAAAACAAGTTGAAAAATATAAGGATAAAACAACTATAGATGTCGAAATTTATGATGATGAGTTATTAGAAAATTTAATTCTTGAATATCAAAACAAAGAATGGTTTACAGATTTTATTAAGCTGGATCATGTTAAAAACATCTCTTCTAATAAAGTACAAAATTATGAAGTTGAATATTATATTGATGATAAACTTACAGAAGATAAAAAAAGCGGGAAAATACATATTAATTTAAATGATCTGATATATTTAAATGTTATTATTACAAATAAATCTTTAAAACAACAAAAATTTACTATTGATATTTTAGAGTTTAACAAATACAATTATTACGAAATTTTAAATATAGATAAGATTAATCAAACTGTAGGAATTGAGCCTGCGCAGAGTAAAAAAATAACAATAATTCTTAAAATCAAAAACTTTCAGAAAACATATTTTATTCCATCAATTAAAATAAACAACTGTTCATATTGTATCAATAAACAATTGTATACTAATTGGCTGGCACAAACATCGCTTGTCGGCAAAAAGCATATTGAAAGTCTACAAATATGTTCTGATTATTTAATGAATAATAAAAAACTTTCTGTAGTACTTATTAAAGGCGAATCTGGTATTGGAAAAAGCAAAATGATTCAAGAAGTTGTTTACAAATTAATTGGAAATCATTTGCAATGTTATACTTATGATTCAGATAATACTTCTTTTTCTTTTAGTAAATTGTCTAAAGAATTATTGTCCGCTTTTACGAAACTACCTTTTTTTGAACTAGATGAAAAAATCATAAATAATATTGTAATGAGTAATAAAGATAATACATTAATACAAGTTGCAAAAATTCTTTATGATCAAAATTTTGATTTTGATAAAGATTCTGACAAAGTGATTAAATATATTTTGTATTATTTATTTATGCAGGAAAACAAAGTTTTTTTTGAAAACATTCAACGGTATGATGAAAAATCTATTGATTTCATTAATGAAATAATTAACAATATGTTTAATAAAGAATGTCGTTCAGCAATTGTTTTAACTTACAACACTGATGAAGGAAGTTTTAATCAATACGCAAATACTTTGATTAATAGAATAGAAACGCTTGCTACAACTCAAAAAGAACAATACAAAGTAATTGAATTGTCATCATTTAACAAAAGAGATGTTTTTGAATATCTATGCAAAATATTGCAAATTAGTTCATCTGAATTAAAAAAACATCAGTACTTCTTAAGACAGTTAGAGGATCATATTGGTTTTATACCACTTAATTTAAATAGTCATTTTATTTCTTTAAAGGAACAGGGAGTAATAAATTTTGATAATGACTCTATACAATTTACTAATATAGATTATTTCTATTCTTCTAATTATAATTTCGATTTTTTAATTAGATATAAGAATATCGTAGAAAATATAGGTATCAATTGCAAGTTTTTTGTTTCGGTTTTGTCGTTTTGTAAATACTTATCACCAGAAATTATTAAAGAATTAGGTTATTCTAATGGTGAAATTGAACCCTTGATAAAAATGGGTATCGTAACATTAAATGATAATTATTCTTTTAGACATAATTCAATACGCAGATATTTTCAAAAAGAATATAAAATAGATGACATCAATATTAATCACGATAAATTAAAAAATATATTGTTAGATTATCAATATGAATATATGGAACAAATATTCATATTGGAGTATAGAACAGAAAATTTTGAAACTATTGAAAAAATAGTGAACCGAATAAAATATAGAGAAATAAACCCAGAATTTGCTTTAGAAATTTTTAGTAAATTTTTGTCTAAAAAAATTGAACAAAAATTAGAACCAGAAACATACGTCGACAGTATAATTGATATATCATATTCAGCAACTTTATTATTGGGAATTAGCGCATCACTAAAATATTATCAAAAAGTATTTGATTTAGTGCTATATAATAAATATAAAAGCATTGGCATTTATAAACGTATTATATCTGCCATTAAAGAATATATTAGACATTTATTAAACACAGATCAAAATCAAGAAGCATACCGCAAATTAGAAATTTTTAAAGAAATTAAACATAACCTTCCGAATGAATTATTATCATATTTTGATTTTGAGTATGAAAAAATTAAATTACTTTGTCTTATAAAGCAAAATAAAATAGAAGTTGTTATTGATTCTGCTAATAAATTATTGAAAGAGGTTCCAGAAAATTCATCTATGATTTCTGAACTATATATGTTAATCGGAAATGCATACTATAGAGGTCCTAAATATTTAAGTTATAAAAATTGTATTGTAAACAACTGGAGAAAAGTAATCTGTAATACAGATATTTTTAAATTTAATAATTATTCCGAGCATGATAAGGCAATAAATCTAAATTCTTGTATTAGAAAAATTATGGTAGGAATAATAAATCGAAATCATTCTTCTGAAAACTATATACATTTCCTAAGTAAAATTATTAATCAAACAGGAATGGTCTATTTTGAAGTTAAAATTAGGCAAATTTTAGCGATTTATTATCATATTAATAACAAGGTAGAGCAAGCAATTGAACTAGTTGAACAATCAATTGATATTTTACATGAGCAATATGGCAATCAATATTTATATGCGGATAGCGTTTTCTTATTGGCTCAAATCTATAAAACAACGCATAATTACGATAAAATGTATGATTACTACTTGAATTTTATCAGTTTAACTACACAAATTAATAGATCCAATAAAACAAAGATAAACAGTATGCTTTTGCAAACAGCATTTGATTTAAAACTTTATACCAAAGAATACAAACCTTCATTTGACTGGAGTCTTTTCAATTTAGTTGATAATCCATTAAGTAAAGAAATAGACCGAATTAGAATAGATGAAATTAATAATAGTAATAATATTCCAAAATCATTGCTTCATAATTCGGCACTTAATTGTGATTATCCTATGATATAAAATAGTTAATATATATCTTCTGCATATATATTATTTTTAAAGTCTTCCAAACATGTATGTTGAACTTCAATTAAATCAGAATTTTCTACTGATTTAAAAATATATGATATAATTTTATTAATCTCCAAATAATGAGTTTGTTTTTGAGCAATTGGCTTCAATAAATTTTCATCCCAATCAATACGTATTAAATCAGTTGTTGGATAAATATATACTTTGTTTGAATGCCTTAAAGCTTCTTGAATAATTCTTGTACATAACATTTTAGGGTATATAAAAATATGGTCTGAAATATAAGCACATTCAAAGGTCTTAGACGGAAAGTTAAGAGCAACTCCTAATGCGTTATTTTCTGTGATTGAATTATTTAGTGTATATTTTATTAATCCATTAGGATTAGAATTTGATACACTGTCAATAAATATATCATTATTTGTAATTTTGGGTTCTTCATTTTTTAAATTTAGCAAACGCATTTGATTAATTACTGTTTCAAATTGCTGTAAATTTCCATATCCATAAAAGCCACATAAAATTTCAAATTCCCATGTTTTATATTTATTATGCATATGAAAAATATTTTTTCGGTTTGTTAATTCATTTTTTAATACGTTTCGTGGATGTGGAATATGAAAAGCGTGGGCATTTTCAATAAAACCGATTTCACATAATTTACTTATTCTATATCCAAAATCAACATCCTCCGAACCCCATGTTTTAAAATTTTCATCAAATCCATCAACGAGTTCAAATAAATCTTTGTCTACACTACAAAAACCAGTATAATAGAACGTCCAATTATATTTAGAATTTGTATTACTTCTTAAAATATTATGTCTTTTATCTTTTATTAAGGGATGATTTTTAATTTGTGCTCTTCCTGTTTTTGTTTTTAACAATTCCTTATAATTTACAATACCTGTATATAATGGAAATTGTATTTCATCATAATGTGTGCCATGTTTTTGACCAACAAAAGCTCTTTGATGTTTATATTGATGAGAATACTTAAAAGCAGAAATTGCATAGTCATCTAATACCATATCGCCATCTAAAAATATTAAAATTGGGTTTTTCGCTCTTTTAGCACCTAAATTTCTATTACGAGAACGATTTCCTTTCATATCGGATAAAATTAGTTTTATTATTTTTTCTGATTCAAACTTTTTTAGTTTATTTAACGTGTTAGAATTTGAATGATCATCTACAACTATTATTTCATCAGTTGATTTTAGTTGGCTTATCACAGAATTAATACAGATATCAATATCAAAATTATTATGACACAAAAATATAACAGATACACTATTATTCATTTTAAACTCTCCTCATCTTCAGATAACATTTAGTTATCCTGTATATGGAAATAACGGGAAAATAAATATAGTTATTTAGAAAAATTAATGGATAAAAATTTCGTGTGTTGAATGTTGATGTTCTGCAGATTGTAATGGTACAAGATTAAAAACTTATAAAAATGTTTATATGATAGTAGTATATTTTTGAACCCAGTATATCAAAGTCTGTGATATAATATACATGATGTTAAGATTTTGAACCGAAAAGAGTGAGGCGTGGGAAGATGTTGAAAATAGCAGTTTGCGACGATGAATATGTGTATCTTAATAAAATAAACACACTTATTGAAACATATTTTGAACAATTGAATGTCGAGATTAAATACTCCGCTTTTTCTGTGGGTGAAAAATTGTTGCATAGTGTGCGAGCAGAAGAGTATGATGTTATCTTTTTAGATATTGGACTCAAAACTAGCAATGGCTTAAGTATTGCCAAAGAAATAAGAGCGAATAACTTTAAGGGAATTATTGTTTTTGTAACGACTCATTCGGAGTTTTCGCCGGAAGGCTACAAGGTCGATGCCTTTCGATATATTTTAAAAAAGAATTTAGAAAATGAATTAAAAGAATGTTTGGATTCTTTGCTGGATAGACTGAATCTTATTAGACTTCGAATTGATAAATTGGATTTAAGTGTAAAAGACATTGTTTATGTAGAGAGTAACAATCATCAGTTGATATTTCACCTTGCCGATGGGAAAGTAGAAACTTGTTGGAAAAAACTTAGTGATGTTGAAGCGGCGGTGAATTCTGAACAGTTGGTTAGAGTTCACCAGAGTTATATTATCAATATGCAGTATTTTGAAGAGATTTTTAAGTATAAGATTGTGTTAAAGGGTGGCGCCACAATCCCAATACCTAGAGCAAAATACAATAAAATTAAAAACAAGATTGCTATAAGGAGCAGTTTATGGGAGTAGATGTTATTGCCCGTGAGGTGGCAATCACTTTCGTCGATTTATTGATTTTATACGTTGTGGCGAATAACCTATTTGATAAGCGGAGAAGCTATTCAGTTGCTAGATTTTGGGCAGCATTTTTACTATTTGTTTTATCTGTTTTTTGTGTGCTGAGTATTGGTAATTTGCTTCTTAAAATCACTTTGTCTGCTGTTTTGATAACCCTTTTACTGAATGTTTTATTTGATGAAAAAATACTGAATGTCTTTTTTAGTGTGATTATATTATTTGCCTTGTTTATGATGGTAGAATATGCTATTTTTGTTACATTGCAAATGGATAGCGATATATATACTATAATTACTAATAAAAAAGAGAATTTGTTTAGTCTTGCCATTTTGAGTAGGTTGATTGTTTTTTTGATTGTGGTACTTGTGATTCCTAGGAAAAAGAAAAAATTTAATCTAGCGTTCCATCAGGTATTGAAATTCAGTGTTATATTTGTACTGACGATTTTGGGAATTTTAAGTACGGTGGTTCCTGAAAAAGCGGGTGTTTTTTCCAACGATTTAATTGTTGTATTTGTATTGATGTTTAATACAATTTTTATTTATTATATTTTAAGCGATTTTATAAAGATGAGTGATAACCTTAGAATACATAGCTTGAATAAAGAGAGAATTGAGGGTGAACTCATACTATATAAGGAGTTGGAGCGAAAAACCGCTGTACAAAAGAAAATTTTACATGATTATAAAAACACACTTACTTGTGTAAAAGGTCTGGTTTATAAAGAAGAATATGAGGAGCTGGAAAATTATGTTGATAGTTTATCAGGTGACTTTGAATTAGCCGAAGACTATGTAAGTACGGGAAATACGTTGGTTGATGTTTTGATTAACAATAAATACCAAAAGGCATTTAATGAAAATATTACTTTGGTATTAAAATTAGATAATTTGAGTGATTTGACGATAAAATCGGAAGATATGATTACGATTTTAAGTAATCTGCTAGATAATGCGATAGAACATTGTATGACATTAAAAGGCAAAGAAAAGCAGATTTTTTTAAAGATTAAACAAGATGATGTGATTCGTATTGTAATTAAAAATCCTGTTGAAACGGAAATTGAAGTAAATGGGTACTTGGTACGAACCACGAAGATTGGTGATAATCATGGTATTGGACTTAAAAATATTAAGGATATTGTCGAAAAGTATCACGGCAATATCGTTATTGATGTTGATGATGGATATTTTGTGTATTTAATTGAAATTTAGAAGTTTTTTGTCTGAATGTTGCTTTTTTTCGAAAGATTTTGCCTTTTTTCGAAATGGATATTGTAAACTCGAAAAAAGGTAAGTACTATGAAATTAAAAGTTTCAACCATCGCCATGGTTGCGGTTGTCTTATTTTAGTAAGAGAGGTTATGAATTGTGATTAATGAAGGAACAAAAGAAGTATTAATATTTATATTTTTAGTATTCTTTATAACGATTATTGTGGTTTTTTTACCAAGTTTTATGGGTAATTCATTTCTCAAGGAAAATGCTCATGTAGCAACATTAATTCTATCGGTAATTCCTCTTTTAGTAGCAAGTATGGTGGAAAAGAAATTTAATTTTAAGCGTGTATTAAAGGAGAAGTTAAGTGGTGTGTACTTAGTGTTCTTTTTTATTGTGTTTATTTTGCTATGTTTGTCGTTGAGTTTTGAAGTCGTGGGTTCTATACTGGAGATGGTAGCACCATTGGGTTTTTTAATTAGTTTTTACTTACTGACAATACAGAATGAAATTTTAATTGGTAAATTCAATTTAAAAGAGTTTATCAAATGGGGTGGGATTTTTTTGATTATAAAAAATATTCAAATGAGCGGACTGGCAGTAGGTTTTTGTTTTTTAGAAAATGATTGGATAAATTTATGGATTAATTTTAAGGATTTGTTGTATAGTTTATTTACTGCAAATATAGCAGTTATAACTTTTGGTTTATTACAAGTGTTGACTTTTTTGTTTTTTACTATAGGTGAAGAGTACGGTTGGCGATATTTTTTGCAGCCTAGACTTCAAAAGAGCATAGGGAAAAGAAAAGGCGTCTTGTTGACTGGATTTATATGGGGAGTTTGGCATGTGCCATTATATAGTCATTTGTTTTATCAAGGTTTTGAGGCGGTCAATGCAGGAATAAGTATAACGGTGTTTTGCATATCTTTTGGGATTTTTTTAGGGTTACTTTATATGAAGACTGACAGTGTGTTGATGGTAGCTATGATACATGCTATGAATAATGTGTTTATGGCAAATTTGGGGTCGGGAGAATCCCCTGCTTCTGAATTTGTATTTTCTAAGGAATTCTTAATGGTATCTTTGATTGCGAGTGTCGTCGTTTATTTTCCTTTTTTGTTGGCGAAGGAATATTCAAAGAATCAAGTTTAGTTTATTTGTTTTCGCTTAAAATGAATTTTGGCAATCATTATAATTAAAAATAGGTGAAGAAAATGCCTTTTTTCGAAAGATTTTGCCTTTTTTCGAAACGAATATTGTATTTTTTTATAGAAGTAGTAGTATGAAGATGAGCTACTGGTGTTGAATATAGCTTATAATAGTAGATGTATAATGTGTAGCTTAGATGTTTTAGTATGATGAAAGAAAGTAGGTTGATGTATGATAGGTGTTTTAAAAGAGAATATTAAAGGTTGGTTTTGCTTTTTGCTGGTAGGGTGTTTCTTTTTTTTGAGTGCTTGTAGTCATGAGGGAAGTAGTCAAGTAGGTGCTTCTAGTGAAACGACGGTAGTCGTAAGTGAAAGCGCTGAAAACACGACAGATGAAGCGGTTTTGCAAGATACAGCAAGTGAAATATCCAGTGAAGCGACTGATTTAAGTTATGAGGATGCTCCAAAAAATGAAAATTGGCAGGGCTATACTGGTTATATTAGGACTCAAGATTATGTGCATTTATATTCTGATGAACGAAATAAAAAGTGGGAAGACGCGATTCTTTCTTTTGCCAATAATTATTTATCTCCTGTCAATGGTTATCCCGCCCTTTCGGACAGAGATGACGTTAGAGTTCGAAGATATACTATAAAGAACGGAAGAGAAATGGAGTACAAAAATTTATTTAATCAAGAGTTACACGATGAGTTTGCGTCCTCTATCAATGATATTATTTTAAAAATTTCTAGTAGTGATAACGCTGATTTGCTGTATTCTATTTCAGAGACACTTACCATGTTAAAAGAGGTTCATACCTCTATAAGCATTCCGATGACCAAAATATATGGTATGCGATTTATGCCTCTATACAAAGAAGGAAAACTAGGGATTTACTGTATTTCCGCTTTAAAAGAAGACGAAAAAGTCATTGGCTCTGAGCTGATAGCCATTAATGGAGTGAAAATTGATGATGTCGTCCAAAAGATGAAAAATTTCGAATATACTGTGGATGATGAGCAGTTAGTTACCGTTCTTTCAAGACGAGTTTATCGAGGTAAACATGCCATATTCTTTTTATATCACTGGGATGCCCTTCAGTATGTCGGAGTCATTGATAAAAATATATATGAAACCAATTTTACCTTTCAGTCACCTGAGGGAGAGAAGTTTGATATTTTGGTAAAAGCAGTGAGTTATGAAGAAAATGAACAAAATTACGATGATGGGAAATTTGTAGAACCTGTTAAGAATGAAGATTTCCTTATGTATCAGGAAGATGATAATACAGACGATACAGATGAAATATTTAATAAATATTTTCCTGAATATAAAATGATGTATGTTAGGGTAAGTGAGTTTGGTAAAGGAGGTCCATTTCAAAAGAAAATTGACGCAATTTTTGATGAGGTTAGTAAGATAGAACACATCGAAAAGTTTGTACTGGATGTAAGATATTGTCCAGGAGGATATTTTAATTTGAAACTTTTAAGAAAGATAAAGAATGCACCATTTGATAAAGTGTATGTATTAATTGACGGAATGTCTGCATCTACTGCTCCTGTAAGCGCCGAACTTTTGAGAAGAGAAACTCAAAACACTTTATTGGTGGGTTCTTCTACTTTTCCTGCTAATACGATTTCTATTTCAAAAGATTATGAAATATTGTTTGATAAATTGATTACACTTCCTGAGTATGGTGATATAGAGTATTTAGTTCCGATTAGAGGAGTTGTAGTAACCAAGGAAACTGAGCCACTTGTTCCAGATGTGGAAATCCACTGGCAGTATGATGATTACTTTAATAAAAAAGACACCGTGTTAGAGTGGGTGAAATCGCAGTAGTATACAGATTTTGTTATATCATGGGTAATATTTCTTATGTTGTATTTAGATGTATTGATGGAGCTTGAAGCTGAGAGTTCTATCTTTTGGCTTTGGATGAAAAATACGGAGAACAAAAAGGGGATAAAACGAAACTTTTCAACAACCACTTTTGTTTTTAAAATTTAAAACAAATTAATAAATAGTCCTATTAAAGATTTCAAAATATTCTTAAATTCCCGATTTCGAAATATCCATTCCCAATTTCGAAATACCCATTTCCAATTTCGAAATATCCATCCCCAATTTCGACGTTTTTATTGTATTTTTAAAAATTAGTGGTAGTATAAAAACAAGATAAAAATATTAATGGAATAGTCCAAAAGAAAAATAAAAAATTTGATTTTACGGTAACGGAGGTACGGAATGAGTGGTTATGATTTAAACAACATCGGTGTCTTTTTAGACACCAATGTTGTGATTTCAGATATGATTGATAAAATTCAAATTGGTGAAATTTATGCTAATTTTAATTTAAGTGAAGTGCCTTTAGAAGGTTGGAAAATTCATATTTCTTGTACTTTAAAAAATTACAAACAAATTATAAAGAGTGTGATACCGATTTTGTTAAAAGGAAAAATCAGTTTTAAGATAGTCAAAGATATTGAACTTTACAGACAGAATTCTCTTAAAACAGGAGATCAATTTTCTTACGGGAAGTTTATTACAATATATCCAGCCTCAAAAGAACATTTTTTGAATCTTTTAGAAATATTATATCCTGTTGTTAAGGAATTTGAGGGTCCTTATGTTTTGTCTGATATGAGATACAAAGAGGCAAAATGTCTTTTTTATCGCTATGGGTCTAATAAAATTTCGGATAATTATGATGAATATGGAAGGCGTATTCCAGTGATTCATGATGGCGATGGAAATATCATTGAAGATGGAAAGAGCCCATGTTTTTCTTTGCCAAATGGTATCGAAAATCCTCTTGATGTAGTGGAAGATCCTTCTGAAAGCAAAGTTTTATTGAGAAGATATGATAGTATTAAGGCGATTCAGTTTACTCCTATGGGTGGGGTATACCGTGCTGTGGATAAGAATATGTCAAAAGATGTAATCATTAAAGAATCATATCCTTATACCGGACTGGTTGATGAAGAGGTAGACGCAATAATTATTAGAAAAAATGAGCGAGATAATTTGGCAAGACTTGCATGTTTTGATTTTGTTCCTAAAATTGCCTCTGAGTTTTACGATTGGGATAATTATTATTTGGTTATTGAAAAGATGAAAGGGGTTCGGTTTGATGAGTGGGTTTCTCAAAATACAGCGTTTTCGTTTTATAATGATTCGTTAAAGATTAAAGAATATATTATAAAACTGATAAATATCGTATATGAACTAACAAAAAATCTAAATGAGGTAGCTAAAAAAGGTTATTATATTTCAGATATATCTCCTGATAATATACTCATTCATGAAGATAAAATTTATTTATTAGATTTAGAAAATGTGATTGATAAAGATAATAAAGATAATAAAGAAAAATTATTTTCTTATACTGTGGGATTTGGTAATCAAGATAAAACAGTTTTAGAAAATAATATTTATGCTCTTTCTTCTATGTTGCTTTTTGGGTTGCACAAAAATAATAATTTGTTTGACACGCTTAGTCCGCAGGAAATACTTAAACCATACGTGATGCGTTATGATGATATCGAATTTGTTGCTAACTTTATTTCAAACATTCGCACTTTGAGTGATTTAGAAGATGTTTTGAAGGAATTAAGTAAAATGAAAAAAGTGGTTAGTGAACTGGAATTTGAAAAAAGAAATTTTTGTGCTTTAAATCTACCAGTTTCTTTAGAGGCTGTTTATAGACAATGTGAAGAGAATTTGATGTGTAATATTTCTGTGGATGAAGATCCTTTTTCGTTAGTTTTGGGAAAGGGAGGAATTTTGCTTTGCAAAAAATATATGGACATTATGGTTTCTGACAAAGAACTTGATGATTATTTTTCTGCTGTTGAAAATAGAAGTTTAGGATTGTACTATGGTCTTGCTGGGCAGATTTATCTTTCTGCATTATACGAACGAGAAAATGAGAATTTATTAACTAGTGTTCTATCATCATTAGATCAAATTAAGGGTGATTATTCTGTAAAAAAAGGTCTTTCAGGTGTAGGCATCGCGTTTGCATTTTATTATCAAAAATTAAAGAATCCTCTGGCTTTGGAGGGCTGTTTGCACATTGCAGATTTATGTATGCGAATTAATTTAAATGAGAATGGAATTTTTGATTATAAGGACATCGCTTTAGAAAAGGGATATTCAGGAGTTGCCTATTTTCTTTTAAATGTATTTAAACTCACAGGAAATAGTAGTTATTTAAAAAAATCGTTTTCTATTATCAATAAATGTCTTTTGTATGCCAGATTTGAAGAAAATAAAACATTTGATATGTTGATAGGAGAGCATGAGGAAAAATCCCCTTATATAAAAGATGGCGCAATGGGTTTCTTGTGTGTTTTGATTTTAGCTCAAAGTATCAAGTATCAAAGAAAGTATGATGCTTATATAAAGAAAATTTTGAAAAAATATGAAGCAAGCTATTCACTTTCCAATGGTTATTATGAAGGAAGTGCCGGATTATTATACACATATTTAATAGCATATAGACACTATAATGAGGAAACTTATTTGAATGTAGCTAAGTGGTTTGTAAATGATATATACTGTTCATATAAAGATGGATATTTTTTGCAACCAAATATGAATACAGTTGATAGTTTTATGTATGGGAATCTTTCGGTATTATCTGTGTTATACATGTATCAAAATAATTCAGTGATTGATATTTTTCCTTTTGTTTATTAATTCGCTAGCAGTTCTGGTGCATATTTTGTATAGTATAGCAAGGGATAAATATAAATACAAAGTATTGTAGATTATGATTTTGGGATTGTTGCTAGTATTGTCAACAGGACAAAAACAGCGTATGATGATTGCAAAGGTAATGACGAAAAATTCCGATGTTTATCTTTTGGATGAGTCGACGTCATCAGAATATTGATACGAAAATATAAGCTATATTAACTATGAAGAGTGTAAAACCTAAAATATCAGCTGTTGTATC
>PDWI01006518.1_pt1 | contig 14597 bp, 13 predicted proteins | sample 1430891 | NCBI WGS metagenome assembly PDWI01 (sample SAMN01162508, study PRJNA174530) | Oral metagenome, whole genome shotgun sequencing project. | biome: Marine environment; feature: Marine mammal; material: Swab sample of the gingival sulcus; isolation source: swab sample of gingival sulcus... | reverse complement strand
GGATCTTCTAATTCTATTTCTCTAGCAATTGTAACACCATCATTTGTGATAAGAGGCGCACCATATTTCTTATCTAAAATAACATTTCTTCCTTTAGGTCCAAGAGTAACCTTTACTGTATCTGCAAGCTTGTTTACGCCCGCCTCTAAGCCCTTACGAGCATCTTCTCCATATTTAATAATCTTTGCCATTGATATATCCTCCTATTATTTTATAACTGCAAGCAATTTTTCATCATCTATAATGATATAATCTTCACCATCATGCTTGATTTCAGTTCCAGAATACTTTGGAAAAATAACCTTATCTCCAACTTTAACATTGATTTCATCTGAGTTACCGATTGCTATAACAGTAGCCACTTGTGGCTTTTCCTGTGATTGAGTAGTTAGTACAATTCCACTGGCTGTTTTCTCTTCAGCATTTTCTTGTTTAATTAAAACTCTTGCTCCTAATGGTTGAATTCCCATTTTGTCCTCCTTAATTAATTTATATATATTTTTTATGTTTCAATATCTACATCTACCATCATAATACATCCTCAACAATAAATCAAGGATTTTTAGCACTCTTTTATCAAGAGTGCTAAAAATCCTTGTAATTTATCTTATTTATCTATAAATGACTAACATGGTCTATTCCCATATCCAAAATCTTCTTTACATGATCATCATCAAGAGAATATATAACAGATTTTCCAGAACGAACCCCTCGAACTAATCTAGCTTGTTTTAATACTCGAAGTTGATGCGATACCGCCGATTGGCTCATATTGACATAATGCGCCAAGTCATGCACACACATATCCTGTACCCTCAGCACCTTTAAAATCTTGATTCTCGTCTTATCCCCAAATATTTTAAATACATTTGCCAAATCATCAAATAATTGTTCATTACACATCTGCTCTAATATATCATGATTTAGCATGCCAAAATGCAATTCTTCCTGCATATTTTCTTTACCAGCAACACATGCATCAATATTTTGCTTATCCTCTTTTTTCTTACTATGTTGCATAAATCCACCTTACTATATCTCTAACGATTCATTAACCCATTTTACAGCATCCATATACGCATCTGAAACCATATATGTCGGTATATTTTTTTTTCTAGCGAGTTCTAACATCGTATCCCAATCTGCCTTTTCATATAAAAATATGAACTGTAATATGGTATGTAATGAATTATTTTCTCCTAATATAGCACCTTTCACATCATCCTCTAATGGTAGTTCTTCCAATACATGAGCCAACTGTTGCCCTGTTAGAACATCCGCCATAGAAAACATACCCATCAAAAATACACTCCGTTTTCTAGCTGCCATACCAAAGACACCCGCTAAATTCTCACCCATTTTAGCCCTTATTAAAGAAACTCTTAACACTTCATTAGGTTTATTTTTACCCACATCTCTCAATAGCAATAATGAAATCCATTTTTGTATTTCTGAAAATCCCAATAACACTAATGCATGTTGTATTGATTCAATCTTATGATTGGTATAAAATGCAGGGCTATTAATCAGTCTAAGCAATTTATAAGAAATGGATATATCCGACTCTACAATCTTGGCAATCTTATTGTATTCTGGATTATCACCTTGCAATTCATTTAAAATTTTAATATAAGAATCTGGTAAAGCGACGATATCCTTTCCTTGCACAATGGATGGTTTTTCAAAGAAAAAGCCTTGAAACGCAGTATATCCCATGCTTTTAGCCTCTTCAAACTCTTCTAAAGTTTCAATTTTTTCGGCTAACATCATGACTTTTTTATCCTTATATTTATTATAAATAATACGGCGCTGCTCTGGATTATTTTTTATAAAATCAACTTTTATGATGTCCACAATATCCGCTATTTCTTCATACGCTTCATCTTGCACAAAATCATCTAACGCAATCTGAAAACCTTTTTTCTTTAGATCCATACAAACTTTTATAAACTCTTCATCAGGCTCTACATCTTCCAGTATTTCCACCACCATATGTTTTGGAGACATCATAGTAGGAACCTGCTCCATTATCAAATCTTTGGTGAAATTAACAAATAATTTTTTTCCACTAGATAATTTTTCAACGCCAGTAATTGCTAGAGCCGTGGTCAATACATCTGCTGTAGCCTTATTTCCATCATCGACATTGGCATTTTCTGTATCGCCTTTTCGATATAAAAGCTCATATGCAATAACCTTCAGATTTTTATCAAAAATAGCCTGCCTTGCTAACATTGTTTCTATCATACTAATCTCCCTACTATGCATTATCACCTTTATTGATATAGCGTATGTAATAAAACAAATATTGCTGAGCAATCCCAGATAATTCCCCATATACATTTAAAGCATGAGAACGCATAGCATCATCACTCTTGAAATTTCCTATCAATTCATTTTGAGCCTTTCTAATCCATGTATCAACAGGAAAAGCATCATGACATCCATACCCAAATAATCTAATGCAATCAGCAACTTTTCGACCTACACCAGAAAATTTCAACAAATCCTCTATTAATTGCTCTCCATCTGAGGTAGGCATCCCCAACTCAAGAACTCTACTGGCACTTTTTTTAATATACTTATCTCGATAACCCAAACCACAATTTCGCAAATCCATAACATCTGCCTGTGCCAATGCTTTTGGCGTCGGAAAATCAAATCCTATAAATTTATCATCTAAATATAATTTTTCACCATAACGAGTACATAGACAATCTATCGTTTTAGAAATTCTAGGAATGTTATTATTGGTGGATGTGATAAATGTAATTAACATTTCCCATGGATCTTGTTTTAATATCCGAACACCATCCCCAATAGCTATCATCTGCTCAAAGCGGTCATCCATTTCAATCAATGTTCTCTTTATTGTAGCATAATCTGCACCTAAATCAAAAAAAGGATACCAAATTTTTTCAAATTCTTCCATAGTACAGGGGGAGAGAATTACCATTCCCTCACCCTGTTTAATATCAATCATTCGTCCAAAGGCAATCCCCCTCCAAGTATCCTCATCTACAGAGTTAAACCGAAATGTTTGACCCGATGTAAAAATCTGATGAATATCAAAATCTTGAAGTTCCTGTATAATAACTGAATTATCCTTTGCAACGACTTTCATAATACCTCCACATTACCCAAAATACGCCTGTATTATTGGTAACAGTATTTTCAATAGTGATAAAATTGCGATTACATATGTTAATGCTGGAATTTCTTTATATCTACCAGAAGCAAGTTTCAATATGATATAAGCGATAATACCCCATATAATACCTTCAGCAATCGAATACGATAAAGGCATCATAACGATTGTCAAAAATGCAGGAATCGCCTCAGTAAAGTCTTCTAAATTGATTTCCTTAATTGGCGATAGCATAAATAACCCTACTAATATCAATGCTGGAGCAGTTGCTGCCGCTGGAATCACACCAAATATTGGTGCAAAGAATAACGATAATAAGAATAATATTCCAGTAGTAACCGATGTTAAACCAGTACGTCCACCTTCAGCTACTCCTGATGCAGATTCTACAAAAGTAGTAACCGTTGATGTACCAAGACATGCACCTACTGTTGTTCCTACAGCGTCTGCAAAAAGAGCTTTCTTAGCATTTGGCAAAGAACCTTTTTCATCTAGCATATCAGCCTTTGCTGCTACACCTACTAATGTTCCTACTGTATCAAACATATCCACAAATAAGAATACAAATAGGATAAAGAAGAAATCTAAAGAAAATATTTCACTCCAGTCAAATGCAAATAATACTGGCTCTGGCGGCATCGATACAACACCAGTAGGCATAGATGTCACACCAAACGGTATACCAACTACAGTTGTAATCAAGATACCTAAAAACAAAGCACCCTTTACATTAAGAGCTAATAAAACACCTGTTATAAATAATCCTATCAACGCTACTAAAGCACTTCCATGGACAACATCGCCGAGCATAACAGGGATTCCAACGCCAGGAATTATAATTCCCGCATTTATCAATCCTATAAATGCTATAAACAGACCAATACCAACAGAAATTGCCTTTTTAATGTTTAATGGGATACAATTTAAAATAGCCTCTCTAACATTTAAAAACGTCAACACTAAAAAGATAATACCTTCAATAAATACAGCTGTCAAAGCAGTCTGCCAAGAATATCCCATACCAAATACGACAGTATATGCAAAGAATGCATTTAGCCCCATACCTGGTGCTAACGCAAATGGCATATTGGCATATAGCCCCATTACTAGAGTTGCTATAAATGCCGCAAGTGCTGTTGCTGTAAACACTCCGCCAAAAGGCATCCCTGTTTCAGACAAAATTCCTGGATTTACAGCCAAGATATAAGCCATTGTCATAAATGTCGTAATACCAGCGATAATTTCTGTCCTCGCAGTTGTCTTATGCTCCTTCAGACGGAACATTTTTTCCAACACGCTTGCATCATTGTTCATCTAAATCCCCCTTAATTACTGAACTTATTCTACCTAAACATTAATACTTACCATTCATCCATAGGACTAAAATAGACCTACAATCTGACCATCACTAAGAATATCCATTCTATTCGCCGCTGGAACTTTTGGAAGACCTGGCATACGAAGAATATCACCTGTCATAGCAATCAAAAATCCTGCTCCGGCTGATGCTTTTACTTCGCTTATATGAATATTAAAACCACGAGGTCTACCTAAAGCTTTGGGATTATCGGATAAAGAATACTGTGTCTTAGCCATACATATTGGAAGTTCACCCAGACCATCTTTTTCAAATTTCGCAATATCTGAGATTGCCTTAGAAGAAAAGTCCACGCCATCCGCTCCATATACTTCTTTAGCTATGGTTTCGATTTTATCTTTAACACCCATTTCTAAATCGTATAGAGGCTTAAACGTAGCACTTTCATTTTCTATTGCTTCCACCACTTTTTTCGCTAAATCAACAGCACCCTCGCCACCTTTTGCCCAAACCTGTGCCAAAACAACTTCCACGCCTAATTCATTGCATTTTTGCTCCAGCAATTTTAATTCAGCTTCTGTATCAGTCGGAAATTCATTAATGGCAACTACGGCAGGAATTCCAAATTTCTTCACATTTTCAATATGTTTTTCCAAGTTCTCAAACCCACTAGACAATGCCGATAAATTTTCTTCTGAAAGTTTATCTTTGGGTACACCACCATGATTTTTAAGCGCTCTTACAGTGGCTACGATAACCACAGCGCTAGGTGATATACCAGCATATCTACATTTGATATCAAAGAACTTTTCAGCACCTAAATCAGCTCCAAATCCCGCTTCTGTAACAACATAATCCGCAAGTTTCATCGCCATTTTAGTAGCCATAACTGAATTACAACCATGTGCAATATTTGCAAATGGTCCTCCGTGAATAAGAGCGGGCGTATTTTCCAAAGTTTGTACTAAATTTGGCATCAAGGCATCTTTCAACAATAGACTCATTGCACCAACCGCCTCTAACTGTTTTGCATAAACAGGTTGATCATCATAGGTGTATGCGACAAGCATATTGCCCAGTCTAGTTTTTAAATCTTCCATATCCGTTGCCAAACATAAAATAGCCATAACTTCAGATGCGACAGAAATATCAAAACCGTCAGCCCTCATTACACCATTCCCCTTCTTGCCCATGCCAATGGTGATGTCTCTGAGTCCACGGTCATTCATATCAATCGCACGTCTCCACATAATTTTCTTTGGATCTATTCCTAACTCATTTCCTTGATGCATGTGATTATCTAGTAGCGCAGCCAAGAGATTATTTGCAGCTGTAACAGCATGAATATCTCCCGTAAAATGTAAATTGATATCCTCCATAGGAACTACCTGAGAATATCCTCCACCTGCCGCACCACCTTTAATCCCAAAACAAGGACCTAGAGATGGTTCTCTTAATGTGGTAAATGTTTTTTTACCAATTTTATTTAGCCCCATAGAAAGCCCTACATTCATCGTAGTCTTACCCTCTCCCGCTGGGGTTGGATTAATGGCTGTCACCAAAATTACTTTTCCATCTTCATTGTACTGGAGTTTTTGCATGACATCAAGATGTATTTTAGCCTTATACTTTCCATATAATTCCAAATCATCTTCATTTAATCCCACAGTTTTCGCTATTTCTACAATTGGTTGCATATTCGCTTCTTGAGCAATTTGAACATCTGTTTTCATATCAGTTCCTTTCTATAAATTCAATACTTTCATTATCTTGAGCGCTGTCTGAAGACCATATCTATCTTCTTCATCATCTAAATTTTTCCCTGTAATTTCCTGTATTCTATTCACTCTATACAATACCGTATTATAATGTGTGAATAATTTTTCAGACATCTTTTTTAAATTGCCATTCATTTCAAAATAATACATTAGTGATTTTACTAACTCAGTATCACGTCTACGATCGTATACTACCAACGGTTTTAACGTTTCATTATAAAAGGAAATAAACTCATCTTTTAAATCTTGTTGACATAATAATTTGTATATCCCTAAATTATCAAAATCCACTACGTCATCCTCACAATAATGCTCTGTTGCATCCAGTGCATACATCGCATCAGTATATGAATTGATTACCTTATCCAAACCATCATATACACGACCAATACCTATATGATATGACAACTGATGCATTTTATGATATATCATACTCTGAATACTATCGATGATAGAATATATAGTACTTTTATAATCATCCGATCGCTGCCACATAAACAGTATCTGAATCCCCTTATCTTTTTTAATAACAATCGAATTTTTATGAATAGCCTGACAAATTACATTTACCATATATGCCGTCTGTGCCATTAACGTATTATGTACATCTTTTGCCATTAATTCAGAATCATCAGATATATAATCAATAATCAGCACACTATATCTCGCATATATATCAAATTCATATTCAAAAGCACTTTTTATAGCACCTTTACGATGCATTTCATTAGGTGAAATTAAATCCAAAAAGAAATTCGATTTCTGTTTATTCTCAAATTGAAATAAGGATATCCTTTTTAACATTTCCATCGATATCAAATGAGCTGACATCTCTAAACTCATGACATCCGCTTCGCTAATATCACAGGAAATACCATACATAATAAGATGCCCATAGATGTGATTATTTATCATAACAGGTACCATAATGCGATCAACATCCTCTCCTTTTAAGCTGACCTTTGTCCTCTTAGGAGATTTCATGTCCAGTTGCTGAGTAAATATCTCATCTATTTCTATAGTATTAACATCCCTTAGCATATCATCAAATAATTTTGTCGCCCTATGAATATTATCCACCTGTACATATCTACATTTATTAAAATGATAATCTCTTAAAAACACTTGATTATTAAGAATGTTCCCAATATTTTTTAAGACTTGTTCAATTCCGCCACCACTGGCGATAATTTTCATATTTCGTTTATAAATATCTTCTACACTATTCATTGAACCCCGTTTATCACATAGAGCATTATTTAGGTATAGTATGATATCTGTTAGATTATTATCTTCTGAAAGAACAAATATTGTTATCTGTTTATCTTTTGCCATTTTTATCAACAAACTATCCTTTAAGAGTTTTTCATCTCCTTGTATAGCTATGACAACATTATGACAATTATCCATTAGCATCTTTCGTTCATCTAAGGAAAAAGCCTCTACAATATAAGAGCTAGTAAGTACAAGACTTCCAGATTTAATATTATTTATTTGGCTCGGATTCGTGAGCATCATGACATTATTAACAGCAATGTCTACTTGATCATCGCCCACAATCATACTATATTTTCCACCATATTCCCTACTCAGAATGTCCTTGATGGATATGCCTACTAAATCTTTCACTTTGCACCACCCCTCCTGTAAAGAATTTATTAATAATCGCCTTGCGCTGACATAGCCTGTGCGACTCTTAAAAATCCTGCAATATTTGCTCCTGATACTAAATCATAACCCATATCATATGCCGCCGCTGCTCTCATCGCATTTTTATGAATTCCAACCATAATGGAATGTAATTTATCATCAACCTCATTTTCAGTCCAAGAAAGTCGCATAGAGTTCTGTGTCATCTCTAATAGAGAAACCGATACTCCGCCTGCATTTGCAGCCTTTGCTGGGCCAATAACAACTTCCTTATCCCTTAAATATGACAATGCTTCTTCAGTGGTAGGCATGTTAGAACCTTCACATAAAAATTTTACGCCATTTGACACCATATTTTTAGCATCATCAATATCTATTTCATTTTGTGTAGCGCATGGTATTGCTATATCACAAGGAATATCCCATGGTCTTTGACCCTCAAAGAATTCAACGCCAAATTTATCCGCATAATCTTTCACTCTATCCCTACCAGATAATCTCATCTCTTTCATATATGAAATTTTCTCATCGGTATTAATGCCATTTGGATCAAAAATAAAACCATCTGGACCAGAAAGTGTTACCACTTTACCACCCAGTTCACGAACTTTTTGACACACTCCCCAGGCAACATTTCCAAAGCCTGATACGGTGACAATCTTGCCTTTAAAAGTAGTTCCTTCATGATTTAACATTTCTTGACAAAAATATCCAACGCCATATCCAGTCGCTTCTGGTCTAATTAAAGAACCACCATAAGAATAATCTTTACCTGTTAAAACACCATTTTCAAAAGAACCACGAATACGTCTATACTGTCCGAACATATAGCCAATTTCTCGTTTGCCTACACCTATATCGCCAGCTGGAACATCAATATTCGGACCGATATGTCTATATAATTCTGTCATATATGACTGGCAAAATCTCATCACTTCTCCATTGGATTTACCTACTGGGTCAAAATTGGAACCACCTTTTCCCCCACCAATGGGTAAGCCAGTCAATGAGTTTTTAAAAATTTGCTCAAATCCTAAAAACTTTATCTCACCCAAGTTTACTGATTTATGAAACCTCGTACCACCTTTATATGGACCAATAGCTCCATTAAACTGAACTCTATAACCTCTATTTACACGAATATTGCCTTCATCATCTCGCCATGGAACCCTAAATAAAAGTTGTCTTTCTGGTTCAGCAATCCTTTCCAAGATATTAAATCGTCGAAAATCTGGATTTTTTTCAAACACTGGCTCCAACGAATGGAACACTTCACTGACAGCTTGTAAAAATACTGGTTGTTCAGGATCTCTGGATTTTACCTGTTCCAGAACATCTGCAATATAGGTTTTCATTTATATCCTCCATAAATATAAACAACGGTTAACATATTGAGTATATCACTCCTATGTTAGCATGTAAACCAAACCGACACAAAACAGTATAAATAAATACCTCCTGCGCTATCCACAATACGATAAAAAGGCATGGTATGAAATCTACAATGCCTTATATCAACAGCCAAATTGACTAATTGATGATTTTTAATTATTTTGCTTGAGTAATACTTGCTTAATTCCTTACAATTAATATATCATACTTATATAGTATAGATTAAAAATAAAAAAGTATATTGCAACAGCAACTAGAAAGGTTTAATTATGCACAATGATGCTAGAATTTTAAAAGTTTTTAAAAACCTACATTTGTTCAAAGATGTCGACATTTCTAATATATCTTACATACTCAATTTTTTTAATGCACATATAAAAAGTTATGATAAAAACGACATCATCAAACAACTTTGGGAACCCGTGACAGAAGCTGGCGTAATCTTAAACGGCTCCATTATTATCAAGTTACTCTCATCATCAGGCACTGAACATCGCATCGTTAAAGTGCCTACGAACTCCATTTTTGGACTATCCTTTGCTGCACATCCTCCCAGCGGTGATACCGTTGAAGTGGTAGCAGCAGAGAAAACAGATATCTTATTTTTAAAAATATCGAATTTATTCACTCAAACCAGTCCATCTGACACCATTGGACAAATAGGCATCAATTTACTCAAAGAATTAGCTCAAAAAAACGTACTTCTCAATAAAAAAGTGGAAATTTTATCACATCATAAAATACGCGACAGAGTAATCGTATATTTAAAAAGCGTGTCAAAAGGCAAATCCAAATTCAAAATCCCGCTTAATCGTGAAGAAATGTCTTCATTCTTAGGAGTGGAACGAACTGCGTTATCAAGAGAATTATCTAAAATGCAATCGGATCATCTTATAAGTTATAAATCCAATGAATTTACCATTATTGACACGGACTTTTTTATGGATTATTAATACCTAGCCAACAAACAAGATGGCGAAGATTAATCTTCGCCATCTTGTTGAACTTCTATATTGCTTTTTGGTTTATAAAGCCGCCTTTTATCTAACACAAAAATCGGATCAGAAAATTCTCCCTCTCCCAAACTCTTATAAATATTTTTCATATCATACATTCGAGCATCTATCATATCAATATAATGAAGTATCTCCGCCTCTGGAAACATCGGTTTTTTAGGACTTCCAAACTCTGGCTCATAATGATGTGATAATATCATATGCTGTATCATCAAGGAAACTTCTTCGTCTGCATGTACTGCCTTTGCAGCACTTTCTACCGTTTTAATTCCCATAATGATATGCCCTAAAAGTTGTCCCTGCGAAGTATAACTAGACACGACACCGAAATCATCAGCATCCATTTCATTAATTTTTTCAATATCATGAAGCAAGACCCCAGTATATATCAAATCTCGATTCAAATGCGTATATACCCCACTAATAGCCTTTGCTAATCGAAGCATCCCCAGCACGTGATACAAAAGCCCAGAACGAACCGAATGATGATTCGACTTTGCAGCAGGAGCCGTCATTAGTGGCACTTTATATTCGTCAAAAATATAATTTACTATATTTCGCATATCATCATTTTTAATATCGGCTATAAATTCATTAATCTCCTCTAACATATCTTCGGGAGGATACGGTGCAGATGGTACATAATCGATAATATTAACATCATCTTCATCATTTGATAATCTTATCTTTACAATCTTAAACTGCAACTGTTCATTAAACAATGTAACAGTTCCTCTTATTTTAACTAAACTGCCCACCGTAAACTCTTCTATTTCGCCAATAGAAACATTCCAGTATTTTGCATTTATTTCTCCTGTTTTATCCGCCAACGTAATATCTAAATACGTCTTATTTGCCTTAGAAGTTCTCACGTTAACAGCCTTTAATATATAAAAACTCTGTATCTCATCCCCTACTTCAAATTCTTCAATTTTCTTATTAAGAATCGTATCTTTTGCCATAACACTACCTCTTTATCTATCAAATAATTTCTATTGAAATAATCCCCATCAAAACATTGACCATCAAAACCTAGCTACCCAATTAAAAGTGATTGCTCACCAGAACAAACAACATCGGCGCTAAGGTAATCGCCATCACTAACCAAAAATATTTTCTCGGTATTCTAACTTCATAACTATGATCAATAACTACCCTATCTTCTGGTTTAATAGGCTCACTTTCGTATATAATGCCTTTTTCCAGATTATTATTCAGTGCATTTTCTATTATGATTTTACTAATTTCATCATATACATATGGAACATGTATCTCATACATGATATTTTCATTCTTATTCTCATCAAGTTTTTCAATAATTTTAGACGAAATGTTATTTTTATATAAAACTTTTTCTAAAAGATATGCCTGCTTACTGTCTACACATTGATATATAATATTCCAAGAATACACTCGTTTTACGTCCATACTACCCCTTTAAAACGCATTCATATAACACTTCACCAATCGGCTCTCTAAACAATATATCTGCCTTATTATCCATTGATGTAGCATCCCTGTTAATAACCACCAACTTATCGCCTTTAAAATAATGAATAAATCCAGCAGCAGGATACACGACAAGGGATGTTCCGCCAATAATAAGCATATCCGCAGACGAAATCCATTCCACCGCCTTATGAATAACATCAGAATCTAAACTTTCTTCATATAAGGTAACCTCTGGCCTTACCATTTGACGACATTTAGGGCAGGTTGGAACATCTCCTGTCAATGATAAAAATTCCGATAAATTATATGTATAGCCACATCTTATACAATAATTTCTATGGACGCTACCATGCAATTCTGCCACATTTTTACTGCCTGCCATTTGATGAAGCCCATCTATATTTTGAGTAATAATCCCCAGCAAATTCCCATCTGCCTCCATTTTAGCTAGAGCCTTATGTGCATTATTGGGTACAGCCTCTGGAAATATCAAATTTTCCTTATAATATTCAAAAAACATCTTCGGGTCATGCTCTAAAAAACTATGACTTACCATTTTTTCAGGAGGATATGGATACTTTGACTCTCTTTTATCAAAAACTCCTCCTGCACTTCGAAAATCAGGAATATCACTCTCTGTAGAAGTACCAGCTCCTCCAAAAAATACAATGTTCTTGCTTTCTTCTATCCAAGTTTTAAACTTTTTAATATCATCTACATTCATACCGTTCTCCCTGCAACATAGGAACAAACAACAACTATCAATTACATATGGTTTTTCTTAGAGTATCATATGTCCCGCCCTTTTTCAACCGCCTACCCATAGGTAATAAAGCTCTCTGACATATCTCTCATATATAATGACACATCATCCACATATAATGAAATTTCATAGAAAATAAATTCACACAAAGAGAAAGTTTCACACAGATGAACCATACAACAGATAGAGCAATCACCGTTCCTACAATACTCCTTGCTTCAACAGAATTATACCATCACATCAGCTGATACATTTTATAAAACAAAATGCTGCTGTATTAGAAAACACTTCCTAGTACAACAGCATTGATTTACAATACACCTTTTTATCGTAGCCAACTTAACCAACAAACAGTCATCCATTTTCAAAAAATTTTAAAAATTGCTAAGATTGCTAATCGTTGATTTCCTCTAGTTCAATCCCATCTTTTCGATAGAAGAACAGACCTGAAAGTATTCCAACCACACTGACAATCAGATAAATACCGATATCAGGATTAGAAAATCCACCATACAGTATAATCCCCGCACCAACCAGTGCAAATATCGGAATCACAAACCGTTTAAAAAAGCCTAAATCCGTAAATTCTTTAATATAATATATATAAAGTATAACATATAAGCCATACATCATCACTATTGGTATCTCATCGAGTCCAATATATCTACCGAAGGTATTATTAAGACTTGCATACCAAAGCGCTAGATATAAAATAGTGCATATCAAAGAAAAAATAGTAGAATACACTGGCATATTTGTCTTTGGATCAATCTTACTCATAAGTTCTGGCATAGGTCCTTGATTCCTAATAGCAAGTGTATAAGGACCTCTCATAATCGATAAAATAAGACCATTTAACGTTCCAATACAGGAAATAATAACAAATACGATTAATATACTAGAAGCGGTACTACCAAATAATGTAGCAGTCGCAACAGCAACAGAATTATTTCCTTCTGTCACTATTTGCTCCGTTGGAAGCGTACTAGCAATGCCTAAAAAATATAATACATATACTACAAACACCACTAACGTTCCCATAACAAGAGCCTTTGGTAAGTTTTTCTTCGCATCTTTTATTTCATTATTAATAGTCAATGCCACAATCCAACCCTCATACGCAAATGCGGTACCAACGATTGCCATCGCAAGAGTACCCTTTGATTGATGTATCGTTGCCATAGCAGAATGAATATTTGCAACACCCACTCCTGATTTGATACCAAAAATAACGCCTACGATACCTACCAAACCTAGTGGTATGAGTTTTATAATCATCGCAGAAACTTGTAATTTACCAGCTATTAGTGGAGAAAAATAATTTATCAAATAAATAACTGACATATATATAAATGCCAATGCCCATGTCAATGTTGAATTCTCAGGATTTTCATATCCAATAAGTATAAGAGTATACATTGAAGTAATCCAAGATAAAATCGCAGCTAAGGGCAATAAATAGAGCATTAGATTAAACCAACCCGCTAAATATCCTGCCTTTTTCCCATATGCCACTTCCGTATAATCCACAAGCCCATTGGACTTTTCTATACGCTGTGCAAATTCAGCAAATACAAGCGCGCCAAATATCATCGCAAACGCCCCTATCGCCCACGCCAAAAGCGCAAGTACGACATTCCCGTCAGTTTTAGCCAATACATCATCAGCTTTAAAAAACACTCCAGAACCTATTACTATTCCAACTATCATGGCAACAGCCGTCGGCAATCCATATTTTTCATCAAGTGCTTTATTCATATTATCCCTCCTCTTATTTAATACATTACATCTTATAACGTTATCAATAAAAATGCAATAGAAAGATAACATTTTCTTTCGTTTTGTTTATATTTTTTTGTCTTTTTGTTAATAATTATGATTTTTTATCCAAATAAATACATTTAATTACATAATTTTTCATTATTTCTACCTGAATACACGAAAAATCATGCCGATACTATTATAAAGTAGGAATTAATTACTTATCAATGTTTTATTGTAAATTCAAATTTTTTCAAATAAAACTTAATAAATATAAATATTACACTTTATAAATGTAACGACAAATACACGGAGGTCA
>PDWI01006896.1_pt1 | contig 14598 bp, 14 predicted proteins | sample 1430891 | NCBI WGS metagenome assembly PDWI01 (sample SAMN01162508, study PRJNA174530) | Oral metagenome, whole genome shotgun sequencing project. | biome: Marine environment; feature: Marine mammal; material: Swab sample of the gingival sulcus; isolation source: swab sample of gingival sulcus... | reverse complement strand
AGGTTGAAACCGCCGCATAGCCGGATTCCTTTCAAAACTCGCCTGTCACGTGTAAAGGCGGTCGTGTAGATTTTATCCTCTTACAGACCAAAAGAGGGGGTATTGGGTACTTATTGCAACTAGTTACAATTTTTTCAGAGGAGAGGATAATCCACCACCCGTTTATAGACGAAGTCGACACCCCCGGCAAAGCCGGGGGATTTGAATTACGGGAATGAAAGCCAGAACGAATGAGGGGTTGTTTCAAGCCGAAGGAACCCCCCCCCCCCATGTTACATTCGTATAATATATAAATTTTTTCGTGTGTTGGTCGTTGCTATGTGTTTAAAAGAGAAGAGTACATATCTCCAAAGCCAACAGCCCTTTTATCATTTTTATCAGCCGTACGCCTATACGGGAAAGGGTCTTTAGATCGTTATGGATTAAGGTCACAGTTCAATAAGGAGAACTTATGACAAGATGGTATCACAAGATGTCGGTAAAGATGATGGCTGTATTTATACTGACAACCCTGCTGGCAGCGGGGTCCAGCGGTTTTTTTATCTATGTGCAATATCAAAAAAGTGAACTGCGCCACGTGGACCAACAACTGGAAAAATCCGTGCGTCAGACCATAAATGATCTGAAAATTAAGGATATTGCCCGATATATTGTGGATGATCCTGACAAGAACACCGTTTTTGTGAACGCACTCCATCGGCTCACTGAGATCAAAGACCTCCATGAAGTGACGTTTATTTATGTGCTGGAAAAAACGTCTGCCGGAGAGTTCCGTCTGATTTTGGATCATTCCATGCTTGAAGGCGATGTCACGCCGTATGAAATATATAAAGGAGCTCCTCCTGCTGTGGGCGAAGCCTGGGACGGGAAAAAGGTCGTTTATCCAGAAAGATATACCGATAAGTACGGTACATTTAAGTCAATTTTTTATCCCATTGTTGTCGAGGGAAAAACCGTTGCCATTGTCGGAGCAGATGTCAATGTCCAATTTATTGATGAAATGGAGCGGGACGTATTCTACATTCTGCTCAAGGCCATAGCTGTGAGCCTTGTCTTTGCCATCATTCTCGCCGTTATCTTTAGTCGACGCATAACCCGGCCCTTAATCGCGGCTGCCGACGTTGCCGCAACCATTGCCGGTGATTTTTTCCGGGAGAGCGACACCGACCGCAAGGATGAAGTCAGCACCATTTCCAAAGCTCTCATGGGAATAAAAGAAACCGTTCATCGAGCGATTCAGGAATGTGACGATATTATTTCCCGGGTTGAAAGCGGCGAATCCGATGCTATGGGCGATCCGGCAACATTCAAGGGACAATTTGCTGAACTCATTGGGGGAGTCAATCGTCTGACCGCTGTATACAGCGGTTTTTTGGACCAGTTGCCCGTAGGGGTGCTCACCTTGAATATGGATGGGGAACCTTGCTACCTGAACGCAAAGGCAAAGACCTTTGTCGATGTGGAATCCAGGAGTGATGAGCGGACGGCCGCTCTTTTCTCGGTTTTGCCGACCACCAGAGCAGGGAAAAAAGACAGCGGAGAAACGGTGGTCCATACGCCTTCTAAAGTCTACAACCTCGGCTATGAAGCCATTCCCATTGCAAATCGTTCAGGAGAAATCAAGGCTGAGACCAAGATACTGATAGACCAAACCCAAATAAAAAATGCCCAGCAGGTAATGTTGGAAGTCGCCAGTCGATCCAATGAAATAGCTGACAAGGTGGCTTTGGCCTCCGAAGAACTCTCGGCGCAGATCGGACAAACCAGTGCCGGGGCAGAAATGCAACAGCAACGTGTGGCCGAAACCGCAACAGCCATGGATGAGATGAATGCCACCGTGCTTGAGGTGGCCAAAAATGCTTCTCTCGCTACGGAGAAATCCTCTGTGGCGCGAGATAGAGCAAACGATGGCGCAAGTTTGGTGGAGCAGGTAGTTGCCGCAGTCAACACCGTGAACGACGCCACCAAAATCATACAACAGAACATGGAGGAATTGGGGCGGCAAGCGGAATCTATAGGTGGAGTCATGACCGTTATCACCGACATTGCCGACCAGACCAACCTTTTGGCCTTGAATGCGGCCATTGAGGCGGCCCGAGCCGGTGAGGCCGGTCGAGGCTTTGCCGTGGTTGCTGACGAGGTCCGCAAACTGGCGGAAAAAACAATGACTGCAACGGATGAAGTGGGCCGGAATATCCAATCTATCCAAGACGCCACAAAGGAAAATTCGCACAGTGTCAGTTCGGCGGTGGAAAGTGTGGACGAAGCGACAAAACTTGCCCGTCAGTCCGGTTCGGCCTTGGTCGAAATCGTTTCCATGTCGGATGAAAGCTGTGATCTTATCGCCAGCATAGCAACGGCAGCCGAGGAGCAGTCTGCCACTTCCGAAGAGATCACTCATGCGGTGGGGGACGTTAATCGAATAATATCGGAGACCACGGAAGGGATGGTCCAATCCTCCGCCGCAGTACATGAACTGGCGCGTATGGCACAAGAACTCCGCACCGCCCTTGAGGAATTGAGTGTGGACCAGAACGATACCTAATCAAAAAGGGAAAGAACACAACCTGACAGGTTTATCGATTTACCGCTTCTTGCAAAACAGAACCAGGCTCATTGCCATCCAGGGATGGGCTTGGTTTACCAAAATATAGAGCGTGTCTTACGTTCTTTGGTTCCTGTTGTAGGCGCATTTGGCCCAAGAGAGCCTCTTTTTAGCCTTGAGATTCTCAATCCTTTTGACAGTCAAAGCCATATTGACCTCACAAAATAAAGCTACTCACACAAACTGTTATTCGCAGGGTGGGATGTTGCTCACAAAGTTACTCACTTTGTCGGCTGAACATCAATGGATTGTGCCGGACGTTCCCGGACAACAGAAAAAGAAAAACCCCCGGATTACGGGGGCTTTCTGGACAATCCCGGACATTGCCGGATTGAAATATGGTACCTGGGGCGGGACTTGAACCCGCACGACCCGAAGATCAAGGGATTTTAAGTCCCTGGTGTCTACCAATTCCACCACCCAGGCGTGAGGGGAAATTTTTAGCTTGATAGGGGGAGCGCGTCAATTGATTTCATTGATTTTTGGCAGGCGAACTCCGGGAATATTTTCTTTTATATCCACATTTCAATCAGTGTCTTTGTGGCGGGATTTGTGGGTTATTCAAACATTTTTAGATAGTTGTTGAAGAGTCTGGGGCTCACTCTGGAATAGTGGTCGAAATCGGATACAATTTCAAGGCCGGGGACGATGGCGCGGGTGACGGGGATATCCAAATCCTTTCGGGTCAGGTCCGCGTATGCTGGTTGGTAGCCGTTATCCAGCAGGGTTTTCTCCAGGACCATCAAATCTCCTTCGGCACTACCGGTTGAATAATCGGGAAGTTCCTCCAGCTTTTTGATCGGAAGTCCCTGTGGAGCCGGGCCGCTTTGGGGGCCGGGATACGGATAGGCGGTCTCTGTCATGGCAGAGATCAAGGCGGATTTCCCGTTCAGGTCACAGCCGGACCCCTTGTTCATGTCGCCGCGTGTTCCCAGAACGATGGATTTGTAACAGGGAATACCAAACTCGGATGTCATGTCCATGAACCACACATCGATGCCGTCGTCTTTGTACGCCTGTATGAGCGGGGCGATTTCAGGATCGTCCGTTTCAATGCGAAAGCAACGGGTCAGGTCGAAGAGCATAGTGGCGTCGCAGTCTCTTTCAATGACTTCGGTCAGGGCGGAAACCTTGGCTTCAGCCATGGTGTTGCCCGATGCAAGCCCTGTGGAACCAAGAGCCGAGAACAGGCTTTGTTCATCCAGATTGCAGAACAGGAAGACCAATTGTGCCGGTATCAAAACAGGATTTTGTTCTCCGTTGCCGCCTGGGGTATGTCCCTCAAACCAGTGCAGTTTTTGGCCCGCATACGGAACTTCAAGTTTGATTTTATCGAGGTCAAGGGCGGCGGCTTCCAAATCATCGTAGCTCGCTACAGTGAAAGGATATTTATTCTTGTAGCCAAGAACGCCATTTCGGTTGAAAGAAGCGTAGGAGGAGAAGCGCTCGGCCAGTTCCATGCAATAGGAGGCATCGGCACATTCCTTGCTCAACCCTCTGCCGTAGCCGGTCTGAATACCTTCCAGGCTGTTGGACATGGCACCGCTGGTACACCGAACTTTGACTGACCAATGGCGAAGTCGGGCGATAGGGGAAAGGGATGCTTTATGCTCCTTGGGAGGGCCGAGGAAGGCTCCTGCCTTGCCAAGCATTTGCAGAGCATGGGCGGTTGTTTCTTTGTATGGTCGGCGCGGTTTGGCCGATGGGAGCCGGGACGCAAGAGCGGCCTTTGATTCGGCGACGGTTGTCGGTGTTGGGATGTCCAGTTCCTCTTCGGTAAAAAGAGGCTCCAATCCGGCTTCGTCGGGGCGGGGAAGAGGCTTCATGGAGAAGATGTTATCACCGAACAGGCTAATCCATTTATTGTGTTTTTTTTGATCAGGCAAATGATGGGAGCGGATATGGATGGCCGGGGTGTAATCGACAAAGGACAGGGGATCAAGCCCTTCAAACAGGTCGAGAAGCTGTTTTTGGCGGTCATGGCAGATGCACGCTTCATACATGATAGCCGTGAGAACCGGGTCGGATTTCCCCTTGTCCTTCATGACGCCCTTGATGAGTTTTTTCAACTTGCGGGTACGGAATTCCTTGAAGTTCTGAAGCACGAATTCGTGCATGTAATCATCATACGGGTATTTACGAAGATGGGCGATTTTCTCCGTGAAGCTCAGGTTGACATCCGGCATGGCGGCAAACATACCGACGCCGAAATCCGTATTCATCATTTGCAGTTTGTAGTGCATTGCATTTCCTCATAATTTATCCTGTCGCAAAGGACAATCAACGGGCCGTTGTGGGGGCCGTACGTCATTTCACCTGGTACGCTATGGTATAATGGTCTTGAAAACAAGTGGCCCTGGGCAGTGTAAGAAAGCCGAGTCGAAGTCCGTTTTCTGCCCTGGGCCTTGCTGATATGGGTGTGCCTGTCCCTGGAAACTTTCGAGGTAGCAGGTGGTCTGCATGCCGGTTTAAGACAGATTTTGCTATACTTTTTGGCTCATCCGGTTCAAGCGTCTTTTTATCCATGAGAGCGCGTGTGGCCCGATTGTCAAAGAAAAAGATTGTTCACGCATTTGGTCTGCCAAGAAGCTCGGCGGGCTGCCGCGCTCGCTCCGTGGGAGCCGTTCGCTTTGTCCCGGCTGACGCGCGGCACAAGGATGCGCCTGTCGGCGCGGGATCTATGGAGGAAAAGTACTCTCAAACGGATGATTTCACTTTTTGTCGCGGGGGGCGTCTTTGGCCTTGTCGCGTATGGGCTAAAGAAACGTTTCGTTACCGGAGTAACAGATTATTTCTTGATTTGATGAGTGAGTTCGATGACTTGTGGAAGCAGGTTTCGGGCGATGGCAATGACTCCCTGGTCATTGGGGTGCAACCCGTCCAGGAGGGTGAATAGCGCGTTGCCGAAATAGCAGGACAAAATGTCGGGAAATAACGGCACATCGTATTTTTTTGCCAACATGGAAAAGATGGGGTCGAAACGTTGCTTATAGCTGTCGTCGATATCCGATATGGCAGAAATACCCACCAGAAGCATTGGAATTTCAGAGTGTTGCAGTCGTTCGATGATGGCTGACAGATTGGCGACAACCTCCTGGATCGGGGCTTCGACAAAGCAGTCGTTGGCACCAAATTCCACAATGGCCGCATGTGGAGCGGCGTTCATGACGGCATCCATGCGGGCAAGGCCGTCGTCTGTTGTGTCACCGGAAATGCCGAAATTGAGGCAGGTTGCCTGAATCCCTTCTTCCCGCAACATGCCTTCCAGAACAACGGGCAACGCTTCATCGGGTTGCAGGCCATAGCCTTGGGTCAGACTGTCACCGAAACAGGCTATGCGGAGAGAGTGCTCAGACATGGATTAACCGTTTATCCATCGTTTGACGGCGGCGATTTCTTCTTGCCATTCTTTGCTCATACGCAATTTCAGGAATTGTGTAAAAACGATATCAAGCATTTCGAGACAACGTTCAACCAGGAACATTTTCTCAAGGAATTTGGCATCCGGGTCATCCCCTTCATCATTTTGGGTTGCGATTTTCGGGGTTTTGAGTCCAGAGATGCCGAAGTCGGCGGCATTGACCGTCATGAGCCAGTCATCTTCATCCATGCTGAAAAGCAGTTGTGCCTTGTTTACCTTTTTCCCGGTCAACAGGCCGGTCTTGGCCTCACTGAGTTCTCCACCGGGACTCGATACCGTGGCCGTGGATTTGGTTTCACCTTCGCCCCCCTGTACCGAAACTTTTTGCTCCATGTTCAGGGAGAAGGTCCGACCGTCTTTCAATTGAAACAGGATATTTTCGTTGTCGATTTTGAACCAGAGCCATGTCAGAAAATCCTGACCGAGAATGGTGTTTTCACGTTCGACGAGAGAAAGATCCATGATAACTCCTTACACGAAAATAGTGGGTTCAAGGCTTTCCAGCCGGGGGGCGGCCTCTTCGCCAAGGATGTCCATGGCCATGAAGAATGGTGTCAGCGGTTCCAAATGCAGATCAAAGGTAAGGGCAAAATAGTCTTCAAACAGGGCACGCATTTTTGCGTTGGTCGTGGACAAATAAATGCGATTGGTCGACGGGTTCCAGATGACGTCGAACACGGCCGGAATCGGAAATGAACGGGCACGGAGCCGGAGCGTTACCTGTTCTTTAATCTCCCGTTTACGGTCACGGGAGACAAAATTTTTCCCTTGCTCCTTATTGTGTTCCAATTCTTTTTTGATGGCGAGGGTGAAATGTTTTTTGAGCACGGCAGGTGAAATACGGCGGGTATCAATCCGGATACTGAAGGTGAAATATTCGGCTTTTTCCGGGGGGGATTGGGTCCAGTTTATGTCGAGCATGTCGTCGATATTGGTCCAACCAAAGGAGCGTTCATCCGCTGTGGCGTCAATGTCAACGAAGCAAAATTGTTGTAGCTTCTCAGGTACTTGGCTCAGTATTTCCTGTGGCACGTCCTCTATGATACGATAACGGGTCAGCCCAAGGCTGGCAGATAGGATACTCAACTCCGATTCCTCACTGTGTTTGGGTATTGAAATAACAGCCATGAGGTAAAATCTCTTGGCCGTATTGTCCAGTCAAAAGCGATAACAATGATTCGGAAGAATGGGCGGGCATGTCATTGGTGTTCTTTTTATTCACCCGTGCCGTGCTGGGATTTGGGTAAAAAGGCGATTGGAGCGTGTTTTGATACACAGTGCACCAAACCCGGTGCGATATGTTTTGCGGAGCATTGTGAGCGACCCTTGATATGATTTTTTCCCATGACAGGTTTGATTTTGTTTTGTCCGGACTATACACTCGTATTCAAGGAGAGAGTATGAAAAAACAGGTACTTGCTGAATTGATAGCATTTCTTGAAGAAAAATCCGCAATCGTGCGTCGCTTGGAGGAAAAAGGGAACACGGTCTTGCAAAAGGAAGGTCAACGGGCTTTTCTGGCAACGATGGAAGAAAAGGCGGAACTTCTTGCGGCATTAGGGGAAAAGGCATGGCCTTTGACCCGGAGGATAGACGGTGAGCTTGGGGATGAAATAGCACAACGATTGGAGCAATTTTCCATGAGTGCGAGTACCTCCCTTCGCATAGGAAGTGTTTTTTTCATGACCGCCTTGCTGTATCCAGAGGATCATGTACCGGGCGAACCCAATGAGTTGGAAAATTTTATTGGCCAATTACGGGAAAGGCTGGCTGATTGCTAACAGGGGAGTTTGAAATTTTTGTCTTTTTGCTTGCGTTTTCGATCAGCCTGTTGCTTTTGCCCCAAAAGTACTATTCCGTGAATGATATCGTCTTGTGAACGGTCCAGATCGACAAACATACAACCAACGGAGCCTCGTTCGTGCCGCATTACTTTGCACAGCAGGTTCGATATCTTCATCTCGCCATTCAGGTACATATCCATCTTGAGCTTAATTCCACCTTTGATGCGTGGTTTTTTAAAGGCGAAACTCATGCCTGTCGCACTGATATCCGTGACGGCATAGTTTTTCTGGAGCCGGTGTACATGTACTTCAAGGCCGTCTACCCGGATTCGGATTGCCTTCCTCTTTTTGGAGAGTTCATCTGTCTTTTTTAAGGAAACAGTAAAGCCCAATGCTTCGGTATTGACCGGAGCCGTTTTTATCTGTTTGGTCTTTTTTCGCTTCTTGCCTTTGGATTTTTCGAGAATAAAAGGGGCTGCGTCAGAGGCCTTTTTTGTTTTCTTGATCTTTGGGGCAATTTTTTTCTTTTCGGTCTTGGCTCTCTTGCTCCCTTTGGGTGGTTTCTTTGCTGCAACGGCCCTGGATTCGACGTTTTTCCTGGTCGTTTTTTTTCGAGTCTTTTTCTTTTTAGGCGTTGTTTTGCCAGATGAAAAAAATCTACTGAAAAAATTAAATAAACCCATTGGGGTACCGTCCAAAGAATAAATTGTATTTTATATTTTCTCTATTAAATAAAATCGTTGATGCTGACAAGTGTTGGCAGGATATCCGATGCTCCAATCGTTATATAGACCGAATTTTGTTTTCTTACGTGTTGCCATTGGGTTGATGTAGCCAGCAGGCCGTTTTAGAGCCGGAAGGTGTTGCTACAAGTGAGGGACGTTGGCTGGCACAGGGGGCAAACGCCTTGGGGCAGCGAGGATGGAACGGGCATCCACGGGGTGGGTTCATGGGGCTTGGCAGGTCGCCTGTGAGCGGTATCTGTTGAGGCTGTTTCTCGGGATCGGGCGGCAGGACGGCTGAGAGCAGGGCCTGTGTATAGGGATGTTGAGGAGAGGTAAAAAGGGTACGGCTTGGGCCAATTTCCATGATTCGTCCCAGATACATGACGGCGACCCGGTCGGCAATGTGGCTGACAATGGACAGATCATGGGAGATGAAAATGTAGGTGAGGTCGAATTGGTTCTGTAGTTCTTTAAGCATACGAATGACTTGTGCCTGTACCGAGACATCCAGAGCAGAAACGGGTTCGTCGCATACGATCAGTTGTGGCTCAAGGGCCAGAGTCCTGGCGACCGCCACCCTTTGACGCTGACCACCGGAAAATTCATGGGGGTAGCGTTCGCCGAATTCTTGTCTCAGTCCGACGAGGTCAAGCAGGTTTTCGACTTTCTGCTTTCGTTCCGCTGCGGTTCCTATTTTATGTATATCAAGCCCTTCCCGAATGATTGAGTGTATTTTTTGCCGCGGGTTGAGTGACGAGTATGGGTCTTGGAAAACCATCTGTATTCGGCGACGGAGTTCCTTCTCGTTCCAATCGGCAATGGGCTTGTTTTGGAATCGGATTTCACCGGATGTGGTTTTTTCCAGTCCCATGATGCACTTGGCTAACGTGGATTTTCCGCAACCGGATTCACCGACCAGACCGAGAGTTTCACCACATTCAACATTGAGCGAAATACCGTCGACGGCCTGGACAAAACTGGATTTGAGTCCAAGCAGGCCGCTTTTGACGTTGAATTGTTTGCTGACGTTCAGGAGTTCAAGAAGGTGCATGCGGTATCCTATTCATAAAGCCAGCAGCGAACAAAGCGACCGGGTTCGGGGGCAAAGAGAGGGGGGAGGGCAAGGGAACACTTGGCAAACGCCTTGGGACATCGGGGGTGAAAACGGCACCCTTGGGGGAGATGGAAAATGGACGGTACGATGCCCGGAATGGGGGTGAGGTCAGTTTTGTCCCCCATGGTCGGGACAGAGGCCAGCAGTCCTTGCGTGTATGGGTGCAGGGGGGCTTTATAAAGATTTTTTGCGGAAGCAAGTTCCACGACTTTTCCAGAATACATGACCGCGACCCGTTGCGCCATCCGGGCGACCACCCCCAGGTCATGGGTGATCAGCAAAAGAGAGCCGTTCATGCGCTCCTTAAGGTCGTTCATGAGGTCAAGGATTTGCGCCTGTATGGTGACATCGAGTGCGGTTGTCGGTTCATCGGCAATAAGGATATCGGGATTACATGCCAGTGCCATGGCTATCATGACACGCTGGCGCATCCCACCGGATAGTTCGTGCGGATAGGCCAGGGCAATGTTTTCGGGATTGGGTATTCCAACCATATCAAGTGCTTCGACCGCTTTTTGTCGCGCATTTTCTTTGGACAATCCCTGATGGAGTCGCAGGGGTTCTGCGATTTGATCATTGATGCGGAAGACCGGATTGAGAGCGGTCATTGGCTCCTGAAAGATCATGGAGATATGGTTGCCACGAATCTGTTGCATCTCTTTTTCGGATATGTCCAGCAAATCCTTGCCTTGACACATGATACTGCCTTCCGTGATCCGTCCGGGCGGGTCGGGAACAAGGCCGAGGATGGACAGTGCCAGTATGGTCTTTCCGCATCCTGATTCGCCGACAATGGCGAGCGTTTCTCCTTGCATAAAGGACAGGCTGACGGTATCCACCGCCTTGGCGATGCCTTGTGGCGAAGAAAAACACGTGGTTAATCGGTGTATGTCAAGAAGTGTTTCGCTCATGCAGGATTTTATTGAGTTGTCGTTTTGGCCTCTATACGGCATAAAATGACGAGCGTAAACGATATCGGAGATAGAAAATGGCGAAAGTCGTGATCGTCGGTGGCGGCCTGGCCGGTTGTGATGCGGCGTGGCAACTGGCGCAGGCAGGTGTTGCCGTCGAACTGTACGAGATGAAGCCCGAAAAGCGTTCCCAGGCGCACTTTGACGATGGGTTGGCCGAGTTGGTTTGCTCCAATTCCTTTCGTGCCACCGGCACCAATACGGCCATCGGGCTTCTCAAGGAGGAACTGTCCTCCCTCGGCAGTCTGGTCATGGAAGCGGCATATGCCACCCAGGTACCTGCGGGTGGGGCATTGGCCGTGGAGAGAGCGTCTTTCTCCAGATACGTTACCCAAAAATTGGAACAGCACGAAAACGTAGCCGTGATCCGAAAAGAGATCACCTCCCTTGATGATGACACCTTGCAGGGAGCCGATGGGGTTGTTCTTTCTGCCGGTCCCCTTGCAAGCCATGAATTGACGGAGAGTCTGATGAAGGTGGTCGGCGATGAGCGTTTGTATTTCTATGATGCTATTGCGCCGATTGTTTCGCGTGATTCCATTGATTTTGACAAGGTTTTTTGGGGCTCGCGCTGGAAACCGGAAGATGACGACTACCTGAATTGCCCCATGAATGAGGATGAGTACAAGGCGTTTGTTGCCGCTTTGCTTGACGGGGAAAAGGTGCAACCACGGGACTTTGAAAAGGAGATTCACTTTGAAGCCTGCCTCCCTGTTGAAGCCATGGCCGAGCGCGGTGAAATGACGCTGGCCTTCGGGCCACTCAAGCCTGTCGGATTTATTGATCCCGCAACAGGCGAAAGACCCTTTGCCATTGTGCAGCTAAGACCGGAGAACAGGGATAAAACCGCGTTCAACCTCGTCGGTTTTCAGACCAAGCTGAAATACCCGGAACAACGGCGTGTTTTTCGTATGATTCCGGGGCTGGAAAATGCCGAATTTCTTCGTCTGGGTTCCATCCATAGAAACACCTACATCAATGCTCCCGCTGTATTAAAAGACGGCATGGAACTGAAGGCCCGTCCCGGATATTATCTTGCCGGACAGATTGCTGGTGTGGAGGGGTATCTTGAGTCCGCAGCCTCCGGGCTGTGGGTTGGTTTGATGCTGTCCCGAAGGCTTGCTGGTGCAGACCTGGCAAAACCTCCGGTGGAAACCGCACTGGGAGCCTTGTTGGGACATTTGACGACGAGCCCGAAAAAGGAATTTCAACCGTCCAATGTCAATTTTGGATTGATGCCGGGCCTTGAGAAGAAGATGAAAAAGAAATTCCGTAAGGAGGCTTATGGCAAACGGGCGCAGAAGGTCTTTGCCGAGTGGCTGGAAAACAGTTGTTTGAAGTAAGCTGTTTGCCACGCTTTATCCCGCCCCTCAAAGCGATTGCCTGCCGGCGGGTCGGAAACCTTTTGGGAAGGTGCTTCTCGGTACTCTCCTGAAATATAGTATAGCTCTTTTCATCCGAAAATGTGCGGAGTCGTGTGAGCAAGTGGTTTGAATGTATAATCTTTACATATTTCAAAAGGCAAGAAGGGCGAGTTGTCTTGCCGTTTCGCATTAAGCGTTGCGTTCACACAATAACTCGGTCTATAATATGCAGATGGTATTTTACACCGTTAACATTTAACCCACGGAGATGACCATGGCCGACAAACCGTATGGTCCCCAGACAAAGGCTCTACATGCAGGGCATACCCCTGACAGTGATACTGGCTCGCGGGCCGTTCCCATTTATCAGACATCGGCGTACATGTTTCGTGACACCGAACACGCTGCCGATCTTTTTGCTCTCAAAGAAGCTGGCTACATATATACACGGCTGATGAACCCCACGACCGACGTTCTTGAGCGGCGATTGGCGGCCCTGCATGATGGGGTCGGAGCATTGGCTGTGTCTTCAGGTATGTCTGCTATTTTTTATGCGGTGACAGCCATTGTTTCGGCAGGGCAGAATTTGGTTACCAGTTCCAATCTCTATGGCGGTACGCGGACGTTATTTGAACACACCTTGAAGCGGTTCGGCATAGAAGTACGTTTCGTGGACTCGTCTGATCCTGCCAATATTCAGGTTGCCATCGATGAAAATACTCGTCTGGTTTTTTGCGAAGCCATAGGTAATCCACGGTGCAATGTGGATGACCTTTCGGGCATTGCGGACGTTGCGCACAAGCATGGACTCCCCTTTGTGCTTGACGCGACAGTTGCGCCCCCTCCCATCTTCAATGGGTTTGATTTTGGAGCTGATATCATTGTATATTCACTGACAAAACTCATTGACGGACATGGTACGTCCATGGGGGGGGCCATTGTTGAGAAAGGGGATTTTGATTGGGGAGCGTCGGACAAATTCCCGGAGCTTACCGCCCCTGATCCGACCTATAACAACATTGTTCTTTGGGATGCCCTTGGGGGGGCGGCCGGAAACCCGTGTCCGGTATTTGTCACCAAAGTACGCATCGGAATATTGCGTGATACCGGTGCTGCCATATCGCCAATGAATAGTTGGCAGATCATTCAAGGGATGGAAACCCTGCCAATGCGGGCTTTGCAACATTGCAAGAATGCACAGATCATTGCGGAGTTTCTGGAAACGCATTATGCGGTCGAATGGGTGAATTACGCTGGTTTGCCCAGTCATCCTGATTATGACCGTGCGAAAAACTTGTTTCCTCATGGGCCGGGAGCCGTATTCGGCTTTGGGGTAAAGGGCGGGCTGGAGGCCGGTCGCAAGTTTATTGATTCTGTCAGGCTTTGTTCACACCTGTCCAATCTTCTGGACGCAAAAACATTGGTTATTCATCCGGCGTCCACCACCCATGGACAGTCCACGGAAGAAGAACGCATCGCTGCGGGAGTGCCTGCGGATCTTATCCGTATTTCCGTTGGTATTGAAGATGTCGAGGATATTATTGAGGATTTAGATCAGGCTCTTGTTGCGTCACAAAGATAATCGCCAACAGAAACCGATATAGAGGTCCAACCGTCGGTTGGACCTCTGACTGCTGATAAATCATCATTTGCGACGGTACGATCTGGTTCTCACGTATGCCATCGGGCGGTCCCTATCATCAGGTATAGTGCCGCCAGTATAGAAGGATAGCCGAGCTAGCCCGTTTGGTTTTGTCATTATTTGACCTTTTTCATGCGAACAGCTGTACCGTAGCAGGAGTAATACTTATCGCCTTCGGGATGAAAGGCCACGGATTCACGGTAGCCGATAATGGCGTCGGCATTGACATCCACAGCCTGTGCCATCAGACCATAGAAGGCTTTGTCAAAGTTGTAGCTACGGCAGACGATAAGACCGAAGGCAGACTGAATTTGTCGGCCGGGAATCTCTTCTGTTGTCATGATCTTCATGCGGCCCGCCAGATACATATCCTTGGCAAGCGTCAAACGATGATCCATTTTTATGTCTTCCCGTTGTGCTCCCGTCTTTTTGGGAGAGGCAAAAATAAGAGCCATTGATCAGTCCTTTTTCATGAAGTTTGGAAACAACAATGGCGTTTGTACCTCACAGAACGCCCCTGAGCAAGTATATATGCACGGGGCGCCGGCTTGCAATAGCGGCACATCTACTGCGTTGCCGGCCCTGTGTCTGTCTCGGCGCGCCGGCTTGCAATCTGTTTTAATCCTCAACGTAGCGCTGCTACGCCTGCGGTTAAAACAAGCCCGGCGCCTTGCAGCTGCACCACTCTTGCAAGCCTCACGGTGTCGGGGGAGAGGAGGACGCATAGGACTTTACGGTGTCGGGGCGAAGGAAGGACGCATGGAATTTTACGTTGTCGGGGAGAAGAAAACGCATGGAACCTTGCGTAATCGGGGAGAAGAAGGACGTATAGCTTGGCGTGTCTTTGCCGAAGTGCGTGTCAAAAAAAGGACAATCTGTCCAGGTTCGTGCACCCTTGAGCGAAGCGAAGTCAAAAAGTTCTGGAGGGTGTCGGGAACCTCTTTCAAGAGGTTCCTGACCCGTCGGAGACAT
>PDWI01006516.1_pt1 | contig 14600 bp, 16 predicted proteins | sample 1430891 | NCBI WGS metagenome assembly PDWI01 (sample SAMN01162508, study PRJNA174530) | Oral metagenome, whole genome shotgun sequencing project. | biome: Marine environment; feature: Marine mammal; material: Swab sample of the gingival sulcus; isolation source: swab sample of gingival sulcus... | reverse complement strand
ATACACTTTTATAGATTGATTTTGGGGCTTATCTCTTTCAAGATACTGTACTACTATGAACTTATTGTCAGATGAAACTTTAAAATTATAAATATCTTCGCCATCTAATGAAAAACTTTCAGCATCATCATTTCGATTTTCCACTATAGTTGAACCTAAACCTAAACTATCATGCAATATATATATTGAGTTTTCAGTAAAAGCCACACCACGACTACTAGCTAACGTTTTTACAATAAAATCTTTGCTAAGTCCTGTAGCAGTAGTTTTTTTCACATCTGTTTTAGCCTTTTCATCAACCTTGTCACTAATTTGGTCTACTTTATTTACAGTTTCCCCATTTTTAGTATCACTTACTGTTTTTTCTACCGACTTATTAACTTGACCTGTAGCAGAATTACTTGTCACTTTATTATCGCCACATCCAACAAACAAAACAAGTGATAGAGCCAATACAACGCTTAATTTTTTCATTTATACCCCCTAATTAATTATAATAATAAATAAGTCTATTTACCTTATAGCCTTTATTTAAATAATGTCTAAGTTTACTATAATTACGCTGTTTACTTGGGTCATAAATATAAATATTAATATTTCCATTAGCTTTATAATATCCTCTTGCTAAAACAAAATGTTTACCAGAACCTTTTTTCATTCCTACTATACAAACACCTTTATTTTTTAAAATACTAACCAAAGAATTTTTTGCTGTACTATTAGATAAAGTAGAGTTACTATAATGACATGAAGGTAAACCATATTTGTTTTCTCCTACATACCATTTAAAAGGACACGCACTATTTCCCATAACCCAATTTACTTTACCTGGGTCATCATTAAAATTATAAAGACTAACTAACATAGAAAAACTTGTTAAAGCACATCCATGTGTTCCAATAGTTTTTCCACAAGTATGCATTACATTACTACTCCAAGACTGACCATTTTGATAATATTTTGTAGGATAATAATATTGGTGTGCTTTAGTATTCATATTTTTTATTATTTCAGCACCTTCCTTTGCAAGTTTTTCAACATCAATCTGCTTAACAGTTTTAATATCAACATAATCTAATTCTTCCTTTACTAATTCATCAATCAAATTACTTGGTTCAGATACATCACTCTTTAATTCAGATACGTCAAAAACTTCCTTATCGTCCATTTTTATTTTTTCTTCAACTGAACTAGCGTAACTATTACTGAAACCAAAAGAAACAAAAATTACCATTAAGATTAAAATAAATTTAAAATTTTTCATAACAAACACCATCCTTTTTATTTTTAATATATAATACAAACTTCTACAATTATTTTAATACTATTAACTGAAATATTTTTATTACTAAACAACTATCAATGTTACAAATATAACATTAAAATATTCCCATTTACACATAAATAGTTGTTGTTAATAAAAAAATATATATATACTTAAAGCGTATATCTTTTTATCTTACAAAATTCATACTTAAATTTTTACACTATCTTGCATACTATCACCTCCAATTTTTATAATTCTAATTACAAAATACAACTAAAACATTTTATTTCATAAACCACCTCCCATACAAAGAATTTAATTACAATCTATTATAGTTTCTCAATTTTAAATTTATTCTAAAACTTTGAAACTAAATTAGCTCATTTATTAATAAGTAATGATATTTGAAAAACATGTATAAACTTCATCTTCACAATTTACTGTAAATTTCAATCTATATTTTCCATTTTGATTAAGCTGGAAATTATCATCAATATAAAGTTTACCATTATAACCAACCTTATCATACGTTTTCACATTACTCCAACCATACCATTTTTTACGTTGTAGTAGTAACTTACCATGTATAGCTTTACCACCATTAGCTAAACATTTAGCTGATATTTCTGCACTACCATAATCATCAACATCCAAACTACAACCTGAATAATTAATATAATTTAATTTTTCATTTCCAGAATTATACTCATCTGCAAAACTTATACTTTGAAAACTGCATACATAAACAAAAAGTATCGCCATTAGTAACATAAAATTTTTTTTATTTTTCACAATAAACCTCCTAGTTAGGTACTTACACTTACGCTGTTTACAACTTTTTTTTAACCTCCTTTTGAAAATAATATACCAAATTAAATTTAGCTAAATGTTTCTTCATATATAATCCAATTTAACACTACTTTTTGTGACAAAAAAAATAAAAAAAATAATGCTAATTATAAAAACTAGCATTATCAATAATTATAGCAAAATAATTTAATTAAAATTATCTTGTTTTTTTATCTCATTAAAAATTTCTGGCACCGAAATATTTGTTTGCACATTAAAAATTATTCCATACCTCGTGTAAAAGACTTGTACAAAGCCATTTTTTTCAACATAATTATATTCTACACCATCTATTTTTTTTGACTGTATAAAGGTATCTTCCGTATCTAAAGCAAACGTAGTATTATTGTTAATCACCATCCACCTTATATACCTATCGCCATTTCCCTCATAAAAATAGATTTTATCCTTATTCATTACATCTTTTTCAACTAATTTGAACTCATCACTACTATAATTTAATTCAAACGTTTTAATATCCACAGCGTTATCTACTTTAACTTCATTGTTTATACGTATCTGTGTTGCTCTGCTATCATGTTTAAACAAAAATAAACTAATTTTGTTAGCATAGACTGAAATAGTATCAAAATTTAATACACTAAAACCCACTAACAATATCAAAACAACTGCGACGCTCATTTTATGATTACGAAACTGCTTTTTTACTTTTGCAAAACTAAAATACTGCTTTTTACTTTGCTGTTGTTGCTGTTGTCTTAAATCATCAAAATAAGCCTGCATTTTTTTATCATGTTCTTCTGAAAATACATGCTTTTTATCTACTACCATATTATCCAGATTTGTATCTTTTTCATCAAACCTCAACAACATCGCCCTTAATTCTTCATCTGTTATATTTTTACCCATAAATATCTCCACCCCACATTTCTTTAATCAGCTTTCGTGCTCTTTCCATCCGTTTCCTTACCGCACTTTCACTCAAGCCAAGATTACTAGATATTTCATCATAAGACATATCATTAACAAATTTCATAATAAAAACATCTCTATATTTATCAGGTAACTTATTTATAGTATCATTGAGAATTATATCACTTATAAAATTTTCTTCGACCCTTGCCTCCGTATCATATATCTCCCGATAGATAACTTTTTGATTTCTTTTTATAAGGTTAATACATAACCCCTTTACTATATATCCAATTAAGCCACCTATTTTGTGACAAGATATTATTTCTTTTTTTAAAATTTTTTCTCTAATCTTAATGATAGCTTCTTGAACTATATCCTCTGCTAAGCCTTTATCTTTTAAATAATAAAAGGCTAAATTAAACATCCTATCCGAATATATTTTATATATTTCTTCAAGCATATCGTTGCATTTGTCAAAGCTATTACCATCTATCAAAACATGCCCTCCCATAAATATAATATCACTTAATAAAATTTGTCATTAAGAGCATAAAATATTGTGTTATTGAATAAATATAGCTACATCCATCATATTATACTAATTTCATATTAAAAATCATTATTTATAACAAGTTTTTATCGTAATTAGCCAAATAATTTTTCATAAGCACTCTTTTGTAGTAATGAGCAACTAGCCTACGCTCATTACTTTGTTTTAGAAAATATCCTAGTTTTAGCAGTTTCAACTAATTTTTCGGCAATTTTATCAGCATCATGCCTTGCATAACCGTCTCTGACATCTAAAAAATCCTCTTCTACTATATCAATTCCATCTGCCGATAATTTTCGACGTTGCTCATCATCAAGTACAAGTGCTGTGGAATTCATCTCCAAATATCTTTGGTAAATCTCGTCATCAAACTTACCACTATTGACAAATATAGTATCGATGATATCACCTGCATGATTTCGCACCGCCTCAACATGCTCATACACATTATAACCATTTGTTTCTCCAGGTTGGGTAACCAGATTGCAACAATACACCGTTTTGGCATTGGATTTTTTGATGCACTCGGCAAGGTCTTTAGTAAGTAGATTTGGGATAACACTGGTATAAAGACTACCAGGTCCTAGCATAATTATATCCGCCGATTTGATACTTTGCATAACACTTTCAGTCGTCATAACATTTTCTGGTTTTAGTTTGATTTTAACTATTTTTTTATTGACAGCTTTTACAAAATCGGGAATTTCAGCCTCACCAAAAACTTCGCTACCGTCTTCAAGTTCAGCTACCAGATTTATATTGCTCAGTGTCACAGGGAGGACTTTACCATTTACAGCAAAAATATCATGCACTTTTTCCAGTGCATTTTCAAAACTTCCAGTCATCTCAATTAAACCCGCTATTATTAAATTGCCAAGCGAGTGGTCTTTGAAAGGCTCATCCTTAAACCTATGTTGCATTAAATTTTGCATGACACTTTCCGCCTCGGAAAGTGAAATTATACAGTTTCGTATATCTCCTGGTGGCAAAATACCAAAATTTTCTCGTAATCGACCTGAGCTACCACCATTGTCAGCCATTGTCACAATAGCAGTAATATTATCAGTAAGTTTTTTGATACCACGCAACACGACACTAAGCCCAGAACCGCCACCTATTACTACAACATTTATATCTGTTTTCATTATTTATCCTTATCTCTATGATTTATTATTAAATTATAATCCTTATCCGAAAAACTGTCGTATATATTTCTAGCAATTGCAACCGAGCGGTGTTTACCACCTGTGCAACCAATTGCCACGACAACTCTACTCCTACCTTCATTGGTATATTCAGTAAATAAATAATCAAGCATATCATTTAATTTCTCTAAAAAAACTTTTGCTTTGTTTTGACTCATGATATATTCGACAACCTTTTTATCTTCGCCCGTAAGGACACGTAATTCATCGATATAAAAAGGATTGTCGATAAAGCGTACATCAAACACAAGGTCAGCATGGATAGGTAGACCATACTTATATCCAAAAGACATAATATTGACATTTATCCCGCGTGAAGTTTGATTATCAGTAAAAATATCCGTTAATATTTTTTCTAAATCTCTAGTTTTGAGATGACTTGTATCAATCACATGGTCAGCCATTCGCTTTAAAAAATAAGTCAAATCAATCTCTTTTTTTATTCCCTCAACGATGCTCATATTTTTAGTAAGTGGATGAACCCGTCTTGTTTCTTTATAGCGTTTGACCAATACATCATTATCCGCCTCAAGATAGATGATACTGCAACTATCGAGAGTTGTCACAAACTTTTTAAAAAGTTCTTTAAACTCTTCAAAAAACAACAATCCCCTAATATCTATAACAATTGCTAACTTATCAATAGTCGACTTTTTACTTTCACAAAGTTGTACAAACTGTTCTAAAAGTTGTGGTGGTAAATTGTCTATGCAATAATAGTCCATATCCTCTAACTTTCGCATAACTGTTGATTTACCAGCCCCAGATAAACCTGTAATAATTTTGATATCCACAATTTCCTCGCTTTCAAATACTTGTTATCTTAAGTTTATCATTACAAATATGAATTTACAAGAATAATATATTAAAAAAGGGCTTTATATAACTTTAAAAATTACAATTTATGAAAATATCATCTTGTTTTTATGGCAGTTATAAAGTATAATTTAATTAAGAAAACGTAATAATTTAATTAGATTAGCCAATTGAGAACGATAGCTCGGACGAAGTCCGTAAGGGAGAAAAGTATTGAATGGCTATTTTAAATAAATATTAGTATCAGGTATAAATAATCGAAATTATAGTAGAGAAATACTTGATTTATAGGGAGGATATACTATGAATATAGCTATACTAGTAAGTTCAAAATACAGCAAAGAAACGCCTAATCTTGATGATATAGCCTTGCTTAATGAATTTGCTAAAAATAATATTACAGCTGAAATTGTAGTATGGAACGACCCAACTATAAACTATAAAAATTTTGACTACGCTATAATAAGGTCTTGCTGGGACTATGACGAAAATGTCTACGAGTTTTTAGAAAAAATGAAAGAAATCGAAAAAAATTGTACCTTAATCAACAACTATCAGATAGTGTACAAAAACCACGACAAAAAATATCTACTTGAACTCGAACAAAAAGGTATCAATATTATCCCAACGGTAGTTTGCGATGGTACTGATATGCCTAAAATACCTAAAAATTGGCGAAACATTATTGTCAAGCCAACAATTAGTGCTAGTGGTAAAAACACTTTCAAGATAAATAGAAAAAACAACCAAAAACTAAATGAAACCATCAATACAATCTTTGAACTTGGTAAAGTACCAATGCTCCAAAAATACCTAAAATCAATCGAAAGCACTGGCGAACGCTCTATCATTGTTATAGACGGTAAAATCTGTTGCACTGTAAAAAAAACACCTAAAAAAGGTAATTTTCTAGTCCACATCAATCAAGGTGGAAAACGAGAAAAAGTTTACGCTAAAGAAGATGAGATAGACTTCATCACTAATCTCCTTGACAAACTATACGAGAAACCAGCATATATGCGAGTTGATTTTTTGAGAGATGATGATAACACTATCTGCCTACTAGAGCTAGAGATGATAGAACCACATCTATACATGGCAAAAAATCCAAAAACTGCGGAAATGCTAGTGAAGTACGTTATAAAACTTGATAAAAATTTAGTGAAGTAAGTCACTATGAGTAATTTACTTCACATATAAACTTCTATATAAATTTGGTAATTTTAGTGAAATTAAGTAAAAATTAATATTCATATCAATAAAAAACAGGGTAGTATAGAATTTTATTCCAACACTACTCTGTTTTTAATATTACTGTTATTTTTTATCAATATATGTAATAATTTCATCAACAACTTCATCAATTGTCATATAAGTATTATCAATTTCAATCGCCTGCTCATCTTTTACTAACGCACCAACTGACCTTGTATATTCGGTATGTTCACGATTTTTGATATTTTGATAAAGTTCATCATAACTAATTTTTTCACCAGACTTTTGTAAATCTTTTAAACGTCTTTCCGTCCTTACTTCAAGACTGGCATTTATAAAAAACTTATAATCAGCATCTTTTAATATATTGGTAGCTACGTCCCGTCCGTCCATAACTACTGATTTCTGACTCGCCAATTTTTTCATTATAGCTGTAAGTTTTTGTCTAACAGCTAAATTACCAGCTACATTACAAACATTTTCACTTACATGACTTGTTCTAATTTGTTTTGAAACATCTATCTCATTTAAGTAAACCTTATCGCCAACAAAATCCAAACAAAAATCTTCAAACAGTTTTTCAAAGTCTATTTCTGCTGTAAAATCAAAACCTTTATTAAAACAATGTAGCGTAAAAGCCCTGTAAGCTGCCCCCGAGTCAAGATGCGTAATTCCTAACTTATCAGCCAGTAGCTTTGCTGTTGTGCTTTTACCTGTACCTGCTGGTCCATCTATTGCTACCTGATACATAATTTCACCTATACATTAAATCTAAATAACACAACATCTCCGTCTTGCATGATGTATTCTTTACCTTCTAATCTAACTAAACCTTTTTCCTTTGCATTTACCATGCTACCTGCATTGACAAGTGCATCGTAATCAATAGTTTCAGCTCTGATAAATCCTCTTTCAATATCAGAGTGAATTTTACCAGCTGCTTGCTTGGCTGGTGTTCCCTTTTTGATAGTCCAAGCTCTTACTTCTTGCTCACCAGCAGTAATAAAACTCATTAGGTTTAGCAGTGAATATGATGCTCTGATAAGCATATCTAAACCTGCTTCTTCAATACCCAATTCTTCTAAAAATAGTGCTCTATCTTCGTCATCAAAACTAGCAATTTCTTCTTCGATTTTAGCACAAAAATAGATAACTTCTGAATTTTCTGATTTTGCAAAATCCATTAATTTCTTTAAGTGCTGATTATCCATCACGTTTCCAGCTAAATCGTCTTCGCCAATATTAGCTGCGTAAATTACAGGTTTAAATGATAATAAGTTAAGCTCTTTAACAAGTTTATAGTCATCGTCGTTTAATTCCATCGATCTAGCACTTTTACCATCTTCTAAAACATCTTTAACTTTTAATAATAAGTCTAAATAACTTTGTAATTTTTTATCCGCTTTAAGTTGTTTTTTAGTTTTTTCGATTCTTCTTTCTATCATCTCAATATCAGATAAAATAAGTTCATAGTTTATTGTTTCAATATCTCTAATTGGGTCAACATCGCCATCAACATGGACAACATTACCATCTTCAAAACAACGCACTACATGGACAATAGCTTCAACTTCTCTGATATGTGACAAGAACTTATTGCCAAGTCCCTCGCCTTTTGATGCACCACGTACTAAACCAGCAATATCATAAAACTCGATAACTGCGTTTATGATTTTTTTTGAATTATACATATCGCAAAGTACCTGCAACCTATTATCAGGTACCATTACAACACCGACATTGGGTTCTATTGTGCAAAACGGATAATTCTCAGCTTGTGCTCCAGATTTTGTCATCGCATTAAAAAGCGTACTTTTGCCTACATTTGGTAATCCTACAATTCCTAACTTCATTGTTTTCTCCTATTTATTTCTTAAATTTTTTAAAACCAGATTATTCAACATCGTATAACAGCTATCAGCAAATTTACCTTGCTTAATTTAACGCTACCTAACTATTTCGATTTGCGTGAATTTTCTGAGTTAATAAATTCTATAACCTTATTAGTATCAATCCACAAATCCTTAGTGCTAAATACCACATCAGCAGCAGAATAATACATAGGTTTTCTTCGCTCATATAATTTATAAATTTTACTTTTATCGCCTTTTAGTAGTGGGCGATAATCTGGATTGACTGTTGCTATTATCTTGTCAAGTGGTCTATCAAGCAGTATTATTTTGCCAACCGACTTCATATAATCAATATTTTCCTGTCTTTCCACCACACCGCCACCAGTTGCAACGATAACTTTTTTATCAGTTCTAATTGATTTAAGAGCCTTCGTTTCGCATATCCTAAAACTTTCTTCTGAGTAGTCAAATATATCACTAACTCGCATACCATTTCTTAATTCAACCAGTGCATCTAAGTCAATAAAAGTATATCCTAGTTTCCTAGAAATATTTTTACCTACCGTACTTTTCCCTACGCCCGTTATTCCAATTAAAAAAAATATCATTTTACACCTAAAGTTTTGCCTTGATAATTTCGAGCAAGGATTTAGCATTTTTATCGCAATAATTCATATCATTCCAAATACAAAATGAATAGTAAGCCTGTAATATAAGCATGTCAATACCACCGATATAATCAACACCAAGCTCATCAGCAACCCTAAGTAGTCTTGTTTTAAATGGTAGATAGACTACATCGGCAACAAACTTAGCAGTCATAGCGTTTATATCGATGCTCAAATCATCATTATCAAAAGCCCCAACTGGTGTCGTATTTATCGCTATATCACAAACCAAACCATAATAAGTGTCTAATAAGATAATCTTGTCTTTGGCTATTGGGCGAAACACCTTATATATTTCATATTTCTCGCGGGAATTACGTGCCACTATCATAATAGATTTAACACCTTTGTCAAGCAGTTCTGAAATAATTGATCGAGCTACTCCACCCGAACCATAAACCAGTACCCTTTTATCCTTGACATCGACACTATGATACTCTAATGACTTTACAAACCCTATCCCGTCTGTATTAAAGCCCTCAATAAGTCCATTCGTTTTTTTGATAGTGTTCAACGCACCACACTTTTTAGATGATATCGAAAGTGCATCTATGTAATCTAAACAATACGTCTTAAACGGCATAGTTACATTATATCCACTATATTTATCATCTGCCAAAGCACTTTTCAATTCATCAACATTTGAGATATTTATCAACTCATAATCATAATTAATATCGTGATATTTAGCTATCTCATTATGTATCAGCTTAGACAAACTTTTTTGTATATTACTTCCTAATAATGCATAAGTTCTCAAAATTTCCTCTATTCAAATTCTATTAAATCTTTATCAATTTTTTTTACTTTTGCTAATGACAAAACATCAACACCTGACTCACGCAAATATTTACCGCCATTTTGGAATGTTTTTTCAATAGCAACTGCTACTCCAACGATTTCCGCTTCTGCCTGATCTACCAAGTCTATCAAACCACAAGTAGATGAACCCTCTGCTAAAAAATCATCAACTATCAACACAGCGTCACTACTATCAATATAGTCTTTGACAACCATTACTCTATACTCAACCCTTTTAGTAAAACTATGTACAAACGCATCATAAACATCACCTTCTAAATTGAAAGAACCAGTTTTCTTTGCATAAACCAATGGTATAGACAGTTTGACAGCCACCATAAGAGCTAAAGGAATCCCCGAAGTTTCTAGTGTAAGTATTTTGGTTACACCCTTATCTTTATAATTTGCTACAATCTCATCAGCCATTTCTTGCAAAAGTTTAACATCAACCATGTGATTTAAAAATGCACCAACTTTAAGTATGCCAGTGTTTGATACTATACCTTCTTTTAAAATTCTTTCTTCTAATGATTTCATAATACACTCCTTAAATTATTTACCTAATAATAATAACCTAAAGACTAAAAAAATTCAAGTATTTATAAAACATAAACTAATTTATAAACTTAATCTACAAAATGATTAGCAATTATTAGTATATTTTGCAAAATAACATTAAAATATCAGAAATTCTAGTCCGCAAGACTAATTTTATTCATAATTTCAACAAAATCTTTATTATTTCTAGTTTGAGTTAATTCATTGAGTATGCGTTCAGTTATATCCTGATAACTAGAACTCGATAACGCCCGACGTAAATTCCAATTAACTTCAAGTTCTGGTTGAGTCAGCAACAGTTCTTCACGTCTTGTACCAGATTTAGATATATCAATCGCTGGGAAAATTCTTCGCTCGCTCAGTTTACGCGAAAGTTGAAGTTCCATATTACCAGTACCCTTAAATTCTTCAAAAATCACATCGTCCATGCGACTACCTGTTTCCACCAAAGCCGTTGCAAGTATCGTAAGCGAACCTTTCTCGTCAGTATTACGAGCTGCACCAAAAAACCTTTTTGGTTTATGCAAAGCTGCTGGGTCAAGTCCACCCGACAAAGTTCTACCACTTGACGGAATCGATAAATTATACGCCCTAGCAAGACGGGTAATCGAATCTAACAAAATAACAACATCACGATTCATCTCAACCAAGCCCTTAGCACGTTCAATTACCATTTCCGCAACTTTAATGTGATTTTCAGGCACTTCATCAAAAGTCGAATATATTACGTCAGCATCAATCATTCGTTTCATTTCGGTAACTTCTTCGGGACGTTCATCAATTAATAAGATAATTAATTCAACTTCAGGATGATTTTGGCGAATTGCCTTAGCAATTTTTTGTAATAAGTTAGTTTTACCCGCTTTTGGTGGTGCAACTATCAAACCACGTTGACCTTTACCAATTGGCGAAAGCACATCGATTAACCTAGTTGATAGCTCCACTGATGAAGTTTCAAGAGTAATTTTTTCATTAGGATAAATAGGTGTTAGATTTTCAAATCTTGGTCTATCTGAAAAATCAGGTCTTTTAGAATTTATCTCGTCAATATAAATTAACGCTCGAAAACGCTCCTCTTGTCTTTGACTTTTAGCAAAACCTTTTATCTTATCACCTGTGCGTAGTCTAAACTTTTTGATGAAAGTTTGATTAACATAAACATCATCTTCCGATGTCATATAATTTTCAAATCGCAAAAAACCATAGCCTTGCTCAACTATTTCCAGTACACCTACCACACCATCAGCATCAGGAAAATCATCAATAGTTTTACCGCCATTTTTATTATTAGTATCATTTTGCTTGGATTCATTTTTTATTTTAGCTGTTTTTTCTACTTTGTTTTTATCAGCTATTTCATTATTATTGTTTTCTTTATTAACTTTATCATCTTTTAAACATATATCTTTTTCAGGTTTAACTTCGTCCTTGCTATCTTCATCACTTGGAGATTCTGTCAAACTTTGCTTGTCATCATTAGCAAGTAACAATTCTATTAATTCATTTTTTCTATATTTTTGTACTGAACGAATACCTGATTTTTTAGCAAGCTCTCGTAACTCGCTTAATTTAAGATTTAAAATATTCTCTCGTTTCATATTTACTCCTATTATGCTTAGAAAATCTAAGCATGCTAACTGATTAGTTCTTGACTAATAACATTGGGACTTTATAATATAGTGATTAATTTTACCCAGATTAATAATTTAATACGTAACAAACTATATGATTTTAAAAATAACCAATAGCCAGCTACGGTATAAATTTTCCAAAATGATACTCAAAAATTGACACAAAATTTTTGATTTTTTATAAGTAATTTTACATAAGTAATCTGAAAAATATAATTTTGCCTACTCTTCTTATCATATCACAGTTCATAAACAAAATAAAGATTAAATGTCCAGTTATTCACAAATAATTACAAAAAGCTGTATAATAAGCAATTATCATAACTTAACCAAACAAAGTAAATAAACTAATTAACCAACTCTAAGCCCTCACTAGATAATTTATAACAAAAATCAGCTGAACCTATCGTATTTCGCCTATGTGTAATACTAATTAACGTAATATCCTTCATACTAAATAGTTTATCGTTAATCTGTTTTTCAGTATCTTCATCTAACGCTGATGAAATTTCATCTAGTATCAAAATTTTAGGGTTCATTAACAAAGCCCTAGCTAAACCAATTCTTTGAATCTGACCACCCGAAAGCGTCTTGCCACCTTCGGTTAATTTCGTTTCTAAGCCCTCAGTTAGTTGTGTGATAAACTCATCACAACAAGTAATACTTAAAATATCATTTAACTTTTCCTCTGCACCCTGCTTACCCAAAGTTATATTTTCCCGTACAGTAGCATTAAAAATTGCCACGTCTTGATAAACAATACTCATCACGTTTGAACTTGAAAAATCCGCATTATAAGTAGCCACACCATTGATTTTAACATCACCTAACGTCGCCTTATACACACCTGCAATCAATAAACCTAATGTGCTTTTACCACAGCCTGTTTGACCAGTAATTGCAATCTTGGAATTAAAAGGTATACGCATATTTACATCTTTAAAAAGCCAATTATTTTCAAACTTGTGCCCAAGATTTTTAAGCTCAATCACAGGATTACTATCATCTTGATATAGCGTTTTTTCGCTAACATCAAAATGCAAAACTTCAACTAATCTATCAATTTTGACATCAAGTGTCTTCAATAACACAATTTGCTCAAAAACCTCCATCAGTGTAAAAAATATCGAACCCGAATACAATAGCAAAGTTGTAATTTCTCCTGTATTTAATTTGGGGAAAATATTATCACTAAAACCATTAAGCAAAATTATACTCGAAACCACTATGCCAAAAAAGTTTAAAAGCCAAAAATTTGAAATCGAAAAAACATTGTATAAAAGCATATTTTTTCGTTTACTTTTTTCTTCCACTTGATACTTTAAAGACATACAAAAAGAGTAGCTACATTCACTAAGAACAATAACTACTCTATTTTATAAATAGCTTTATTTATAGAAAATAATTATCAAAATATTAATATAAAAAGTCTACTTACTAAATTTCTTTCTTCTAACTAACAGATTTACAACACTTGCTATCCATACCAATGGTACAACAACAGACAGTACAGTATATACACTACTTGTTGTACTTAAATTCTGTGATGATTTGCCCACTAAATCAAGTGATAGTACATATACAAAATAATTTATAAACATTGTTCCGAGCATAACCATGCTTACAAATACCGACATATACATCGAGCAATCTGGTCTCTGCTCTCTTTTTTTAACAAAAACATAAACTGTATTTAGAACTATTACAACAGCCATTAAAACAAATGTTAAAAACTGTAAATTACCTAACCTTAACACTTCTGATGAAAAATTATCCATTTCACCCTCCCTTTAATTACAAGTAATAGGGTTCATTTCAGTACGCCATGGCTCTAAATTCCATTCATACTCAATAGCCGCGTAACCTAATCTTGCATGACAATAAAATTGCTCTTCCATTACAGAAGTATTATCCCATCTACTGTCATCATAAAATCTAGCCATAACTGAATTCCAGCCGTTAGCCTTATCCTTAGAACTCCAATGTTTTTTCTTATTTCCAAGACTTAAAGTATCGCCATTGTATCTTTTCTCAAAGTATCCATAATCAAAAAACTTTGGAAAGACAGAAGAGATAAACAAAATAAAGCACAAGAAGAAGTCAAAAAATATGATGATACTGAACTACAAAAAATTAGCACTAAATGGATTAGAGGAAGATGATTTGGATTTATTGCTAAAAAATCTCAACTTACCCTAAAACTTCCAGTACTTGGTATAAGAAGGAATATCCGTTCTCGTAGAAAACTCAACAAATTGGTAAAATATTTTAATAAGATAAAAAATAATCCAGATAAAGCAGTAAAATATAT
>PDWI01006513.1_pt1 | contig 14602 bp, 12 predicted proteins | sample 1430891 | NCBI WGS metagenome assembly PDWI01 (sample SAMN01162508, study PRJNA174530) | Oral metagenome, whole genome shotgun sequencing project. | biome: Marine environment; feature: Marine mammal; material: Swab sample of the gingival sulcus; isolation source: swab sample of gingival sulcus... | reverse complement strand
AAAGAAGTAAATGTACGAGCAAAGAGATAAATATATATCTTATCATCTCTCCTCCTATTCATTAAAAGTTAAGCCTAAATTTTCAACACCATTTTCTTTTATTTTTGTTATTACGTCCATAACATTTTGATACTTAATATTTTTATCTGCAGAAACAGTAGCTTCTTTAACAGAATTTAAATAAGAGTCTAAATCTTCTAACTTTATTGGGGTCATTTTTCCATTTTCAGATATAAAATAATTCATATCTTTATCAATAATAACTTCAATACTTTTATCTTTGTTTGTATTTTCTATTGTTGAACTAGGTAAATCTATTTCAACTGCTCCAAAATTATCAAATGTTGTTGTAACCATAAAAAATATAATCAAAAGAAAGACAACATCTATAAGAGGAGTTAAATCAGGTTGAACACTAGCTCTAGTTTTTCTATATTTACTCATATTTTTCTCCTAATTTTTTAATTATCTTCTAAATACATTTATTATATTTGTTACAACTTTATCAATTTCTAACTCTATATTTTCAAGTTTTCTATTTAAATAATTATAAACAACTATAACAGGAATTGCTATGATAAGACCTGCTGCTGTTGTAAGTAGAGCTTCTGAAATACCATTTGCAACAACTGTTGCATCCCCTGAACCAAATTTAGAAATGTTTGTGAAAGCTTTAATCATACCTGTAACAGTTCCTAAAAGTCCACACATAGGAGCAATAGCTGCTATACTAGAAAGACAATGCATTCTTTTTCCAAATGGATCCATTTCTTCTATAACAATTTCTTTTATTATACTTTCATAATCTTCTACTGTAGAACCTTTTTTTGTTCTCTTCAAGAATTTCTTCACAGAAGAAGATATACAACTTTTCTTTTTATTACAAAGTTCAATAGCCTCATCTATTCTATCTTCACTCACAAGTCTATTTATCTCAATTTTAAAATCTTTTCCTACACCTTTTTCATTTTTATAAAAAAAAGCAATCCTTTCTAATGCAACTGCTAAACTTAAGATTGACATAACGAATAATAGCCATAATATAGGACCACCAACTTCTAAATAATGTAACATAATTCCTCCTAAAAATTTTTATTAATAAAATATGTTTTGACTCAAATCTACAATAAATAATATAAAAAGTCAACTTAATATTATATTTTAAATTATTTTTATATACTAATATTAGTTTCTTCTTTTTAAATAAAAAATCAAACTATAATTTTCTTATTAAAAAAAGGGGAAACTACGGTTTACTTCATAAACCTGTTTCCCTATTGCTTAGGGCTTCACCCTAACAGCCCTTAAATAATTTTTTTAAAATTTAATTTTCTTTTAAATAACAAAATGTTCTTTAGTTTGTAAATTTATTTCCTACTAGTTATAGCTCACCCTAGCAACTCTCTAAATTTAATTTAAAATTTCACTTTAAATTTAAGTTTACTTAGAGTTTGTAGAAGATTTAAATTATTCTTATAAAATATGAAATGAAAGTATAAGGTAATGCCTTAAAGTTGATTGACACAACTACGTTCAATCTAATAAAAAAATAAAGCATTATAATTTTTCTTTTATCATACCGTTTCTATATGCACTTAACAAATCTTTTAAATCATTAATCTGTGCTCGAATATCTTTACCATTATCTGTATCTTTAACTCTTAATCTTTCGTCTTTGTCCTCCACAATAATATGTGAAGAAATCATATCAACATCTTCTTTTATAGCTCTCTCTTTTGATTTGAAACTTTTGTGAGAGACAAGTCTTAAGTCATTAGAATTGTAAATCAATGTATAACCTGCAATACCAGTTGTCTTTTGATATGCTCTTGAAAAACCTCCATCAATAATTAAAAGTTTTCCATTTGCTCTAACTGGGGATTCTCCTTCTTTAACTTTTACTGGAATATGTCCATTAATTATATGAGAAGTCTCAGGATTTAATCCAAACTCTTCAAAAATTTTATCACAAGTTTTTTCATCATTTATTAATTTATGATAAGGGTTTTTATTTTCCTTATGAGTTTTCTTATCATCTATAAAATATCTTTCAAAAGTTCTCATCACATCTTTTCCAAAAAGTGGAGATAAACTTCCAGCCCAAAGATACCAAATAAAATCTATATATCTTTTATTTCTATTTTTATCTTTTCTACTAAGATAAGCAAGCCTAACCAAGTTTTCTACTTTATCTAAAAGTTCTCGCCCTTTATATTTATTTCCATCTATTTCAAATTCACTAAAGCTTCCATCTTCTTCCATTGGAATACAAGCATGAAATAATAAATTTGAATTTTGAACTAAATACATTGAGCCCTTAGTAAATAATAAATCAATATGTTTTTGTAACTTTTCACTTCCCATAAAAGAAATTTTTAACTTATCTAAAATTTCTATTTCCTCTTCTGTTAGTTCAAATGGATTTTCAGGATTTATAGTTGGGAAGTTTTTATCATTTAATTCATATTCAATGCCATTTATTTTAACTGTATTTTTTTCATAATCTATAAATTTTAAAACCTCTGAAGATTGCATTTTAAAATCTAGATTTCTCTCAGAATAAATACCTTCAACTTTAAATTGAATTATACTAATCGCCTTATGCATTTGAGAAACTAAATCACTGTCAATTCCCTCTTTTGGTCTAAATTTTTTACAAGGGTCATTTGAATAATATTTTAAAGCAAATGTTGCAAGTGGTAACATATTTATTCCATAAGCATCTTCAATAATATCATTGTTACTATAACGACAACAAATTCTTATAACATTTGCAATACAAGCTTTATTTCCAAGAGCAGCTCCTATCCATAAAATATCATGATTTCCCCACTGTATGTCAACATTATGATAATCTTCCAAAGAATCCATAATTAAATGTGGACTTGGACCTCTATCAAAAATATCTCCTACGATGTGAAGATGATCTATGTTTAGTCTTTGAATTAAATTTGAAATTGCAATTATAAATGCTTTTTGCCTATTTATAGAAATTATAGTTGCAATTATCGACTCAAAATATTCTTTTTTATTTTCTAACTCTTTTTTTTCATAAAGTAATTCTTGCATGATGTATTCAAAATCTTTTGTCATTGCTTTTCTAACTTTTGAACGAGTATACTTAGAACAAATTAATTTACAAACTTCAATTAATTTATGAATTATATCAACAGTCCACTTTTCAATATTTTTTTGTTGCTTTTGTTTTAATTCATATTTTTCTTTTGGATAATAAATTAAAGTTGCAAGCTCTCTCTTTTCATAATCACTTAAACTATCTCCGTAGATATCATCAATTTTCATTCTTATAGTTCCTGAACCATTACGAAGAACATGATTAAACGCTTCATATTCACCATGAACATCAGTTAGAAAATGTTCTGTTCCTTTTGGTAAATTTAAAATTGCTTCCAAATTAATAATTTCTGTGGAAGTTTCTGCTATATTTTTAAAACTTTTTGAAAGTAATTTTAGATATTTTAAATTATTCATATTTTTCTCCAAATTTTTTTAATAGTTTAGATTCTTTTGTAAAATTTAAGGGAAGTAAAACTTCCCTTATTTTTCATATATAAAGAAATCGTACTTTAATTTTTGGGATTTTTAGGGCGAAGCCCTAAAGCCATCGGCAGATATTATTCTTATTTTTTATTTTTTAAATACGCATGTGCTGCTGCAAGTATAGCAGTTGGAACTCTAAATGGAGAACAACTTACATAATTGAAATTTAAATTTTCAAAAAATTCTATACTTTCAGGATCGCCCCCATGTTCTCCACAAACACCTATTGATAAATCTGGGTTTGTTCCTCTTCCTAATTTAACACCTAGCTCAACAAGTTTTCCAACAGCTTTTTTATCTATTGAGTAGAAAGGTTCTCCTTCCCAAATTTGTTTCTTTCTATATTCATCTAAAAATTTAACAGAGTCATCTCTTGATAATCCCATAGACATTTGAGTTAAATCATTTGTCCCAAAAGAAAAATAATCTGCAACTTCTGCTATTTCATTTGCAAGTAAACAAGCTCTTGGAATTTCTATCATTGTTCCTATTTTATAATCAATTCTTCCGTTATTTTCTTTGAATAAATCTTCAATTTCTTCTTTAATTTCTTGTTTTAAATATTTTAATTCTTTTGCTTCCATTACGAAAGGAATCATAATTTCAGGTTTTACTTTGATTCCTTTTAAATGACATTCCCAAGCAGCTTCTATTATTGCTCTTCCTTGCATTCTATATAATCTTGGGAAACTTACTCCAAGTCTACAACCTCTATGTCCTAACATTGGATTTTCATCTTTTAATTTAAAAATTCTTTTTTCTATATCTTCATAAGTAGTATTTAAAATTTGAGCCATTTTTTCTTTATCTTCTTTTGTTTTTGGTAAAAATTCATGAACGGGTGGATCAAGCAATCTTATGTTTGCAACATCACCATCAAGAATTTCAAATATCTTTAAGAAATCATTTTTTTGTAGCTCATAAACTTTTTTAAGTGCATTTATTTTTTCTTCTCCATCATCACTTAAAATAAAGTCTCTTATTGCCCAAATCTTATCTTCTTTAAAGAACATGTGCTCTGTTCTACAAAGTCCTATTCCATTTGCTCCGAAATCTTTCCCTTGTTTTGCATCTTCAGGAGTATCTGCATTCATTCTTACATTCATTCTTTTTACTTCACTAGCCCAAGATATAAACTCATGTAATCTTGTATCAAAAGCCGCTTCTTTTAAAGCAACTCTTCCCAAGAAAATTTCTCCTGTATGTCCATTTACAGAGATAAATTCATCTTCTTTAATAACAACATCTCCAATAGTCATTTGCTTTTTGATTTCATCTATTTTAATTTCAGAACAACCAGTTACACAACATTTTCCCATTCCTCTGGCAACAACTGCCCCATGTGAAGTTGCTCCACCTTTTACTGTTACTATTCCTTTCGCAAGTGCCATACCTTGTAAATCTTCTGGAGAAGTTTCTTCTCTAACTAAGATTGTTTTCTCTCTTATCTTTGCTCTCTTAGGATCAAATACAACTCTACCAACAGCAACTCCTGAAGAAGCTGCAAGTCCCTTAGTTAAAAATTTTGCTTTTTTTAGAGATTCTTCGTTGAAATCTCCATTTAAAAGTTTAGCTATAGAAGATGGCTCAACTTTTAAAACTGCTTCTTCTTTTGTTAGAATTCCTTCTTTAACAAAATCTAATGCAATTTTTAAAGCGGCTTCTGCCGTTCTTTTACCATTTCTTGTTTGAAGTATGAATAATTTTGAGTCTTCAATTGTAAACTCAATATCTTGCATATCTTTGTTATGTAATTCTAATTTTTTAGCAATTTCAAATAATTGTGTATGAACTTCTGGTAATTTTTCTTTAAGTCTTTCTATATCTTCTGGGGTTCTTATCCCTGCAACTATATCTTCTCCTTGAGCATTTAGTAAAAATTCTCCAAAAATTTTATCTTCTCCATTAGAAGGATTTCTTGTAAATAAAACTCCAGTTCCAGAGTTTTCGTTAAAATTTCCAAAAACCATTTCTTGTATTACGACTGCCGTTCCCATTTTTTCATCTATATTATGTAACTTTCTATATAAAATTGCTCTTTCATTATTCCAAGAATCAAATATAGATTTAACAGCAATAAAAATTTGTTCTTTATATGTTTCAGGAAAATCTTCTCCACACTCTTTTTTGTAAATCTCTTTGCTCTCTTTAATTCTTTTTTTATAATCATTTTTATCTATATTTTCAAATTTTTTTCTATCTATTCCTCTTGCAATTTCGGAAAACATTTCAATGAATCTAGCATAAGACTCATAAACAAACTTTTCGTTATTTAAAATTTCATTTAATTTTTCTGCAACAAAATCATTGAATCCAAGATTTAATATTGTATCCATCATTCCTGGCATAGAAACTGGAGCTCCTGAACGAACTGATACTAACAAAGGTTTTTGAGATTGAAATTTTTTACCTGTTTCATGTTCAAGCAAAGAAATGTTTTTTAAAATTTCATCTTTTGTTATTTCTGGAATTACACAATCATTTTCAAAATACTCGTTACAAGCATCTGTTGAAATAATTATTCCATAAGGAATAGGCATCCCAATGTTAACCATTTCAGATAGATTTGCTCCCTTTCCTCCAAGAACACTAACCATTTGCTTACTACCTTCTTTAAATTCGTAAACTTTTTTCATTTTAAAATTTTCCTCCTAATATTTTAAATTTTTATAATTTATTTAATTTTTCAAAATATAATTTTGTTACATTAGTCTTTGTAAAACGTCCTACTACTATAAGTTTTTCATTTTCTTTTCTTAAAATTGGTAACGAGTCAATTTCATGTTCAATTAATTTTTTTGTAGCTTCCAAAATTGTTTCATCTTCTAAACAATATATAATATTTGGCATTCTTGTCATTATCATACTAACAGGCATTTTTTCTAAGTTTTTTCCAACTAATGAAGACTTTAATAAATCTTTTCTTGAGATAATTCCAACTAAGCAATTATTATCCTCAACTATTAAAGTTCCTAAATCATGATTAAATAAATGAAGAATAGCATCGTAAACAGAAGTATTTAAGTCTAATGAATTTCTATCACTCATAACTTCAGACACTTTTTTTGGTGTACACTTAAAGTTGAAGTAATAGCCTTTCTTGGTCTTGGAATGGATTAAGTCTAACTTCTTTAAAATAGAAAAATCTGTTCTCAATGCAGACCTAGTCAAATCAAGTTTTTCTGCTATTTCATCTCCTGAAATAGGTGAGTTTTCTTTTATTATTTTCAGAATTTTTTCCTGTCTTTCAGATAAGTTCAAAGTTTAAACCTCCTTTATTATTTTTTAATAATTGTTCACTAATTATTCTTATATCATACCTTTTTTAAAAAATCAAGCTTTTTATTTCTATATAGTGTACACTTTAAAAGTGTAAATAATTTTTTCATTGACAATAAAGGATTATCTTATTATAATAATAGAAATTTTATAAATAGGGAGTTATAAAAATGATAATTGGTATAGATATTGGAAACACTCATATAGTTACAGGAATATATGAAGACGGAAAACTTATTTCAACTTTTAGAATCGCTACAAATGATAAAATGACAGAAGATGAATTTTTTGCATATTTTAGAAATATAACTAGATACAATGATATTTCTATAAAATGTGCTGAAGCGATTTTAATCTCTTCGGTTGTACCTAATATAATTATAACTTTTCAATTTTTTGCTAGAAAATATTTTAAAGTAGAACCAATTATCGTTGACTTAGATAAAAAAATACCTTTTGCTTTCCACGAAAATTTAAATAGTACAGGGTTTGGAGCAGATAGGATAATTGATATTGTTGAAGCAGTAAAAAAATACCCAAATAAAAATTTAGTTATTTTTGATTTTGGAACTGCAACTACTTACGATGTTCTAAAAAAAGGAATTTATATTGGTGGAGGAATATTACCTGGAATAGAGATGTCAATAAATGCACTTTGTGGAGGAACAGCAAAACTTCCAAGAGTTAAATTTACTTCTCCAGCAAGTGTTTTAGGAACAGACACAATAAAACAAATTCAATCTGCAATATTCTTTGGATATGCAGGACAAATAAAACATATTATAACTAAAATAAAAGAAGAGCTTAATGAAGAAATTATTGTTTTGGCAACTGGTGGACTTGGTAAAATTTTATCTGCTGAAATAGATGAAATAGATGAATACGATCCATATCTTAGTATGAAAGGACTTTATACTTTATATGAATTAAATAAATAACAATTATAAAAGAGAAACTGTAAACTAGTTTCTCTTTTTTTATTTATTCAAAAATTATAACTTTGTTTTTCTTTTAAATTTTATACTCTTATATCTACTAGTATCTAAGAACATTGCTTTTTAATTTAAGAGCCTCATAGCACTTTACACACTTTTTTTAAAATAAGTTGGCTAAAATTCCAAGTCCACAAATTAAAACAGTTAAAAAAATATTTTCAACAACTTCCTCCCTAAAAGACTTTTTATACTTATATTTATTATCAAATCTTCTCAAGATAAAGGAAATTAAAATTATTGAAACAGAAGCATATAAATAAGCTAACAAATCATTTTTGTCAAAAGTTCCTATCGCAGTACCGTGTCCTCCATAAATTTTTTGAAAGAATTCAAAAATTAAAATAAATATGCATAAAATAAGATACCAAAATAAGTGAAAAACATATCTATTTCTACAAAGTAAAAATATAGCTCCAGCAGAAAATAACCACAACCCATCAGGTAAAGAATAAATAACCCAAGTTGGAAAAAGTTTTCTATAAAATGTAGCTAATGTTCTTGCAGTTTCAACATAGTCATTAACTTTTAAATAATGAATAAAATTAAAATAGAATAAATTTCTGCTTCTGTATAATACATAAATTAAAACACCAATTAATAGGGGAATGAATATAAGACTAAATTTTATTTTTTTCATATTAAAAATCACTCTTCCTTTTTTGTTTCTCATAGGAATTTTAACATAATATTCTATAAAATAAAAGGCAGAGTATAAATTTTAGATCTACGAAAATATTTTTTCTTTCTCTCCTTAATTTATTTCTTTAGTCTTCCTAAAATAACAGAATTCTATTTTTTATTAAAAACTTTAAATAAAACAATTTTAATGGTTTTACATGATATAAATTTTGCATCTTATTATTGTGATTATGTCTACGCAATGAAAAGTGGAAAAATTTTATATGAAGGACATCCAGATAAAATTTTAGATGAAAAAGTAATAAAAGAAATCTATGGAATTGAATGTGATATAGTTCAACATCCTATTCGAAAAAAGAAAATGGTAATTTTTTAAGTTTTAATAATAAAAAACTGCAAAGATAAGAAGTTGTTTTGATGCTACGAGTATAAGAATATAATCCCAAAAAACTTAAATTAAATTTCTTTAGATATAAATTAATGGAAGCCATAAGGCTTCCATTTTTTTAACTTGATTTTATTAATTTGCTGTAACATAATTATTACAACACTTTTTAAAAATTATAAATTCTATTGGGTTCTTTTTTTTATTTATATACTATTGCCTTTCTAATTTGAATAAATATTGTTGGGATTATAGCCAAAACATAAATCTCAATAAAATTAATTCTATTTAGAGTTGTTACTCCAAAAATATTATGTAAAAATGGTGCTAGTAAAACAAAATTTAATAAAACAAATCCTATTAGAGAAGCATAAATAGAAAATTTATTTTTAAAGAAACCTATACTAAATACATTTCTTTGTCCTCTATAATTTAATCCATGAAACAATCTAGCCAAGCATAAAGTGGAAAATGCCATAGTAGAACCTTTTAAAGCACTATCTTTCAAGCCTATATAAAAAGCTATAAGTATAAAAATTGATAAAAATACTCCCTCAAATAACATTTTTAAAGAAAATCTTTTGTTTAAAATTCCTTCATTTGGATCTCTTGGTTTTTCATTTAGTATATCTTCATTTTTGGGCTCAACCCCTACTGCTATTGAAGGTAAACTATCTGTTAATAAGTTTATAAATAATAATTGTACTGGACTAAAAATTATTGGTAAATTTGCAAAAGTCGCATATAAAACTGAAATTATTGCAGCCATATTTCCAGAAAGTAAAAATCCTATTGAGTTTTTAATATTTCTGTAAATATTTCGTCCTGTTATAATTGCCTTTACAATAGTTGAGAAATTATCATCTGCTAAAATTATAGAAGCTGCATTTTTAGAAACTTCCGTCCCTGTAATTCCCATAGCAATTCCAATATTTGCTTTCTTTAAAGCTGGAGCATCATTTACTCCATCTCCTGTCATTGCACAAATTTTGCCTCTCTTTTGCCAAGCATTTACTATTCTAATTTTATGTTCAGGAGAAACTCTTGCATAGACTGAAATATTTTCTACTGATTTTTCCAAATCTTCTTCTGTCATTTTTTCAAGCTCTATGCCTTCAACAACTCTATCCCCTTCTTTAAAAATTCCAATCTCTTTTGCAATTGTTTTAGCAGTTATCTTATGATCTCCAGTAATCATAATAGGTTTTATACTTGCTTTTATACAATTTTGAACTGCTATTTTAGACTCTTCTCTAGGAGGATCTATCATACCAACAAATCCTAAAAAAATATATTCGTTTTCATCTTCTATTTTTAAAGTTTTATACTCATCTAAATATTTATAAGCAAAAGTTAAAATTCTAAGTCCATCACTAGCCATATAATTATAAATTTTTTCCAATTTTGCTATATACTCATCAGTCATTTCAATCAAATTATAATCTTTATCAACATAATATTTAAATTTTGTGTTTAATGAATCAAATGCTCCCTTTGTTAGAAGAATATTTTTTTTCTTCTTTTTATCTACATAAACTGTACTCATAAGTTTTCTATCAGAGTCAAAAGGAATTTCTCCAATTCTTGTATTAGCTATTCTTAAATTTTGAAATGAATAATTGTAATCCTTTGCTAAATTAACAAGAGCTGTTTCTGTGGGATCTCCTATTTCATCTGTTGCATCACTACATAATATACAAGATTTTAAAAGTAATACTGTGTTATCATTTGTAAGTTTTAAATTTTTTGCTTCACTTAATTCATCGTTTATATAAACTTTTTGAACTGTCATTTTATTTTGTGTTAAAGTTCCAGTCTTATCAGAACAAATAACAGAAATTGAGCCTAATGCCTCTATGGATTTTAGTTCTTTTACTATCGCATTTTCTTTTGATAGTTTTTCCGTTTCAAGAGATAAGACTATTGTAATTATAGGATTTAAAGATTCTGGTATAGCTGCAACTGCTAGTGCAACTGCCAGTAAAAGAGAATCAATAACACTATTTCCATAATAAACATAAACTCCAAAAATAAAAAGACAAATAATAACAATAGCTACTGTTAATCTTTTCCCGAAAATATCAAGAGCTTTTTGTAATGGAGTTATACTCTCTTGTGTATTCTCTAAAAGATTTGCAATTTTTCCAAGCTCAGTCTTCATACCAGTAGCTGTCACCAAAACTTTAGCTCTTCCATAATTTACAAGACTACCTGAAAATACCATGTTAGTTTGATCTCCTATAGCTAATTCCTTATCTTCAAGTATCTTATCTGTTTTTTCAACTGAATTTGATTCTCCTGTTAAAGAATTTTCATTTACTAAAAGAGAAAAATTTTCAATTACTCTTCCATCTGCTGGGACAATATCTCCAGCTTCAATTAAAATAATATCTCCTATGACTAAATCTTTAGAATCAATTTCTAGAATTGTATTTCCTCTTATCACTTTACATTTTGGAGAAGATAATTTTTTTAAACTATCTAAGGACTTTTGAGCTTTTATAGTCTGAACAGTACCTATTAATGAATTTAAAATTAAAACTAAAATTATTACAAAGGTACTTCCTTTGTTACCAGAAAAAAAAGAAATAATAGAAGCCACTATTAAAATAATAACAAGAGAGTCTTTAAATTGATTTAGAAAAATTTTCATCATTCCATCTTTTTCTTTTTCATAAAACTTATTTTCTCCATATTTTTCAATTCTAACTTTTGCTTCTTTATTACTTAAACCACTTTCTTGTGTTTTAAATTCTTTAAAAAGATTATCTTTTGTTTTTATGAAATTTCTCATTTTCTTTTTTCTCCTTATTTTGAAATCTAGAAAGATATTTAATAATCATTCATTTTTTAAATGATAAATTAATTTTTAATAAAAAAAAGACTTCATTAACATGTTAATATAAAAAAATAACATATTAAAAGTCTTGTTCCCAATCAACTATTTGGTGTTTAGTACCAGAAATAAAAATTTCGTGATGTTGATACTAAAGCTTATAACTACTCCCTTTTATACAAAGTAAGTATAACACAGTAATAGAGAAAAGACAAGATTGATTTTTTACTTTAATTATGATAATATTACTTTAGCTAATAAAATTGAAAAAGAAGGGAGTAATAAATGGAATTTGTATCTTATAAACAAGATGGTTACATTGGGATAGTTACTATAAATCGTCCTGATGCTTTAAATGCTTTGAACTCTCAGGTATTAGATGAATTAAGAAAAACTTTTAACAGTATAGATAAAGATAAAACTAGAGTAGTTTTACTTACTGGTGAAGGGGATAAAGCCTTTGTTGCTGGTGCAGATGTTGCTGAAATGGTAAACTTAAATCCATACGAAGGAGAAAAATTTAGTAAAAAAGGTAATGATTTATTTAGAAAAATAGAGATGTTTCCTATTCCTACAATTGCTGTTATAAATGGTTTTGCATTAGGTGGTGGTTGTGAACTTGCACTAAGTTGTGATATTAGGCTTTGTTCTGAAAATGCAGTTTTTGCTCAACCTGAAGTAACACTTGGAATAACACCTGGATTTGGTGGAACTCAAAGACTTTCAAGAGTCATAGGACTTGGAAAAACAAAGGAAATGATTTTTACTGGAGGTTTTATTAAAGCAAAAGAGGCTTTAGAAATTGGTTTGGTAAATCACGTTTATCCTTTCGAGGAACTTATGGAAAAAGCATTAAAAATGGCAACTAAAATTTCAAAAAATGCTCCGATTGCAATAAGTAAATCTAAAAAAGCAATAAATGATGGGCTTGATGTTGATATGAATAGAGCTCTTATTATAGAAGAAAGAGCTTTTGCACTGTGTTTTGAAACAGAAGATCAAAAAGAGGGAATGAAAGCCTTTTTAGAAAAAAGAAAAAATGTAGAATTTAAAAATAAATAAAATTTTAGGAGGTAGTATATAATGAAAGTTGGAGTTATTGGTGCTGGAACTATGGGTTCTGGAATTGCACAAACATTTGCAAGTTGTGAGGGATATTCTGTTGCTCTATGTGATATAAATGAAGAGTTTGCAGCAAACGGAAAGAAAAAAATTGCTAAAGGTTTTGAAAAAAGAATTGCTAAAGGAAAAATGGAACAAGCAGAAGCTGATAAAATTTTAGCAAAAATTACTACTGGAACTAAAGAAATTTGTGCTGACTGTGATTTAGTTATAGAAGCTGCTATTGAAAATATGGAAATTAAAAAACAAACTTTTAAAGAATTAGATGAAATTTGTAAAGAAGAAACTATATTTGCAACAAATACTTCATCTCTTTCTATAACAGAAATTGGTTCAGGATTAAAAAGACCTATGGTTGGAATGCATTTCTTTAATCCAGTTCCAGTTATGAAACTTGTTGAAGTTATTGCAGGACTTAATACACCTGCTGAAGTTGTTGAAAAAATCAAAAAAATATCAGAAGAAATAGGTAAAGTTCCTGTTCAAGTTGAAGAAGCTGCAGGATTTGTCGTAAATAGAATTTTAATTCCTATGGTAAATGAAGCTATTGGAATTTATGCTGACGGAGTTGCTTCAGTTGAAGATATAGATAATTCTATGAAATTAGGAGCTAATCATCCAATAGGACCTTTAGCTTTAGGAGATTTAATAGGTCTTGATGTATGTCTTGCTATAATGGAAGTTCTGCTTAATGAAACTGGAGATCCTAAATATAGACCTCATCAATTACTAAGAAAAATGGTTAGAGGTAGAAAATTAGGTAGAAAAACTGGAATTGGTTTTTACGATTACACAAAATAAAAATTCACAGTTACATAATTAAGGAGAATAAATCATGAAAAAAATTTTAATACTAAGTACTTTATTATTTTCATTGTTAGCTTTAACATCTTGTCATAGTAGAAAAACTAAAACAATTTTTTGTGGAACTACTACAAATATGAATGATAATATGGAAATGAAAACAGAAGAAAAATCAAATAAAACCATATCTTTAAAATATTGTGATAAAAATAATGAAAAGCTTTTTCTGGCCATTATGACTTCTAAAGATTCATTTGAAAATGCGACTTTATCTTATTCTATTGAGGGCAGCACTTCAAAAACTGTTTCTATGAAAAGAAAAGTTTCTGCTTCTGGCGTTATTATGGAATCAGAAAACGAAGAAGTTGAATATTTGGCTAAAGGAAAAGAAGCGTTATTTATAATAAATGGCAGAAAATTTGAAACTTATATAGCGGAAGTTATTAAAAATTCTTCTAAATAAAAATTTTTAACCTCACTTATTAAATGGGTGAGGTTTTTTTATTTTGATAAATTATTAATCAAAAAATGAAAATATATTTATTTTTTTTATATTGCTTGTAAAAATAAATTTTTTATGATAAATTGATAATATGATGAATTTAGTATTGTAGTTCATATTTTTTATCTTAATTAAAAAAAGGAGTTGAAGTAAATGAAAAAAATTATTAATACACCTAATGCACCAGCAGCACTAGGACCTTATTCTCAAGCTATAGAAGTAAATGGAACTTTATATGTTTCAGGACAAATTCCTTTTGTTCCAGCTACTATGACTTTAGTTTCTGATTCAGTTGAAGAACAAACTAAACAATCTTTAGAAAATGTAGGAGCTATATTAAAAGAAGCTGGATACGATTTCAAAGATGTTGTAAAGGCAGGAGTTTATATTAAAAATATGGATGATTTTTCAAAAATAAATGCAGTTTATGAAAAATATTTAGGTGATGTTAAACCAGCAAGAGCTTGTGTTGAAGTTGC